>Ga0208496_1000276_pt1 | contig 18094 bp, 16 predicted proteins | sample CryBogmetaGMA2M_FD_184552 | JGI IMG/M metagenome (GOLD analysis project Ga0208496, IMG submission 184552) | Freshwater microbial communities from Crystal Bog, Wisconsin, USA - MA2M (SPAdes) | ecosystem: Environmental > Aquatic > Freshwater > Lake | place: Crystal Bog, Wisconsin, USA | collected... | reverse complement strand
GCTGGCCTGCACTTTAAACACTTGCCTTTCCAGGTAAGCAACATCTGGAAAGATTCAACTTCAACCCGACAGGGAGGCGCACCCCGGCGGGGGGCCTCCCTTAACTTTTCAGGAGACCTTGACATGAACCCAAACAATAACCCGAAAGTGTTGATCGTGGTGTCAGGCGGCATCGCCTACCCCTATGCCGACCACGGCGTGGACGTGGTGGTGGCTGACCTTGACGAACTGAAAGACTCAGGCCCTGCCTGTGTCATGCCGATACACGCCACTTTCCGGCATTTGCTGGAACTGGCCTGCATCGCGGATGACTGGCCGACGGGCCACGACGGCTGCTTTTGCGATGAGGCCAGCCATCCCGACATTGAGGTAGGTGGCGCATGACCGCCTACTACGGTTGCACGGCTGAAATTCATCTGCCCAAGCTTTCGTCCGAACTGGATGATGTCATCAATGAACTTGGCAAGCTCATCAAATGGGCCTGCGATGCCAGCATTGAACAAACCATAGCCGACGACGGCACGGTCTGGATGAACCTCCAGTTTCCCGAGCAGAATTGCGGACATGGGTTCATCAGCGAATTGGATGCCGCCTTGGGCAAGCTCTCACAGTACGCGATGTACGGCTTTCACGTCGAGTACGAGTACGAGGGCGAACCCGGCGTTGACTTTTTCGGGCCGACCCCGGAAGCCAAAGCCCAAGCCAAGCGTCTGTGGAATCTTGACCGGGCCGCGAGCCACCTCAAAGACGAAGGGATCGACTTGCAGCAATTGCTGACCCTGCTGCCATCCCTTTCATCCGTTTCGGCTGTTCAGGCAGAAGCCCAAGCCGCCTAGTTTGGGGCTAGAGGTGTGTTTCAGACTGGGTAAAGCCAGCCAAACCCATCACTAGGCCAAGGACGGCCACATATCCAAGGAAACAGTCCCCGCAATTGGGATTGTTTCCTTGCCGTGAATAGTAACCCATCCATCCCATCCTCCCGCTTTCCTGAAAATCTTCCATCCATTTTGGCTAGGTTTTTTTCAAGGCAGGACATTTTTCTTTGGAGGTAACCCATGTACGCAACGAACCTGAATACAAGCAACAACATCGAATCCACCCCTGTCCGCCTAGCCGCGAGGGGCCGGTGGCTGTCCATTCTAGAAAACCTATGCCCGGAATTGGAACCAGCCTTGGCCCGTCCGGGTCGGCATAGTGCCTGTCCTGTCCACGGTGGACACGACGGCTTCCGCCTGTTCCGCGACGTGGAAGTCTCGGGCGGCGGAATCTGCAATTCGTGCGGTGCCAAGCCGGATGGGTTCGCCTTGCTGATGTGGCTGCGCGACTGGTCATTTCCTGATGCGCTGAAGGCAGTGGCTCAGGCAATAAATGGCGTTTCGTTTTCTAGGGGTTTGCCCCATCGCAAGCCACTGACCGTCACAACGCCTAAGAAACAGGACGATGCCCATGTCAGGGGACTGCTGAGGGACACTTGGAGAGCGTCTTTGCCTTGGGGCGGTCCTAAATCGTCATTGGTGAAAGCCTATTTGCAAAGCCGTGGGCTGAACCCTGCAATACTGCCCAAAAACATGCCGTTCCGGTTTCACCCTGCCATGCCCTATTGGGAGGATGAGGTCTTTCTCGGACGGCATCCGGCAATGTTGGCTCTGGTGTCCGGCGCGGACGGCCAGCCGGTGACAATACACCGTACATTCCTGACGAATGATGGCATAAAAGCCAATTTGCCTTACCCAAAAAAGTTCATGCCGTACCCGTCCGACCGCAATTTGACCGGGGGTGCTGTACGCCTATGCCAATCTGAATCTGTGTTAGGCATCGCCGAGGGCATCGAAACGGCCTTGGCTGTCCGTCAGGCTACTGGCATGGCGGTTTGGGCGGCGTTGAGTTGCACCCTGCTGGAAAGGTTTGAACCTCCCACTAAAACCCATCATGTTGCCATTTGGGTGGACTTGGACCGCAAGGGTGTCGGCGGGGAGTCGGCGAAAAAACTTGCCGAGCGTTTGTCCGAAAAGGGCATTGCCGCCAGTCTGCATCTCCCGCCAGCGACACTGCTGGGCGATGGCAAAAGCATTGACTGGCTGGATGTCCTCAACAGGGTCGGGCCTCCGGGCTTCCCGTCCGTGGCCTGATTTGGGTTTGGGGCGCAATCACGCTGCAAGCCCGTTGGCATATTTTCGATTTTGCCGGTGAGGCTCTTTCTAACAAAGAGCTTCCCGGTCAACCATAAACGCTGGCAATCCCGGCGTTTTCAACCAACGCCTTGCGGAGACAGAGAATCCCTGCAAGGGGTGATCCGTTTCCCCAAGGCATCATTTTTTAGGAAACCAAGATGTCTAAAGAAACCAAAACCACAGAAACCGCTTTGCGGGTCAACCAAGAGAAACTAGTCCAAAATCTTCGCTTCAGCTTCACAAACGCGACGAACGTTTTGGCTGAGATGATGCAGAATTCAAGGCGGGCAGGCGCGACCAAAGTTGAAATCGACTTTGTGCTTGAAACCAAAACCCTTGTCGTCCGTGACGACGGCTGCGGGATTGGGGATTACCAAACCTTGTTCACCCTTGCCGAATCCGGCTGGGACGCTGAAACTATTGAAAACGAAATGCCTTTTGGACTGGGGTTCCTCTCTGCGCTCTTCTCATGCCAGCAGTTGGAGGTGGAAAGCAAGGGTGGGCGCGTGTCCATGTCCACGGCGGACATCCTGTCGTTCAAGCCGGTCAAGGTAACCCCTTGGGCGTGCTGTCCGGCTGAGTCCCGTTTCGAGGGCGATGTCTGCGGGTGCGGTTCCGCCAACGTGCAAGGGCCTAATGCCGAAGGCGTATATGACTGTCTGGTATGTGGCATTTTCTTCACCGCCGAATCCATCGGCAACCGCTGTTGGGGAGGGGTGACGACGGTCAGGCTGGGCGGTTTCAAACCCGATGCCAGCCAAGTCGCCTCATGCCTGTCCGAGTTGGCGAAGGGGTTTCCGATCCCGGTCATCTTCAACGGCAATGCATTGCAAAGACCATGGGCCTTGGATTCCGGCAAGGATTTCATAGACACCGAAATCGGTAAAGTATGCCTGAAAGGGTTCGGTGCAGGTGAAAGCTGGACGAACTCGGTGCAGGAATTGCAAATCTGCCTGCAAGGGTTGCCGATTTACCGCACAAAAGGGTATTGGCGTGGCGATTTTAATGTCAACATCGTCCATCTGGATTCGCGGCAATTCCATGCCAGACTGCCCGACCGAGACAAGCTGATTGACGAGGATCTAGTCGTCAAGCAAGTGAAATCAGTCGTCCGGAGGGAGGCTGTCAATAAAATCAACGCCATGAAAGAAACGCTTTCCCCTGCCGAATTCGCGGAAGGCTACGAAACACTCAAACTGTGGGATTGCCTGGCACTGCTCAACGACGTGCCAGTGATACCCAAGGGTGTGCTGGCCTACATCCAGCACTATCCGATTAAAGAGGGTTGCAGCCCGGTCAATCTTGAACCAGCTGGTCTAGTCACCCGCGAAGACGTGGAAACAGGCAAAATCACTGTCGCCGAACTGGAGTCCGTTGACGACGAGGCAGGCACAGCGCCTTGGATGTTCGCTTGGCGCAAAGACATGTTGGTTTATGACAACCCGCTGGAAAAAGGCCATTGGCTGCTTCAACACCTAGTCGATTTCACCAAGCAAGCAGTACAAGTGGAAATAATCGGCGAGGCCCATAGAGCTTATTTCAATGGACAATGGGTTTGCGGGGACGCGGCCTTCTGCGAAAAATACCGCCTGACCTTTGGCGATGACTCCTTGGAGGTTCAAGGCGATTCAATGTACTTGGAGGACAGGGGATTGTTCATCGTACCCAAGGGCGATGCATCTGGCGGCGTGGTCAGGCAGGCGAGTTCCTACTTTGACGAATATGAAAACTTCAACGAGTCGGTCAAGGACGAGGACGAATGGGCGTTCCAAAAGTTCGTCATTGCCAACACCTCGCCCGACCCAGCCATGGCGCTTCAACGCCTGTTGCCGTCGTTTGCGGGCTGCCCCAAAGTTTTTGGCAAGTGCTTCACGTTGGAACTGGACGGGGAAGGCCATGTGCTGTCGGTGGTCGAGGCGGAATCTGTGGAAACCCGACAGGCAGCCTGACCGCAATAAGCCAAGCTGACTGAGTGAACCCGGACTTGCCGATCTTTGGCAAATCCGGGGATGCATTACGATAGTAAACAATCAGTGGCCGATGTATTGATTGTACTCTGAAATGAACAAAACCCGCAGACCACATGGCCTGCGGGTTTTTTTTGGGTCAAGTGGAAGGCTGCTGAACAATTCCGCCTGTTTGAGTACCGGGAAAAGGTTGCGATTTGACGAATCTTTCCCGACACCGCTGATAGTCCGGTCGGGGTAGGATTTGCAACGGTTCCAATTAATGCCCATACCCGGCAAAAGCTTGTCGGGCTGGTTCGGGCAACTGTTCATCCACATGAGACAAAAACGACATGAAAAGCTGTTTTATATGCCATATCCGTTCATCTGGAAAAATTCTTGGATTTTACCGGATTGGCAGGGAGGCTCGTTTGAATGGCCTCTAGCCTGACCTTGAGGCCAGCCGAGGTGCTGCCAAGGCTGATCCGCCTGCGTGATGCGCCAGCCTACCTGGGGATGGACCGCAACCGCTTCAACCAAACCGTTCGCCCTTGCTTAATCGAAATTCCGATTGGCGATCAGGGCGTTGCATTTGACCGTCTTGACCTTGACGCTTGGGCAGAGGATTATAAGTCTCGCAACGGAAGGCCGGGACGTATGAGAGGTGAAATGAAATGCGAAATACCCCCGGACTTCGATTTGACGGAAAACAATGGGTCATCGACAAGCGTGTCCAAGGATTTGGGCGCGTTTTCGAGAGAACTGGCCTTGGCAAAGAAGAAATTGAAAAAGCGCAAACAAGGTATCATGCGCTGATTAAACAAGCCTTGGAAAAGGGGCAACGTGATAAGGAAGGTGTCATAAAATTCAGTGACGCGGCTGCTAGACATCTTCGGGAAGCCACAAAGAGGAGCTTGGAAAGGGATGTTTATGCACTGGAAAAGCTTGTGCCTGTGATTGGGAATTTGACTTTGAATGAGATCCATCAGGGAACGCTGCAACCTTACATCGAAATGCGGCGAAAAGACGGAGTAAAAAGCTCGACCATAACGCGGGAACTGACGGTTTTACGACGCATCCTGACCTTAGCTGCCAGGGTCTGGCGTACCGAAGACAACCGGCCTTTTCTAAGCGTCGTGCCACTGCTGACTATGCCGAACTGGGAGGACGAGTCGGTTCCTTACCCGCTGAGTTGGGAGGAACAGGCAACATTCTTTAAAGAAATGCCGGCATATCTGGCTCGAATGTCATTGTTCGCCGTAAACACGGGATTGCGTGAGCAAGGTGTGTGTTGGTTGCGCTGGGACTGGGAAGTAAAAATCCCGGAACTTAACACCTCGTTATTCATCGTACCCGGACGCCAAGTACCCTATCCAGATGGAACTTGGCCCGGTGAAAAGAATAAGGAGGATCAGTTGGTCGTACTCAATCGGGTTGCGAGTTCGGTGATTGAGGAATGTCGTGGCAACGGTTCACCCTATGTTTTTGCCTTCAAGGGGCGGCGGATTTATAGAATGCATAACACCGCCTGGAAAAATGCATGGCGTAAAGTGGGTCTTCCTACCGATCCAAAATTTTGTCGAGGCCCACACAACCTGAAACACACATTTGGGCGAAGGCTAAGGGCAGTAGATGTGAGGCTTGAAACCCGAAAAGTACTTCTGCACCATACGACTGGCGATATCACGATTCACTACTCACCTGCTAACATTCAGGAATTAATTGATGCGGTAGAGAAACTGACCGAAATGAAACCAGTTACGCTCCTGAAGAGGGTTGTTGGATAAAAAAAGGATTTACGCAAAAAGTTACGCAGCTAAATTTCGGGGGTTGCCGCAACTGTTTGATTCAATTGGTCGGGGTGAGAGGATTCGAACCTCCGGCCACTGCCTCCCGAAAGCAGTGCTCTACCAGGCTGAGCTACACCCCGTGATGGTGACAATTCAATAGCTTCTTTCTACTGAGAATTGCGCAAGCTGGATAAGGGCTTCTTTATATGCGGACTGCTCAAGGCACTCGAGTGCTTCAATGGCCTTGTTGGCTTCTTCCTTTGCGCGGCTGATAGTATACTCGATTGCCTGGGTAGACTCAATGATCTCGTAAACTTCTTTGAACCGGTTTCTATCGCCTTCCTTGATTGTGTGGCGTAGCAACTCTGCCTGCTGTTCACTGCCGTGTTCAATGGCATAAATTAGAGGCAGGGTAGGCTTGCCCTCGGCCAAGTCGTCGCCTAAATTTTTACCCAAATCCTCTGGGTCGGCCTTGTAGTCCAAAGCATCATCAACGAGTTGGAAGGCGATGCCCAACCTCAGGCCATATTCCTTAAGGCTGTTTTCAATGTCATCAGGCGCACCGACTAGCACAGAGGCAAGTTGGGCAGCCGCACTGAACAGGATGGCAGTTTTGCGGGAAATGACTTGCAGGTATTTTTGTTCGTTCGTTGATGGGTTATTGCAATTGAGCAATTGCAGCACTTCGCCCTCGGCAATGGCCGTGGTAGTCCGGGAAAGGATTTCCATGATGCGCATCTTGTTTACGCTGACCATCAGTTCAAACGATCGCGAATAAAGATAATCCCCCACCAAGACGCTGGCGGAGTTCCCCCACAATTCATTGACCGTGTCTTGACCGCGCCTCATCGAAGATTCATCCACCACATCGTCGTGCAACAAGGTTGCAGTGTGGATAAATTCAATGACCGCTGCGAGGGTGATGTGCTCCTCCTCACTATAGCCTAAAGCTTTGGCGACGAGTAGCAACAGCACCGGGCGCAGGCGCTTACCCCCGCTGCTGACAATGTAGTGGCCAATCTGGTTTATCAATACAACATCGGAACTCAGTTCGCGGATGATGAGTTTGTTGACTTCGGTCATTTCCGCTTCGACGAGCCTTTTTATGCACGCATAGTCTTGGCTGGGCCGATTGGCCGATGTCGAAGAGGTTTGTTGGGGGCTTGTAATCGTCACTTATTGTCTCCGCTGGCGAGCGGTTATCCCGTATTTGTTATAATAAACATGCGAATCCTATTGAATCCACATGGTTTGTGTCAAGTTTAATCGGTTGCTCTCGACTATTTTAGCGCAATTTGCCCCCGCTTCTGGCATCAAAAATGGCTGTGGGGCGGTCTTGGCCGCCGATTGACCCTGGCAGAAAATTCAATGAAGTGCCGGGGAAATAGCAACGGACCTTGAGTTGCGTTTTGGCGGGACGTACACCGCTAGGATTGGCGCTAGTGGATACGATTGCACTACCGAAAGCACGACATAACGACGATGCAATAGGGTGTGCGGTGACCCTAACAGCCAATGTGTCGCGGTTTCCCCTTAACCATGCAGGAGTTTGGGGGGCGCAAGGGACAACCCAAGTCACCGGGCCAGGCCAACTGGCGAGCAGCTTACTTTTCATCTGCGGGTTTTTTATGTCCAAAAAAGTCTCGATCTGTTCAAAATCGGCGGCAATTAAAATCAGACCCTTCGCAGCCGACCGTCCTTTCAACGCCAGCAATCCGGCTACGGCCCGCCCGTTTAAGGGGTCGCATCCAAGGCCCCACACGGCCTCTGTGGGATAGGCCAAGAGTTTTCCCTCGTGCAATTGCTTTGCGGCTAGTTTAAGGCGCAGATTCGAAATCCAACCCATGCGTGATGCCATTCCCGCCTCAGGCCATTGCCGCGTCCATCGGGTCACCCTCGTAAGGTGTGGCGTAGCCGCATTCTTTTTGTGGGCAAACCTTCTCGACACCCCGCCGCTTGGTGGTCTTTATGGTCAGTATTGGCCATCCGCAATTCGGGCATGGCTCAGAAATCGGCGGGTTCCAGGCGGCATAGCTGCAAGTAGGGTAGGTGGAACAGGAATAGAATAGCTTTCCAAACCGCGACTTGCGTTTGATAAGGCTGCCTTTTTTACATTCTGGACATTGGACACCGGAATCTTCGGGCTTTTCCAATGGTTCAATGTGTTTGCAGGCGGGATAGCCACTGCACCCTAGGAATTTGCCGAATCGACCGGTTTTTAACACCAGCGGGGAGTTGCATTTCGGACAGGTTCTCCCTTCAATCACCTCAGGCTCTGCTTGCTTGGGGTCGCCGTCGAGGTTGCGGGTGTATTTGCAAGTCGGGTAGCTGTTACAGCCTATGAACCGTCCGTTGCGGCCTAACCGGATGGACAAAGGGCCGCCACATTCAGGACAAAGTTCTTCGATAGCCTCATGGGTCACGTCGGCACGCTTGAGGGATTCGTCTTTGTCCTCGATAAGGGCGATAAATGGCCCCCAGAATTCTCTCAGCAAGGGTTTCCAAGCTTTTTCGTCACGCGAGACGGCATCCAATTCGTCTTCAAGGTTGGCGGTGAAATTGTAATCGACATAACGGGTGAAATGTTCGGTTAGGAACTTATTGACAATACGGCCTACGTCAGTCGGTGAAAATCTCTTGCTTTCCAGCATGACATAATGCCGCTGCTGTAGTGTGGAAATGATAGCGGCATAGGTTGATGGCCGACCAATGCCATATTCCTCAAGGGTCTTGACTAGGCTGGCCTCAGTGTAACGCGGCGGCGGCTGGGTGAAGTGTTGCCCCGCGAGGATATCTAACAATTCGACCTGCTGCCCTTCTTTGAGAGGCGGCAGGTAGCTTTCGTCGTCTTCGCCAGACGCGTCGTCGTCACGGCCTTCCAAGTAGACGGTCATGAAACCAGGGTCAATCACCGTCGAACCGTTCGCGCGAAACAGGTTTCCATCGCCGCAGGCCAAATCAACCGCCACAGTACCGATGATGGAATTAATCATCTGGCAGGCAATCGTGCGTTTCCAGATAAGCGTGTAGAGCTTGAATTGGTCAACGGTCAAATGCGACTTGATAGTTTCCGGTGATCTTTGCGCCGACGTTGGGCGGATCGCTTCATGCGCCTCTTGGGCATTTTTGCTCTTAGTTTTATAGAACCGGGGTTGTTCGGGCAGGTTTTTCAGGCCGAATCGGTTGGCGATCAATTCACGTATATCCTTGAGGGCTTCCTCTGCCAAATTGACCGAATCGGTGCGCATGTAGCTAATCAATCCGACACTTTCCCCGCCTAAGTCTATGCCTTCGTACAACTGTTGAGCCACTGTCATAGTACGGCGGGTGGTGAAGCCCAGCTTGCGTGCGGCTTCTTGTTGCAAGGTTGAGGTGATGAAGGGTGGCGCCGGGTTACGCTTGCGTTCCTTTTCATCGACCTTGGACACATCCAATTTGCCACCGCTGGCCTTCAACAAGGAATCGCGGATGCTGTGTGCCTGCGCTTCATCGGCGATACTGAATTGCTCCAATTTAACACCGTCGTAATGTATCAAGCGAGCTTTGAAGCCTTGCGCTTCGGTTTGTGCAGCCGCTTCGATAGACCAGTACTCTTGCGTTTTAAACGCTTCAATTTCCAGCTCCCTCTCCACGATCATGCGCAGTGCGGGGCTTTGGACACGACCTGCGGAAAGACCGCGACGGATTTTTTTCCACAACAGGGGCGAGAGTTTAAAGCCTACCAAATAATCCAAGGCGCGGCGTGCTTGCTGGGCATTGATGAGAGGCTCCGAAAGCAAACCTGGGTGCTCAATGGCTTCAGTGATGGCCCGCTTGGTGATCTCATGGAACACCACGCGATACACCGGCTTGTTTTCCAACAGGTTTCTTTCTTTTAGAAGTTCATAGAGATGCCAAGAAATGGCCTCTCCTTCGCGGTCAGGGTCGGTTGCCAAATAGATTGCATCGGCTTTTTGGGCTGCATTGGCTATAGTTTGAACATGTTTTAGGTTTTTCTCGATGATTTCATATTTCATGAAAAAATCATGATCGGGATCGACAGCACCTTCCTTGGGCACAAGATCGCGCACATGACCATAGGAGGCAAAGACTTTAAAGTCTTTGCCCAGATATTTTTCAATAGTCTTGGCCTTGGCCGGTGATTCTACAATGACGAGGTTATGACTCATTTGTCGCTTGTCGGTTCGGTTGATGCGAGAAAAAGCTTTTTAGGGGTGTACCACTCAATGCACATAACTGGGTAGAGACTCGTAAACCAAATGCTCCATGCGGGCGAAAGCGATTTCCTCATTGGGTTGGCTAAACAGGACCATCAGAACGATCCATTTCAGATTTTCCAACGATATGGTTTCTTCATTCAATGCCATGACGCGATCGACTGCCAACTCCCTGCTGGCAGGGCTGAGGATGGTGGATTGTTCAAGGAACATCAAAAAGCCGCGGCATTCGGTGTCTAGTTTTACACATTCCTGGGTCGAATAGACACGGAATGCGGGCAAGGATGAACTTTGGATGGGTTTTTGCTCGGTCAGAGATTCCAGCCAGTCGAATGCTTTGTTTATCTCTTGGTGCGGAAAACCGGCTTCCAGCAGTTCAGTGCGGATGGCATCCGGGTCTGGGTTTGCTTCGATCTCATCGTCCATGTAATTTTCGAAGAGATAAATCAACACATCAAATACGTTCTCTTTCATTCTCGATCTCGATTAAAGGGGGCTAGGGAGTTTCACCGTGACCTAATGTAGCCGCCGTCGGCAGGAACAATATAGCCCTGTAGTTCCAACAACAGCAACCAAGAAGCGATGGCTTCCGGCGTATTTCCCGTCGCCGCCACTAGAGTATCCACGGAGGTTGGGGCATACGCAATATATTTCAACAGCGAATGGCATTTGCTGTCGAGATCGTCACTAGGCGGCTGCCGAATTACCTTGGGTTGGGCAGGAGTACTGGAGAATGCGAATTCGTCCAGTATGTCGTCCACCGTTTCCACAAGTTTGGCACCTTGTTTGATTAAGGCGTTGCAACCCCGAGCCAAAGGGTTATTGATGGAACCTGGCACAGCAAAAACTTCACGCCCTTGTTCCAGTGCCAAGCGGGCCGTAATCAGGGAGCCGCTGCGCAAAGCTGCCTCAACGACTAGGACACCTAGTGAGAGCCCACTGATAATACGGTTTCGGCGGGGAAAGTTCCCGGCTTGGGGAGGCGTTAGGGTTGGAAACTCAGAGACCAACGCCCCGCCCTGCGCCACGATGGCATTGGCCAGTTCTTGGTGGCTGCGCGGATAGACTTGATCCAGCCCCGTACCTGCGACTGCCACGGTAATGCCGCCATTCTCCAAAGCGCCCAGATGGGCGGATGCATCTATTCCCAAGGCCAAACCACTGGTTACGGCAAAGCCAGTTTCAGTCAGTGCGCGGGAAAAGTCCTTGGCGATTTTCACTCCGACCGGAGATGGGTTACGGCTTCCGACCACTGCAATTTGCCGACAGGACAACGCTGAAACATCGCCGCGGACAAAAATCAACGGCGGTGGGTCGGCAATTTCGCCAAGTATTTGGGGATAGGCTAAGGTCTGTGAATCCAAGCAGTGATTCCCCTCGATTTCAAGCCAACGCAAATCGTTCTCCACCTTTTTCCAGTCAGGCTTCTTAAGCCACTCCAAAGTCTCCTCGGCCAAACCCAGTGTTGCAAGGGTGCCGGTGGAAGCGCCGAATATTTGTCCGGGCGAACCAAAGCGTTCGACCAGCAGCCTGTAGGTCCGCGGCCCCACCCGCGGAGTCCGCAGCAGACCAAGCTGGAAATTCAGTTCAGTTGGTTTGCTTGATGTTTTCAATTGGGACTCTGTACGGCATCGTTGAGTTGGATGGCACGAGTCGCATTTAGGACAGCACCAAAGCTGACCCGCTCGTAGGGATGGAAAATTATTAGCAAACCTTCTTTTTCATTAGGAATATTAATCGTTTCATTGGTGTTGTTCGTGAAGATGATAGCCTTGCGGTTTCTGCGTATCTCCAACACATGCCCAATTTCTAAGCCATCAGCCGTGCCACGGTCAATAACTACGATACTATATTGGCCGATTTGGGACACGCCGTCCACTACCGAAATGATATGACCATTGACTGGGATCGAGGGAGGATGGGGCCTGAAGTCCATTTGCAACTTTTCGCGGGCCACGGGCATTATGCGATCCCCTATTCTGACATCCCGATTACTTTTTGTAATTAACAAGGTGGAGGGATCCCCAAAGGATTGAAATTCTACATCGGCGACATATAAAGCCTCGAAGCCGAGAATTTCCTTTGTTTCTGCATCCTTGTAGGGTGGGCCAGACCGGAAAACCATGTAGCCTAATTGCGAGTTTTCAGACATGCCGCGCACATAGATACGGTCTCCCGCACCGCCTGAAATATGTTCGTCGGCAAAATCGACAACGTAAGGCGCATTGTCCATTTCGCCGATTCCCACAACATTTGTTTGCATCAAAAATTGTTGGATGGCGTTCAGAGGAATCGTCGGAATGGCTTGCAGAAGCGATTCCCGCCTAATGGTGGGAACAAGCCTGACCTCATCGGGGCGTGACTCTGAATAACGGGGTGTGCCTTGAAAGCGCCGGGCCACCTGTAAGCGAGGCCGACCATCGGCAATGTCCAAAACTAATTCGTCGCCCGGATAGATCCAATGCGGGTTGGCAATATGCGGATTTTCGTGCCAGATTTCCGGCCATTGCCATGGCTTTGCTAAAAATTTGCCGGCAATGTCCCATAAAGTGTCCCCCTCGGTCACAGTATAATGTTCCGGATGATCTGGATTTAGTTCGACTTCTGCGGCAAGGGCGAAGCCTGACATGAATAACAGACACAAAACGATCAATATCCTCAATCTCATAAACGCCACCATTTGATATTTTTTTTTGAGATTAACTGTCGGGTTGCATCTAATGTTCAACTTCAGGGGTGCGTTGATTTTCGTTGCGCCCCATTAGCGCTCTGTTGGCCGACTTTTCTGTCGCAGTCTCCGCCTGAAGTTCTGCAACTCTTTCACTTACATGAAGAGCAGTTGAATCAACCAGTTCGATCATTTTCGGCATCATACAATTCGGAAATAGGTCGTTGTCTTTCTTTGTGCGAACCAATATTGCCTTCAATGCCTTTTTTGATTTGGCTGCCCTTGCAAGTTTGTTTGCTGCTTCCATGATGGTTTCGTTATTGCGCTGAACACGAATTGGAACAGGCGAGCCATCCAATGAGGTTTTGAGAAATGCATCAATTCCAGCATTGCGTTGCACAGGGTGTATGTCCAAACCTGAAAGCACTGACAAGGCATCTTTATCGGCGTTAGCATAGGATACCCTTCCCTTTTTTAATAGTGCGGAGTCAGTTTTTGTTGGCGAATCAAGTCTACTTAGCGTCAATGCTACTGCTTCTTGAGAGCTATCAATTCCTATGCAACGCCTGCCATGAAGTTTTGCAGCAACTAAAGTAGTCCCGCTCCCGCAAAATGGATCAAGAACCAAGTCTCCCGCACTAGTTGATATTTCAATGATGCGCTCTAACAACAATACTGGTTTTTGAGTGGGGTAGCCAGTGCGCTCCTTTGCCTTTGGATTAAGGAATGGGATTTCCCATACATCGCTGAGCGGTACGCCTTTTTTTTCACCGCCATAGACGATGTTTCCATCTTGATCTGTGGCATATGCTGAAACACCATGTTCATCTCTGGTTCGAAGCTGAAGTATTTGGTCGATGTTTGTTGTTTCGGAATAGGCACCATAAACTCGGTTAAATTTGTACTCATCTGTCTTCGAGTAGAAAAAAATAGTCTGATGCGCGTGAAGAAGTCCCTTTGCTGAGTTTGACCAACGGCGATACGACCAGATAATTTCCGAACGAAACTGACTTTCCCCAAATACGTTGTTTAACAAAGTGCGCAGAAGAAAATTTGCGCTCGTGTCACAATGGACGAAGATGGAGCCCGAGTCTTTTAGAACCCGCTGAATCTGTCTAATTCTAGATTCCATGAATTCTGCATAGTCTGCAAGCCCATTCCAAACATCTGCAAAACTGAACCTTTTATTTCTGTCGCGTGAAATGGATGCGTGATGGCGATTTGTAAAGAACGGCGGGTCTAGGTAAACTAAATCAACCGTCGAGTTGCCGATATGCTCCAATGCTTGAAGGCAGTCATCATGAATTACTTGGCTTTGTAATTCGCTCATGATGTTCTTGCTGTCCTTTCGACTGCAATTTTTTCGAGAATTTTCTTCAGATCAATGGTCGACTTGTCTCGCACATAACTCCATGCCGCGTCACCGTAGTAATATTGTCCGCCAGCCCCCTCGTAAAGAGCTTCAAGCATCTCTTTGAAACAGAGTTTGGTCGCTTTTTCAAGGAACGAACCTGCGTATTTGTAAAGGAATCGGCCCTTATTTTGGTACACATCAATCAAATGGCCTTCTCGTTCGCTGATGCGAAGTACCCGATAGATCAGATAGTGTGAAACATCATCTTCTTGCATTTCGGTGACACGAGCATCAATGACACCGGTCAATCGAGCGGCATATTGATCTGCAAGTTGTCTGATTTTCTCTCTTATGGTCATATTTTCTCGGATTGTGAGACATAAAGCGGATTATCAATGAAACGTCTAAAATAGGCTACTATCAAGTAACGGCACGGGAAGCCACTAGGAAAAAGTTAATTGTCGGGTCTTTTTCGATGGAATTGTAATTTGAAAAGTTCAAAGTCTAGCCGAATTCGGCTAGAATTCAAAATTCCTAAACCTTGCTCTTGCTTCTAAACCATGGCCATTCTCCCAATTCTCGAATATCCAGACCCGCGACTGCGGAAAAAAGCACTACCAGTAGAAGGGGTTGATGATTCAATCCGCACCCTAATGGATGATATGCTAGAGACCATGTACGCTGCACCGGGGATTGGATTGGCTGCAGTCCAGGTGAATCGGCTAAAGCGTGTGATTGTCATTGACATATCAGAGGAAAAGAATGCCCCACTAAGGCTAGTCAACCCCGAAATCGTCTGGACGAGTGGCAACGAGGAAATGGACGAGGGTTGCCTTTCCGTGCCAGGGGTCTTTGAAAAGGTCGCACGGGCGGAAAAAGTCAAGGTAAAAGCTTTGGGATATGATGGTGACTATTTTGAATTGGAGACCGATGGCTTGCTCGCCGTCTGTATCCAACATGAGATCGACCATCTCGAAGGCAAGCTTTTTGTGGATCATCTTTCACCGTTAAAGCGTCACCGCGCAAGGAAAAAGCTAGAAAAAGACCGCCGCCAGAAAGCACCCAAAACCGAATTGAAAAACTCCGTATTATGAAAATCCTTTTCGCTGGAACCCCGGAATTTTCCATACCCAGCCTGGAAATGCTGCTTGCCTCGGAGCATCAGATTGTGGGTGTTTATACCCAGCCGGATCGGCCGGCGGGCAGGGGTCGCAAGGACAGGCCCAGCCCGGTCAAGGCATTGGCACTTTCCCGCGGGATACCGGTTTGCCAGCCAATTAGCTTGAAATCAGCGGATGAACACAAAAAACTGTCCGCATTTGGGGCCGATTTAATGGTGGTGGTCGCTTACGGGTTGATGTTGCCCAAAGACATCTTGGAAACGCCAAGGTTTGGCTGTGTCAACGTCCATGGGTCTTTGCTGCCCCGCTGGCGCGGAGCGGCACCCATACAACGCGCGATAATGGCCGGTGATGCGGAAACAGGGGTCACCATCATGTTCCTCGAGCCTAAAATGGATACCGGGCCTATGTTACTCAAGGTGGCGACCCCGGTGCAGCCGTTGGAAACCTCTGCGGACTTGTATGACCGGCTGGCGGTTTTAGGTGCCGACGCGTTGGAACAGTGTCTGCCAGGAATTGAAACTGGTATGCTAAAAGCAGAAAATCAAGACGACTCACTTGCCACCTATGCGAGTAAGATTGAAAAGAGCGAGGCAGCCATTGATTGGACGCTTCCTGCTGCCTGCTTGGAAAGAAAGGTCAGGGCGTTTAATCCTTGGCCTGTGGCGGAAACTGTTTACCAAGGAGAAACACTGCGTATCTGGCGCGCAGAGGCGCTTGACAACGAGTCTTACGGAAAGCCTGGCGAGGTTTTGTCTGATCGAAAAACGTTAGACGTGGTCACGGGGGAAGGTTTGCTTCGCTTGCTAGAACTGCAACTTCCCGGTGGCAGACGGCTCGCTGCCGCCGACTTTCTCAATTCCCACCCGGTTAAAAATATCCATTTTGGCGTAGGCACTTGAATACCCGCACATTGGCAGCGAACGTATTGGCGCAGGTGATTGTCGAGGGCAAGTCCCTTACCGACGCGCTGGAAGAAATCTTGCCGAAAATATCACTCGATAATGACAGGGCATTCATACAAGCGCTGTGTTTTGGCGTGACACGCTGGTATTTCAGGCTTGACTTCATCCTTAGGCAACTTGCGCCCAAACCCATCCGAAACCAGGAGGTCAGGCTGCTCGCACTGCTTGGCTTATACCAACTGGAGTATACGAGGGTCAAACCGCATGCGGCAGTATCCGAAACGGTCTCCGCTCTAGGGGACAAACTTTGGGCAAAGCCATTGGTAAACGCTGTCTTGCGCCGCTTCCAAAGGGAAAGGGAGCACCTTTTGGCACTCGCCGACAGGGATGAATCCGCCACTTTTTCCCATCCCGACTGGCTGATCGGAAAGATCCGCAAGAGTTGGCCCAAGCAGTGGGAAACTATCTTGGAACAGGCCAATTGGCAACCGCCCATGACTTTGCGCGTCAATTTGAAGCAGGGAAGCCGCATGGGCTATTTAGGCAGCTTAGCTGAGTCTGGCATAGCGGCACACCCGTGCCGTTTCGCTGCTTCTGGTATAACTCTGGAAGCCCCTGTTCCGGTGCAAAGCTTGCCAGGATTTGCAAAAGGCGCGGTTTCCGTCCAGGATGAGGCGGCACAATTGGCTGTCGGGCTACTTAGGCTTGAACCAACGCATAGGGTTTTGGACGTTTGCGCCGCACCTGGAGGCAAGACCTTGCACATATTGGAAAGCCACTCCGACCTAGGGGAGGTCGTTGCACTGGACATTGCCGCAGAGAGACTTGCTAAAATCAAGGAAAACCTTGTCCGCGCCAGTCTTGATGCCACCGTTGTTTGCGCGGATGCCGCCAAAATCGGGGCATGGTGGGACGGCAAACTGTTTGACCGCATTTTGCTGGATGCGCCTTGTTCCGCCACTGGCGTGATTCGCCGTCACCCTGACATCAAATTGTTGCGCCAGCCTGTAGACATAGCCAAACTGGTGGATTTGCAACGCCGCATCCTTGCTAGTGTTTGGACAATGCTGAAAAAGGACGGGCTTCTTGTTTATGCAACTTGCTCCATATTTAAAGAGGAAAATGAAACACAAATCGAGACATTTCTACAGAACCATCCCGATGCGAGGGAAGTACCCATTGAATCTGCATGGGGCAGCCCCCGTCTGCATGGATGCCAGATTCTTAGCGGATATGAGGGAATGGATGGGTTTTATTACGCATGCGTAACGAAATGTCATTAAAGCACAACCTAATTTCGGCCTTGGTCATCGTTCAGCCCACCCGATCTGGAGTGCGGCGACGAGTCACCGCACTTCACAAACTCACCCATCGGGCGTAACGATGACCAAGGCCATAATTTCGAAGCTGCGAAGCTTAATGGTTGTAAGCGCTTTGCTAATGCCGCTTGTTCCCACATGGGTTAATGCGGATGGATATGGTTTCAACATCCAGCGGGCCGAATTGCTCCGGGACGAATCGGGACAAATGTTTAAATTGGATGCCGATATCGACTATCGCTTCAGCGAACCCGCCATTGACGCGCTTCGGAATGGAGTTCCCCTGGATCTAGTATTGCACTTAATTATCAAGCAGGAATCTGGCTGGTGGTGGCGGAGGACTGTACTGGACGAAAAATTTTCTTATCGCATCGACTACCATTCCTTATCCAAGTTGTACCAAATCATCTATGACAACAGTACCCCCCCGCGAAACTTTGTCAGCTTCAATGCGCTGCTCGAAACGATGGGATCAATAAGGGAAATGCCGGTTATGCAATCGGCACTCCTGAAACAAGGAGAGCGCTATGGAGCCATCCTCACGGTGGGATTGGATATCGAATCACTGCCCCTGCCGTTACGTCCAGTGGCTTACATAAGCCC
>Ga0208496_1000275_pt1 | contig 18166 bp, 15 predicted proteins | sample CryBogmetaGMA2M_FD_184552 | JGI IMG/M metagenome (GOLD analysis project Ga0208496, IMG submission 184552) | Freshwater microbial communities from Crystal Bog, Wisconsin, USA - MA2M (SPAdes) | ecosystem: Environmental > Aquatic > Freshwater > Lake | place: Crystal Bog, Wisconsin, USA | collected... | reverse complement strand
GTCATATTAAGGAGACAAAATGGACTATATTAATCAGTTTCTCGAAATGCTCGGCGCTGAAAAGGGCGCAGCGAAAAATACTATTTCTAGCTATGAGTCGGACCTAAAAGAATTTAAAGCTTTTAGCAAGACTAAAGATATAACCCACATCTCTAGCCAAGAGATAAGGGATTTTATTGTAAATCTAGCCAAGCAGAAAATTAAATCAAGCTCTATTGCCAGAAAACTTGCAACGCTCCGCCAATTTTACAAATTTCTGGTAAGCGAGAATATCAGAAAGGATAATCCCTGTCAGAACATTGATGCACCTAAAGCGTCTAAGACTTTGCCTAAAATTCTTGGCAAAACTGAAATTGAAGCTTTGTTTAAAGAGGCAAGTTTTGCTGAGGCCCCAGAAGATCTAAGATTACTTTGTATGCTAGAGATTCTATACGCTTCAGGCATGAGGGTGACCGAACTTGTCACCCTAAAACTTGGTGCCATTCAATATGACCACGTGGCTGAGATCATCAAGCCCTTTTTAGTTATAACCGGCAAAGGCAATAAAGAAAGGATTGTGGCGATTAATAATAGTTCAATCACTGCCCTAAAATCCTATCTTAAAATCAGGGATATTTTTATTAAAGATAAAAGAAAGCAAGACAAATGGCTATTTCCCTCGCCTTCTAAGGACGGAAATCTCACCCGCCAGCGTTTTGGACAATTACTTAAAGATCTAGCCTATCGGGCTAAAATTGATTTTCAGTTAGTCTCACCTCACGTGCTAAGACATTCATTCGCCACACATTTGCTTGAAAATGGCGCCGATCTTAGAGTGATTCAAGAATTGCTTGGCCATAGCGATATCTCTACTACTCAAATCTATACCCACGTGCAAAAAGAGAAACTTAAATCTGTTATTGAGACCCATCATCCTTTGGCTAAGAAACAGGTTATTTAAACGTGAGTAATGGATGAAAAGCTAGAAAAATAATGGCGGCACGTGTCATTCCAGATCTTAGATGAATAGCTTTGCGCACGCAAAGCGTTACGAATCTTAGTCGTCTGGAAACTCATGAGGGTTATTGTAAAAGGATAATAGCATGAGATCCCAGACGACTAAGCTACGTAACCGTATGCTACGCATACTACTTCGCTAAGATCTGGGATGACACCTGAATAGATACTAAAATTTTTTAAGCTATCTAAACTCTGTAATAATTAGCAATTATTTGTGCAAAGATTGAAGTTTACTTAATATTGCTTAGTATCTATTGTGGTTTACTAATTTATTGATTCAAGGCAAACATTCCGAAGAAACTTTTTAAATTATTTGTAATCACTATGGTCTCTATTACTAACAAAGTTAGTGCACACGAAAAAATCCTATTTTCAATTGATATTGTAAGACATGGGGATCGTACTTCTTTATTTGAAATTCCAAATATCCCCAATAAATTTCCCTATGAAATGGGAGAGCTTACCCCTTTGGGGATGAGACAATTATATGATCTGGGAACAAAACTAAGAAAATTATACCTAGATGATTATCAGTTACTTTCAAAAACTTATAATAGTCAGGAAATATATGTTCGCTCTACGGGATTTAGTAGAACTTTGAATAGCGCTCAATGCTTATTACTCGTTTTATATAGCGGAAGCGGCCCAAGTTTAGGACCAAACCAAGAACCTGCTTTGCCTGGATCCTTCCAGCCAGTTCCGATTTTTTCTGCTCTAGGTGAGGAAGATTCTCTTCTAGTAACAAATTTTTTGCCTAAACTTAAAGATATGCAGCAAAAATTGGTGTTTCAGTCTAAGCAATACCTCGAACAAGAACAGCTTTATGAAAGTAAAATCAGCAAATGGAATAGTCTATTGGGACTCAATATAAAAAACCTGCAAGAATTAATTCCACTTGGTGATTATTTGAATGTAAGTATGAAGCATAAATTTCCAAATCTAAATAATATCAGCGATACCGATAGGGATGAAATAATCTCTGCTTCTGAGTGGAGCCATGCATCAGGTTACAGCCATCCAGAAATAGGTCTTTACGTAAGTCAGAATTTAAGATTGGCAATAGGCAAATATCTTCATGATGTGACCGCTTCTCAAATAAAGCTAAAATATGTATTATTTTCCGCTCATGACACCAGCATAATGGGTATTATGAGTGGACTCGGAATTCCTTTAGTTGATAAATCTCCTCCTTATGCATCTAACTTAAATTTTTTACTGACTCAAGATTCTAAAGGTCAAAACTATCTAAAATTAAGTCTCAATGATGAGGAGTTATACTTACCAGGCTGCAATAATACTAGATGTTCTCTAGAAAATTTTTTACAGTTTTGTCATAAATAACTTTTTTCTATTCAGGGGTGTCATTCCAGTTCCTAGCCGAGTAGCTTTGCGCAAGCAAAGCGCTATGAGGCTTGGTGACTGGAATATCATGAGGGTTGCTCTGTAAATTATTCTAAAAATCCCTCCTGAGATCAAACTACCAAGCTCCGTAAACGTATGCTACTTAGCTAAGGTTTGGAATGACCCAGTGAACAGATACTAAATACTCAGCTAAAATTTTGCACTCATATTCCAAAGCTCACATAAAATCACGAAGACCCCTCCTACAAGAGTCAGCAGCACTAAATTAAGATTGCCAAGCGCCTTATAGTGCAATTTCTTTACCTTAAGCCTAAGCAACAAATATACTGGGAGTACAATCGCTATCACAGCCAGAATCATCCCGGCAAATCCCAGAATTTTAATGAAAGCCCCTGGAACAGCTACAGCCATTATATAAGCAGGTAGAACGGTAATTATTACTGAGAGTAACTTACACCATAAATTATTTTTTACTCTTCGAGCAAGGATTTCTCTAATTGAGTCACATAGGCTAATCCCAACTCCGAGCACGGATGTGACAATCGCAAATGTAGTGAGTAGCCATACTAATATTTGCATAGATTGCCATTTTATAAGTTCTCCTAAAATATGCACTAACTCTCCAACATCAATAATGCCATTTTCCATCTGGTAATAAAAATTTGGCTTGTGGTTATAAACGGCAGCAAGACAAATTGAATTCCATAACACATATACCACTAGAGGGATAAAACTTCCCCATATTAGCGCTTTGTGCAATGTTTTCTTGTCAAGCTCACAATAATTAACCAGTGTATGACATGTTCCCTGAAAGCCGAAAGAAGTAAATATTACTGGTACTAATATGTGCCAAGCCTTTATGTCTCTCCAGCTTGGGGAGACAAGTGGCAAGTGCGACCAATCAATGGTGAAAGATAAACCGGCAATAAGTATTATTATGCTAAGTATTAAGCAGGCAAAGAAAATCCTATTGATAAGATCTATAATTTTGATTGGTAGCAACAGAAGAAAAATAATTGCCAGCGCATATATACTTGCAATCGATTGAAACTGATAAGTTGCTTGGAAAGCTACAGAAAACATTTTCTCAAGCACAGAAGAGCCAGCATAGATATATACAGCCACAAGTGCAAAAGAGAGTGTTTTAAATGCTACGGTCCCAGTAATTTCAGCCAATATTCCACTGTATTTCCGACCAATAGCACCTAAAGGCAGACCCTTACCCGCCTGTAGATTAAGTTCGACAGTTATAAGAGCACTAAAATACATCAGCAACCAAGTGATGATCATTACTAATATGCTGGGAATAATCCCAATTTTAGCTAGAACGAGCGGCAGCGCAATCATGCCGCTACCAATGCATGTCCCCGCGATAAGCAGGATTGAGCCAGTTTGTTTTTTCATATAATTTCCTATGAAACAAGATTGTTAATATATAATTTCGAGAATTGAGGTTTTGTGAAAAATAAATGTGCTACGCCTTAGGCGTAATAAAAAAGGGGTGTATATGAATGGTTGATATAAATCTTTGTCATTATAAATTGTATATTTACTATAATTATTGCATTTTACAGGTGAATTTGCTAGAAATCTAGCTAAATATTTTACCCATATATTCAGGGGAATTTAAAAGTCAGTAATAAAGAGCGGTAGCGGGTCATCTCGGACGTTAGTGGAGCCCAGGCGGAGCCTGGAGCTGCAACACTTGCGGTCCGGGATGACGATTTCCTACGACTTTTAAATTCCCCTGCCATATATTCCATTCACCCAAAAAGATAGATTATAATTTTATGAGTAGCACTTTATTTGACTATTACAAAGAACAATTAGCTGATTATGTTAATAATAAAACCAGTAGGTGCAATCCTGTTGAAATTTCAGTAAATAGTTTTTTTAAGGGTTTTTATTTTGATAGTGTTCCTACTAAGCTTTTTGGAGATCCATACCACAAAAGCATCGTTGCAGGCGTGGCTGGAATGGCTAGCTTTATGATCAGAGATATCTCTAACAAATGTTTACCAAACATTCTCCCTGACAAACCAATTGTTAATTCAATCGCGGGTGGTTTTATAGGTGGTGGTTTTAAATATTGGCTCAAAGGCAATAATATTTTTATAGGGATGCTCAATAATGCAGCCTATGAATTTGCGGGATCATTTAATTACGACCCTAATCTTACAACTTATCTAATTGAAATACCCGATGAAATATCTAGTAATTATTTGAAATCAATAATGAAAGGTGATCCTTTTTATTTCATCAATTCTATAACTACTGGCTTTACTGTTTCTTTTGTAATAAATGGTATCGCAAACGATATCATTCCATTAGTTCAATCTGGAAAAGATTACGTACTAGACGTTGCAACCTACTATCTTTACGGCGAAGTTCAGAGTAATGAAACTCATAGTGAGTTATGAGTAATCTGTTAAGTAATAATCGATATCTTCCCCTATAGGCCTTGGGCTATAATATTCTACAGAGTCTATTGTACTTCCCTTAATCGACCTGAGCGCCTTACTATAAACATGCCCTGAGCTAGCATAATTTAATGGTAATTCTATTTTGTTCGGGCTCTCATCTAATAGAGTGATAATTTTTCTTTCAGGTATATTGTTTGGGTATAACCTAAGCTCTACTAATAACTGATTACGGTCACTATTTAAACATTCGAGTTTAAATTTACTTTCCGTACTTTCCACTTTGTAAATCAATGAACTGTTTTGCCCTACCATATTAGTAAGCCCACTAATATCGTTATGGTTTGAATGAATTTTTGCCACAAGTTCAGTAAACTTAACACATTTATTATAGTCAGCTAAATTTTGCTGATATTTGCTTAATAACTCCGACATTTTGCTATTGTTTGTTTCTTTGGCAATATCAAGAGCTGTTTGGTTGTTAAGATTTTTTTCTAATTCTATGCTTTTATCCATTAGCTTCCAAATTGTTTGGTAATCTTTTCTTTTAGTAGCAAAAGTAAAAAGATTATCGCCATCTTGGTTAGTAATATCGCGCTCAAGAGAATAGAACATGAAAAATGAGTCCTTTATTTTAGTATCATTTTTTTCTATAGCTGAAAAAATATAATCAGCAGGATCTAATAGAAATAGGTTGAAATATATATAATTTGCAGACAAATAAACTAGTAAATTAGCGCTAGCGGCAACCATTATTTCAGGGATCATCCGTCCCATTTCTTCAATACAGATTATTATTTCAGATGATTCGAAAGGGCCATCATAGTTATTAATTTGTCTATAGGCATTATGATTGTTAAATCCTGCCGCAAAGCTTGTATAATCTGTATCTTTTGGTACTGAGCTAATTTCTCTATATTTAAAATAGTACAAATCTGCTGGTAACTTTGCAAAATCCAGGGAATAAAACGTTTCCAAAAATAAATTTGAGTTATACTCGCCAAATTTAACTAAAAACTCTGTAGGTATGACATCTTTCTCTACAACATTTTGCAGTAGCGACCCCAGCATAGAAAAAGCTTTTTCAGGAGTTATACGCTCTCTGTAGTATTTGCATCCTAGAGAGTGGATCTTATAGCCAATATATATTACTATCTCGATAGGAACAATTATCTCTAAAAACATTGTTAATTAATTTTATTTATTTTAATAAAATTATATAAGTTTATTGATATTTGTCAATTATTGATCAGATAACTACCTCTATCTAGTTAGTTTATTTACTTTTAGCGTGAATTCGGGATTAAAACCTAGTAAATTAGCATATTGAGGGCGTGTCATCCCGGACATTACTCGAGTGCAAGCGATAGCGAAGCATACGAGAGTTATGAGCCGGGATCCAACTTTGACTAAGTTAATCTGGATCCCGGATAATAAGTGTCGCTAACCAAGCTAGTGCTTGGGCTCCACTAATTTCCGGAATGACAAGAGCACCTTATTTTTACTAGTTTCTTATCCCGAACTTGCGTTTTTAGAGATTAGTAATCGCGCTATATCAATAAATTAGATATGTTCGCTAAGCCATATGTACCCTAGCGGATTGGCATAAAATATAATATTATAGAAATAGCGGAGATGCAGGTAAAACCATTAAAATGTGGCGGAGAGAGGGGGATTCGAACCCCCGGTACGACTTTATATCGTACGACGGTTTAGCAAACCGCTGCCTTCAGCCACTCGGCCACCTCTCCCTTATTTCTGAAAAGAAATTAGATTCTCCTGCAAAGAGGATATGAATCTATCGTTAGGGCATATTTATTGCAAGTTATTTCTTAAAAAGTTTTCATTCATCTGGACAGTATATTTCTTGTATAAATGATCAATCATCTCTTCCCTTATGGCCTGACTAAAGCTTTCTCTAATTTGCTTTCTTAAATCTTGCTCAAGATTCGCTGGAATCTTTTCAGGAAATTTAAAAGAATTTATCTTGATGAGAGCATATTTTTTTGCATCAATTTTGATAGGCTTAGAAATTTGCCCTGCATTTAATTTGAATATCGTATTTAAGATATCCTCAGGAATTTCACTATTCTTACCTGGAAATCTTGAAGTAGAAAAATCTTCACTGACCTGAGCTTTAAAGCCGCGTTCCTTGTATTTCCCTTTGATTTGCTCTGCACTCAAATTGGTGCCATCTTTTATTTCTTCATAAATCATATTGATGGACTTTGCTGAATCTTCATCACTTTTTTTCAAATTTATTCTATCTAAAATTTCGTTTCTTACCTCTTTTAAATCTTTTAACTTAGAGGGGATATTTTCATCACACCTGGTGGCAAAATATATTGTCCCGTTTTTACTTGAAATCAAAGAGGAGTCTTTTCCTAATGGAGCAGAGAAAGCGACTTCTAGAAAATTGTCTAAATCTGGCTTAATAAACTCTGTACCATTTACATAAAAACCCTCTTTACTAACAAAATTAGTGATCTGAAGCTTTAAATGATATTTCGTTGCCATTTCTTCAATAGCTGCTCCAGATGCAAGCTCATCCTCAATATTTTGCATTAATTCAGAAAAATCTTTCTCTTTCCGCTCCCACAGTAATCTCTTCTTAATATCACTTTTTACCTCTTCAAATGCCTTACTATGTTCAGGATATTCCTTAGCAATCTTTATAAGGTGGTAGCCAAAATCTGATTTTAACGGCTGCGATATCTCATTTTCTTTTAATTTAAAAATTTCTTGCGATAATTCCTTATCGAAAGATTGTATAGTGACAGACTTTAATTCTACTTCCTGCAAGGTTTTTTGGCCTGATAACTTGATTCCATCTTTAGCAAAATCTGCTGACTTTGATAGCAATTGCCTTGCTTCAATTGCTGTTTTTTCGCTTTCAAAGACAAGATTGTAAATATCTCTAGTTAAAGGCGATGAATAACTATCTATGTTATCATCATAAAAATTTTTCATTTCTTCTTCAGAGCTAGAATAATCATTTGATACATTATCATATGAGAGCGAAAAATACTTTATCCTGCGAAATTCTTTAGTTGAAAAATCTTTCTCATTTTTTTTCAAATAATCTTCGATTTCTTTATCTTCTGTCGGATAAGTTTTCGGTAAATTATTGACAATAACTAGGTTAAACTTGGCCTCTTCGCTCACATATTTAACCATTTGTTTTTCTATTAGAGGGTTTTGAATAACATGATCTGTGATAATTTCATGCAAATAATTTTCAGCAATCTCTTTCTTAACAAGAGCAAAATATTTAGTCTCAGTAAGCCCATTGGCACTAAGTATTCTGTCAAACAGATTTTTATCAAATTTCCCATTATCATCAGAGAAAACGGCAGTATTTTTGATATGTTGCGATACGAGTTTATCGCTAATTTCTAATCCCAACGACTCTACTTCAAGATCAAATAATTTTTTATCAACAAGCCTGGCCAGTACTATCTTGTCAACATTAAAGCTCTTGAGAATTTCATCTGAGGGGGCCTCTCCAAGAATTGACTTGATCCGCTCGATCTCAATTTCTTTGGCTCTGGCAAATTCGTGAATTAAAATTGGATGATTTGCAACTTTCGCCACATATGGATCTCTTCCGGTAAAAATCCCACTAAGACCTGCTATACCAAGACTAAGCCCAATTATAATTAAGAAAATTTTTAAAAAAATATTTTTGCTAGTAGCGATTAATTTATTGAATGTCATTTTAAATCTTCTATGTTTTAAGAAAAATACAATAGCCTAATAGAGTTAAATTTCAAGGAATTTATATGGACACCAAGCCTCCCCTAATAATCGCAAATTGGAAAATGAATGGCGATCTTCATGACAGCACACAACTTTTGGAAGAGTTAAAAAATATTAGCTACGAAAATCTAATTATTTGCCCACCCCATACTCTACTATATTCTGCTAATAAGATTTTTTCTGGAACTAATCTAGGACTTGGAGCACAGGATATTTCAAAAAACGATCCGACTAGCGGACCTTACACCGGCGATATCAGCGCCGCCATGATAAGTGGCATGGGTTGCAAATATGTTATTATTGGACATTCCGAACGGAGAGTTAATAATAATGAATCCAATAATGATATACATGAAAAAATAAAAAATGCACATCTTAATGGGCTGTGCGCTATATTATGTATCGGAGAAAACTTACAGGAGAGAGAGCAAGGCATGGCGCTGGCAACTATAGAAAAGCAATTGGCATCAATCCCGAATTCCGCCAACTACTCTAACCTAATTATAGCCTATGAACCTGTATGGGCAATTGGCGCAAAAAAAAGTGCTGATGCACACATAATCGCAGAAATTGTAGCGCATATCGACCGTTACTTACGAAAAGAAATTGAAAAAAACTTCAACATACTATATGGTGGCTCTGTAAACAAAACTAACATAGAGAGTATTTTATCAATAGAAGGGGTTTCAGGAGCATTAATTGGTGCCTTAAGCCTAAAAATTGATGAGTTTAAAGATATAATAGGGATCGCAAGTAGAATATGACTTTAGTATTATTAATCATCCAAATAATTTTGGCTTTTTGCTTAATTTTAATTGTTCTTTTGCAAAGAACGGGAGACGAGGGTTGGTCAGGACTAACCTCAGGCTCAAGTGGTAGCGGACTCATGAGCAAGCGCTCTACCGCTAATTTTTTCACCCGCACCACAACTGTACTCGCTGCTTTATTTATGATAAATAGCATAGTATTGGCAAATGTTGTGCCGAAGAAAAATCAATCCACAATTATTAAAGAGCTAGAAAAGGACTTAGAAGCCGAAAAAGAACATTCAAAAACCAAACACCCCCACAAACACAAAAATCCTTCTATTCCGTTAGCAGAATAAGATGACTAAATATATATTTATTACTGGCGGCGTTGTATCTTCCTTAGGAAAAGGGCTTGCCGCAGCAAGTCTAGCAGCATTACTACAAGCTCGGGGTTATAGAATTAGGATGAGAAAACTTGATCCTTATTTAAATGTTGATCCTGGTACGATGAGTCCCATGCAGCATGGAGAGGTTTTTGTAACAGATGATGGCGCAGAAACTGACCTAGATCTTGGTCATTACGAGAGATTTACTGGCATAGACGCGAAAAAGGGCGATAATATCACCACAGGGCAAATCTATTCTACCTTGCTCAAAAAAGAACGTAGAGGAGACTACTTAGGTGCCACGGTTCAGGTCATTCCGCACGTAACCGACTTAATCAAAAAATTTATTCTAAATAATACTGAAGAGAATGATTTTGTTCTCTGTGAAATCGGAGGAACTGTAGGAGATATTGAAGGTTTACCATTTTTTGAAGCGATCAGACAGATTGGTTATGAGTTGGGACGCGAGAAGGTAGCCTTTATTCACCTAACATTAGTACCATATTTACCTGCAGCTAAAGAACTCAAAACCAAGCCAACCCAGCATTCCGTAAAAGAACTCAGATCAATTGGTATCCAACCCAATATTCTACTTTGCAGGGCAGACAGAGAAATACCTGAAAATGAGCGCAAAAAAATTGCCCAATTCTGTAATATCCCTGAGGCAGCCGTTATCCCTGCCATTGATGTAAAGTCGATTTTCGAAGTACCACTAGCTCTTCATGAACATGGATTTGACAATCAAGTATTACAATCTCTAGGAATTAATGCAGATCCTTATCCCAATTTACAAGTTTGGCGCGATATTGTTAGAAAGGTTTACTCAGCAACGGAAGAAGTAACCGTAGGAATTGTTGGTAAATATACTAAATTAAGCGATGCTTACAAATCAGTAATAGAGGCCTTAACCCATGGCTGTATTGAGAATAATGTAAAATTAAATGTTAAGTGGATAAATTCAAGAAATTTAAATGCTAAAAACCTTGACTCCAAACTAAAGGATTGTCATTCAATTTTAGTTCCTGGCGGATTTGGCGATGATGGCACAGACGGAAAAATTTTGGCGATTAACTATGCCAGAACCAATCAAATACCATATCTTGGAATTTGCCTTGGAATGCAAATGGCAATAATTGAAATTGCCCGCAATCTTGTTGGACTTGAAGATGCCTCTTCAACAGAATTTGGAGAATGCAAAAATAATGTTATCGGACTTATGACAGAGTGGAAAAAGGGTGATAAGTTAGAAAAAAGAGCTAAGGGAAGTGACCTTGGTGGCACGATGCGTCTTGGAAGCTACGAATGTAAGATAAAAGAAGGCACGAAAACGCATGAAATTTACAACTCCCTAATAATAAGCGAAAGACATCGCCATAGATATGAAGTAAACATCAATTATAAAAGCCAATTTGAAAAAGTTGGGGTGATATTTTCAGGAATGTCAGACGAAGGTGACTTACCTGAAATTATGGAATTAAAAAATCATAAATGGTTCATCGCTGTCCAGTTTCATCCGGAACTGAAATCACGTCCTTTTGCCCCGCACCCATTATTTTGCTCTTTTATAGAAGCCACCTTAAAACATAAGAATGAGCAAATTTAATGAAAACAATTGAAATTGGTAATGTAAAATTAGGCAATGATCTTCCTCTGGTTTTAATTGCTGGCCCTTGCCAAATGGAATCGCGCGAACATGCCATGGAAATGGCCGAAGCACTCAACTATATTGCTGAAGAATTAAAAATTAGCTTTATCTATAAAACTTCATTTGATAAAGCCAATAGAACTTCAATAAGTGGAAAAAGAGGAATTGGGCTTGAAGCTTCGCTAGAGATTTTTGATGAAATAAGATCGACCTTCAACTGCCCAGTTTTAACTGACGTACATAATGAAGAACAATGCAAAATTCTTGCAAAACATGTCGATGTGCTGCAAATTCCTGCTTTCCTATGTAGGCAGACTGATTTACTAATCGCTGCTGCCAAAACCGGTAAAGTCATTAATGTCAAGAAAGGACAATTCCTTGCCCCTTGGGATATGGCAAATGTGGTTAAAAAACTCGAGGAGTCTGGTAATCATAATATCCTGTTAACTGAGAGAGGCGCTTGTTTTGGCTATAATACCTTGGTTTCAGATATGAGATCCCTTGCTATTATGGCAAAAACTGGCTATCCAGTTATTTTTGATGCAACTCACTCTATTCAACAACCTAGTGGTTCTGGCACTGAAAGTGGAGGTGAACGCGAGTTTGCCCCGATTCTTGCAAGAGCTGCCGTAGCTGTGGGAGTTGCCGGAGTATTTCTAGAAACCCACCAAGATCCGGATAATGCACCAAGCGATGGGCCCTGCATGATTCATCTTAAAGATATGCCTAAACTGGTTGCTGAACTAATCCAGATTGATAGAGTAGTAAAGAATCTGGCATAAACCACCCCTTCATTAACCTAATATTAAATATTTAATGTTACTCTATACGTAATGAAATACTAGTTCATAGATTTTTAATCTAGAGCTAAAATTACACAGGAGTTTTTATGCCGGGTATAGAAGCATTGATTGCTAAGGCTAAAGAATTAGAAGAGGCGGGGGAACATCCAATAAAAGTACTTACGTCTAATCAGGATTTGTTTGATACAACAACAGGTGAAATCAAATATACCAAAGCTCAAATAAATGAATTCCTAAATCATATAAACTTTAACGATCCAAATGGTAACACTCGCGATAATATGCCGAATCTTCACCATTTTCTAGGTCACAAAGTTTTATTAGAGTGTTTTAATGAAAGATTTTCTGAAGGGGTAGATTGGAACAAAAAAAATGGCAATGGACAAGATGCTGCTTTTTTTACCGTTTCAATAAACAAGCTAGACGTATTAGATATGTTGCATGAGCAAAACAAAGTGAGGCTAGATACTATTGATAGTCAAGGATATAACCTTCTAGAAACAGCTTTAGCTTCGCACAACCCTCCGGCAAGGGAATTAAAAGAGATTGCCAAGCAGGTTATTGATTATGGCTTAACAAAAGTTGATGCCAGCAAGAATTGGGATGATAAACAAATAGAACTTATGAACTCCTTAAAAGAAGAAAAGGGGATTATACTAGAATCTCAAACAAAGAAAATTTCTAAGGCAGAATTGATTCCAGAAAGATCTAATGAAGAAAACATTGCAATTGCGAAACAATTTAAAAAATCTTTTAAACAAGAACGCGATAATATAGTAGCTAATCCAGGGATCGAAGATCAAGCAGGTGAATTAAACTGGAGAGCAGCACCTATATTAACTGCTCTACTATATCCTAATTTTGGTAATTTGTCTCAACCAGCGCAAGGTGCTGCCTCAGTTATTATAAGGAACGAAATTCCTAAAATCAGTAATTCTATTTTAGAACATGAACAAGCCCACCAAAATGAAGGTATTATATCTGGACGTGCAAGGTCTGCATCGATACATTCAATGAGATTTTTTGGTTCGGAAACTAGGTTAGAGACAGAAATTAGGGGAGTAACAGAAGCAGCAGATTCTGCTATCCGCAAAGAAATAGAAAAGAGCCAAAATTTAACTGCTCCGGTTAAAAATAAATCTAGCACTTCACTTGCATATGGTGCTAATGCCGTCGTTCCGGCCGACTTAAATGCACTTGAATATAACTCTAATAATCAAGCAACAAGAAGAGATACCCTAACGATTGCAAGTCAATCTTTTAATAAATCTCCCCTAGGAAGTATCAATGAAGCAAGTAATATACAGCAACAATCTGGTAGTACTCCTTCGAATAATAAAGGACCACAACAAGGAGTTACAATTTGAAAGAATCTGAAGAATCACCAAGAACATGGGTAGAAGCAGTTATCAAGAAATATCAATTAAATGATGTTCAGCAAAAAGTAATTATGGATGTTCTTGGCGATAATATTGCAACCATAATCGACCAAGTATTTACTAGCTTTAGGCCAGATTATGCTGATCAAGCTTTACAAGCATCATATATTCTCATAAAAGATTCGGTTACTTCGTCTTGTCAGGAACTCTTTGACAAGACTTCACAATTTTTAAGGCTCAGCTTAAATTCTAAAGATGAAGAGAGAAAATCACATATTTTTCCAGATTTTGTGAATAATAAGATAGATCATAATCTTCGAAATATTATTGAATCCATGAACAATCTAGCCGCCACTAGAAATGCTACACAAGAAATATGTGATGAATTAACGATTTATAAGCTTGGTAAAGTTTTAAGTTTAGAGGAAATCAAAGAAATTGACCAAGAAACAGTTATAAATGCGATGAATCAGCTAGAATACAAAATTCATGGGAGAGAATCATTCGTAGATAAAGATAATTATAATCATATACTCGATAACTATAACAAGATAATGCTAAATAAACTTGGCGGAACAATTAATCAGGCAGAGTATGGAAGAGCAGTTTTCGAATTTAGCGGTAAAATTCTTGGTCAATTTTTTGCAGAATTTTATCCACTAACTAAAAATACTAATATAAAGAAAGAAGACATAAGACCAGCACTTAATGACTTAGTAGATAAGCTCGACTTTACGCGTAGTAATAATTATGCAACTAGCTTAGAGCCTGGAATGAGTAGGTAAATAAATTATTTACAACACCTAGAGCTCAATACTATCCTTAAAAATATCAGCAATATCTCCAGTAGTTTCAGTAGATGAATCTTCATCATAACTAAACTCAGCGTCAGTATATATCTCTTCACTTGCCCCTTGAGCCGCAAATGCTTGCTCTAGTTGTGCAAATTTTTCCTCACTATCGAAGCCTATTGCATCCAAGAGGTTAACATTCTCCAGTTCTAGAACGCGAAGACTCCATTCATTATCAATTAAATATGCTTCTGAAAAACTATGTATCTTATCTGAAGCAAGAGCAGACTGACTATTTTCATTACTAAGCCAGGCTACTTCAGCAACGCTTTTAACTTTGGGCAAGTTAAGTATGTTTAACTTAAGCTCAGTATTAACGAGAAAGGCGTCAAGATCATCATAAACTTTGCGTGATTTAAGTGCCTTCAAACTCCACTCATTATGATAACTCGGATAGTTATCACTAATTTTCTTGATGATAGAATCCAAATCTGGAAGCTCTTCTTCACTCTTAATTAATTGTGCATAATATGCATTAGGTATATTTTCGCGCTGCAATAATTTAAAACTAAACTCGTCATTTATAAGCAGAGCTTCACCAAGAGTTTTAATCTTTTCTGAGGCAAGAGCCCCTAAGATATATTCGTTATGAACTAAATTTGCATCGGCAAAGTTTTTTACTTTATTTGAAGAAAGAGCGTTTAATTTAGTATCACTACCTAGAAATTTGACCTCTTCTAAACTTCTTATTTTATCTGAATTAATAGCTTCTAAACGAACTAAGCTATCAATATAGGCAGCTTCTTCAGCATTATGTATTTTGTTAGACTCAAGCGCCTCGAGACTAAACTGATTATCAATAGCTTGTGCCTCAAATACACTCGGGATTTTATAAGATTCAAGCGCTCTAAAACTAAATTCATCGACTATCCAATCTGCTTCACTTGCTTCTTTTACCTTTGGCAATGAGAGAGCTTTTTGGCTCCAGATATTTTTATATTCGTTATTATCTTCAGCTTCGGCCATGATGAATTCTCCCCTATTGTTTTGTAATGTAAATTACCTAACTCAATTATTCATCCTAAAGCATCTAAACTTTTAGTTCTATATTAATATTAGATTACTGCTTATAAGGTTAAATTATACCAAGTCCCACTTATAAATAATACTAGAGTAAACAACAACGTTGTTTACAAGTGGTGAATAACAGAGTTATTCACGGCGATGAGCTAAAGTAAAACCTAAGTGACAGAGCCTAAATCCCGAAGCACGACAAAGTAAGGATTATAAGTGGGACTTGGTATTCTGTACGAACTCGATTGATGAGTAGTGGTAAGTTTTTAGAGAAATATTACCCCCCAGTTAAAGTAATTTTTTAATAATTGCAGGTAATTTGACTTTATCTGCTAAGCGCCCGTCAATTGAAAAATCATGAGAACCTGTAACAAGAAATCCAAGAATTAAAACAGTCCACATAATTGCAAATTCCCAACCGCCACCAGGCATAGCCCAAATAAAGCCAACTCCTAAATGATGGCCAAGATAAGTAGCAATCATTAGATAGACTACAGCTGAAAGGGAGCCTAGCCTCATCAAAAAACCTGTCGATAGTGACAGAGCTGCAGCGAATTCGCAAAGACCCGCTAGCCATACTAATAAGCAAGGATAAGGAACACCTAGGGATATAACAGCATTTACACCCGCTAAATGTGGTCCTTTACCAGCAAATAATTTCTCAGTAAAATGTGGTATAAAATTAAATCCTAAATAAATTCTAACGAATATAAGCTGCCAGGTTTGCAATGAGAGTTTATATTTTGATTTGCCTGGCTGGGTAATGTTCATATAGGCATTGCGAATAAAATTTATTAGCAATAACGCAAATGCAGCAAATAAAGGAAATGTTGGAAGTTTGATGTCATAGGTTTGGGTTATTCTCCAACCAATTAACATGCAAAAAGTCGTAAGCAGCATGCCTATACAAAATTCCCTATAGCTATCAAAGGAAAATGCTACAGCTACTATTAACCAAAATATGGTAAAGAAATAAGCTGATGAAGGAAGTGCCTTGGCAATATTGTGATCAAATATCACTATCAAAAGACTAGAAAATATCGATATAGTAATCAATATAGAAAGTGTTTTATTTTCCCGCGACAAATATTGCATTTTAAATTCCTTATATAAACAAGATAAATATCTATTTCTAGGATCAGAACAAAGATTAGTTAATGTAGTGCTAACAACAACACTTGCGAAGAAAATTGACAAATTGGTTAATATAATATATATCTTTTAAAATAGACATTCTTTAGGATACACATGAAAGCAGATGAATTATTGCTAGCTAACACAATCTTTGGGTCTCCTTCCCTGTTTTACAATATAAGCAAAAGCAGCAAATACATTAATAACGATATGTATAGTGCATATATGCGCTTGCCGGAGTTTATGTCTAAAATTCACTACACCGCAAAACCTGTTATACCGAGAATTATGCACTATGTCTGGTTTACGAATGAAAATAATCCGAAACAAATACCAGAGGCATTTTTACATAATTTAAAATTAGAGCTAGGTAAGCTAACTAATTATAACCTTGATATTCCAGAGCCTTGGGAAGTAAAATTCTGGGTTAGTTGTAAAGCTTGCATCACGCCCAGCTTAGAGCACATATCCGAATATGGTTACAAAATAGAAGTTATGGAATGGCAATCTGAGTATTTTGGTTATTATCGTTCCGATCTAAAAAAATCAGCAACAGCCTTTATTAATGCAAAGAATGGCATGGGCGCAGCTTATTATATTGCACGATATATTATTGCCGAAAAATATGGCGGTTTTCTACCAGATCTTAGCTATAACACGGGCAACTCTACAGAGATAATAGTTAGGCAGGGTTATCATTCCATAACATCGCCCGAGAATTATTTCTTTGGCTTTAAGCCTGAGCATAAACTTTTGAGAATTCTAAATGATGAGTTATCTAATGTTTTCAAAAAAGTCGAAAAGTACGATATGAATTCAATGGTTTCTTCTCTTACTTCTTATAGATTGGCTGATTGGTTTGGATACGGACCATTTATACGTCTTATGGATCTCTTTTTAGGTAAGGAAGACTTATCAATAACTCCAGAATGTAATATTTGTGATGTAGATGATACCGAATCACAACGTTCAGCTAATCCTCCAGAAATATGCAGCGTTGGTGATCATCAATCTGACCCTAGATCTCCTCTCCACTGTTATATTATTATCAAAGATAGCTTGATTGATTTTGGATATGACAATCGTAGTTTAGGTAGCACTTGGGAAGAAACGTTCCAAAATATCTCCGGTAGTTTCTGTGGATAAATCTTCACCATTAATTGAATGTAACCTGATGATTTCAAGATCTATGGCTTAACTGTATCCACTTCAACAATAATTAGTTCGTGCTTTGGGAAAGCTATGTTGTCTGGGAAAAAACTTGTCTTTTTTGCAGTCATGTTATTAAGCGCATCAAGCGGAACTATGGCCGTTCTTGAGGCATTTTGCCCCATATTTTCGAGCATTCTGTTAATAATGAAAGGCACGCTACCATCGCCGATAGTCAAAATCTTTGGCACATTATTTTTGCTGGATGAATCATAGAGCAAGGTACCATCTACTTTTTTGATACGATAATTTATTGAGGCAGTGTCGCCACATTTTAAAATGGTATTTCTTTCGCCAATAATTTTTTCAAAGATCTGGATTTTATCTTCATTAATTGTAACATCCGGTGATAGGTCTATAAGTTCTATCTCAAGGCCTACGAAAGAAGTCTTATCAACACCACTACTCGCAAATTTTATATCATCATAAGCATAGCTTGGCTGAATTGTAGAGCTT
>Ga0208496_1000273_pt1 | contig 18193 bp, 19 predicted proteins | sample CryBogmetaGMA2M_FD_184552 | JGI IMG/M metagenome (GOLD analysis project Ga0208496, IMG submission 184552) | Freshwater microbial communities from Crystal Bog, Wisconsin, USA - MA2M (SPAdes) | ecosystem: Environmental > Aquatic > Freshwater > Lake | place: Crystal Bog, Wisconsin, USA | collected... | reverse complement strand
TTTTGCATTACAGGACGTGCCTGTGAAGTAAACGATTATTTAGATGTTTTCTTCTTATTCGCTTTAGTGGCTGTATCAGCAGCTTTCATAGCAGTATCAGTAGCGCTGTTCAGGTTGGTTTGAGCAACTTCAACTGCATGCTTAACTGCCTTTTGGCTAGTTTCAAATACATTGCTGGCAGAGGCAATTGCATGCTTCATTGCTTGAACGGCTGCATCAGAACCAGCAGGGGCATTCTTGGTCCATTCTTCAACTAAGGCATTAATCTTCTTTTGGCCAGCTTGAAATTCTTTTTCAGCGGACTGCGTGAAGCTATCTTGAGTCTCATGTGCCAACTCGTATAAATGACGGCTATACGCCATAATTTTTTCTGCCATTGGCTGAACAGCTTCAGCTTGATGGGCGAGGAGTTGTTGAATGTCTTTTATTTCCAAGGCTTTCTTGGCGCTATTCATACTATCGCTCAAACTTTGTTTAGCGATGTGCATATTGAGTTCTACTAATTTTTCAATGCTTTGCAGTGCTTGATTAGTCAATCCGCTCAAAGTTTCTAAATTCGCTTTTTGTGCTGCTGCAATTTGTTCTGGTGTTAAGTTCATTTCAATCCCTTTCAGTTGGATTTACATCTCATTTGTACTCTGAGCTATGTGTTTAATGTAATCGGTATTACCCTATTTTACAGCCCCCATGCTGCAATGCACTATATTAGGGGCAGGGGCAAAAGAGCCTAAAATCGCTGTTTAGTCCAAAAAATCTCAATATTTTCAGCAAGTTATCCATGAAACTCAGTCTAGACAATGCAATCGCACCCATATTTGTGCTCATTTGGAGCACGGGGTTTGTCATTGCACGACTAGCTATGCCTTATGTCGAGCCTGCGACCTTCTTATTTTGGCGTTTTGCAGGGGTTTTAGCAGCGATGGCTGCGCTAAGTTTGATCTGGCGCATTACCTGGCCAAGTCGGATCCAAATGAAGCATATCGCAGTAGCGGGTATTTTGATGCAGTTCGGTTATTTGCTTGGCGTCTGGTGTGCAGTTCGTTTGGGAATGACTGCAGGATTGGTAGCCATCATTGTTGGTCTTCAGCCGATTGTGACTGCTTGGTTCGCCGCCTGGATTTCAGAGAAGGTCACGCCACGCCAGTGGATTGGTTTGGCCTTTGGTTTTGCTGGTGTCGCCTTGGTGGTCATGGAGAAGATTAGTTTTGCGCACATTCCGTTCGTAAGCTACGTCCTTGCATTCATTGCCTTGCTATCGATTACTTTTGGTACTTTGTATCAGAAAAAATATTGTCCAGTCTTTGACTTGCGAGCTGGTTCATCGATTCAGTTTGGCGTCTCTGCCGTTCTGTGTTTTTTCTGTATGTATTTCTTTGAAACGGGTGAGATGGTCTGGAACGCACCAGTAATTGGTGCATTACTGTGGTCGATCTTCCCTTTATCCATTGGCTCTATCAGTCTCTTATTTATGATGATTCGGAAAGGGGCTGCAACCAAAGTCACGAGTTTGCTGTATTTGACTCCGCCTACCACTGCAATCATGGCTTGGTTCATATTTGGTGAGCCATTTACTGCCTTGATGGCGGTTGGCCTTGGATTGACAATGACAGGGGTAGTTTTGGTGAATGCGCGCCATAGTAATACTGTGGCAACAATTGCAGAGTAGGGTTGGTCTAGTGGAGTGAATTCATCAAGATGGGGCAAATAAATCGGTCCTAGCCTTGGAAATTAATTATCATTCTGTATGTTGAAAGTTTTGGAAGGTATTTTGGGATGCGTTTGAATCGATTTTCGCCCTTTGTTTTTACTTTGCTATTTGCGTGCAGTGCTTTTATCAGTGCGCCAGCATTAGCCGCCAGCAAAGATAAGGAAAAACATGCCAAGAGCACTAAGGTAGTCGTTGTTAAAACCGCCAGTAAATCCGCCAAAAAACCAAAGACTGTTCGCGTCACAGTCACTCGGCAAGCTGAACCCATCGTGCCCGCTCGGCCATCACTTGCAACTGCACTCGGTTTGCGCGGTCAGCATGATGAACTTAGTCTTAAATCCAGTGTAGCAATGGTAGTGAATCAAGATACTAAAGAAGTCTATTTTGAAAAAAATCCTTCAGTTAGTCTGCCGATCGCCTCAATTACTAAATTGATGACTGCTATGGTTGTTTTAGACTCCAAACTTCCCCTCGATGACACCATCGTGATTAATGCAGATGATGTGCACATTTATGCTAAATCTCGTTTAGCAGGTGGCACTGTATTAACACGTGAAGAAGCTTTATTACTTGCACTGATGTCCTCTGAGAACCGTGCTGCATATACCTTGGGTAGAAATTATCCAGGCGGTATACCGGCCTTTGTAGATGCTATGAATCGCAAGGCTAAAGAACTGGGTATGGATCATTCTCGTTTTGCTGATCCGACAGGTCTTCTGAGTGAAAACGTCGCTACTGCCGAAGATTTAACTCGGATGCTCAATGCGGCCTATCAATACAAGATGATTCGTGAGTTTTCAACATGGCCAGACTTGACCATGGTAATTGCTAATCGCCCGCAAAAGTTTTTAAATACCAATCGCCTAGTTCGTTCAGGCGATATGAATATCGGTTTGCAAAAGACGGGCTTTATTAATGCGGCAGGGAAGTGTTTGGTGATGCAGGCTAGAGTGAATAACACGCCATTGCTATTGGTTTTCTTGGACTCAGTGGGAACCCAATCCCGTTTTGCTGATGCGGTGCGTGTACGCGACTGGTATGAACGTATGCCTTCAGGCACACAACCCATTCGTCGCTTAATGTAGTCAATGCCTGGCTAGGCTGATGTGCCTGGCTCGGCTGACTTGGGTTTGTAGCCCATCCCTTTAGAGATTTGCAGAGCTGTATCTTGCAAGGCTTTCAACCAATCTGCTTGCATACGGTCTGTAGGGGAGCTAAGTGATAAGCCGGCAACCAATTTTCCTGTGTCATCTAAGATTGCAGCAGCTAAGCAGCTGACGCCAAGCTCTAGCTCTTCATCATCACGCGCATTACCATCTTTGCGAACCTGATTGAGGGCGGTTTCTAATTTAGCTAAGTCGGTAATACTGTTGCGGGTATGTCCTGACAATCCTGTACGCGTGACATAGGCGCGCACTTGGCCTGGATCATCACTCGATAAAAATAATTTACCAACTGAAGTGAGGTGTAAAGGAGCGCGACCACCAATAGCGCGGACTACTTGCATGCCTGAGCGTTCACTATAAGCACGATCGATATAGACGATTTCATCCCCTTGACGAACAGATAGGTTTACAGTTTCACCGGTCAGTTTGTGTAGGGTACGCATTGGTGCTTGTGCCGCTTCACGCACAGAGAGTCGAGCCTTGACTAGGTTACCCAACTCTAATAGCTTTAAGCCAAGACGGTAGGTGCCACCATCGCCACGTTCAACTAAGCGGCAAGCGACCATGTCATTAAGGATACGGTGGGCTGTAGAAGGGTGTAGACCGGTTTGCTCAGCTAGATTCTTGAGGCTGCTGGATTCTTCTTGCTCGGCTAAGGCATCGAGTAAGTTCATCATGCGCTCAACTACCTGGATGGCTGTTTTACCAACTTCCCCAGAGTTTTTAGCATTTTTGACAGTTTTGCTCGTGTTCATAGGGCTTATTGTAGCGATTTCATAGGCGATTGCATATTATGAAATGACGTTTTATAAAGCCCCGAGCCAAAAAGCCCAGTTTTAGTGCAATTCAATCTTTAAGGATGTCGTAAGGCTCTTGCGCACTCATTGACTAGATCGGGACCTTTATAAATCAGACCACTGTAGAGCTGAATCAGGCTTGCACCAGCCATAATTTTTTCTCTAGCATCCGCTCCGGATAGGATGCCGCCAACGCCAATGATCGGCAGGGTATTTCCTAATCTTGCTTTGAGCGTTTTAATCACTTGAGTTGAGGCTGCCCGTACTGGAGCACCAGATAAACCACCTGCCTCTTTTGAATGCACCATTCCATGAACAGCATCGCGTGCAATAGTTGTATTAGTAGCGATGATGGCATCAATTCCGAATTCCATTAACAGATCGGCAATTAAATTGATATCAGTTGTATCTAGGTCAGGTGCAATTTTTAAGAACATGGGTTTACGCACACCATAACGATCGCTTAAGCGTTTTCTGGTTTCATCCAAACTACTTAATAGTGAACGGAGCATTTCTTCGCCTTGTAAGGCGCGAAGGTTTTGGGTATTCGGGGAAGAGATGTTCACGGTAATGTAAGAGGCAATCTCATAAACCGCTTCCATTGCTAAGATGTAATCGCTTGCTGCCTCTTCAATTGGTGTGATCGCATTTTTGCCAATATTCATCCCCAAGACACCCCCTTTTTGCCAGAAGCGTGAACGACGAACCCGCGCTACGCAGGCATCAACCCCATCATTGTTAAAACCCATGCGATTGATAATAGCTTGGGCTTCTGACAGCCGAAACATACGAGGTTTGGCATTACCCGATTGTGGACGAGGCGTAACAGTACCGATTTCTAAAAAACCAAATCCCAATGCTGCAAGTGCATCAATGTGCTTACCGTCTTTATCCAGGCCAGCAGCCAAGCCAACTGGATTCGGAAAAGTGATGCCACAAAGCGTATGGGGATCGGCAATTGGTTTAGTAATAAAGCGTTCTAACAAACCCCAGCGCTGTGCACGATCTAAATTACTGAGCGTGAGATTATGGGCTTGTTCGGGGTCTAAGCAAAAGAGCCAAGGGCGTAAAAGAGAATAACGATCGATCATGGGTAGATATTATGACGCAGACAATGGCTGCCAGTGGTCATCGATCAAACCTTCCATCGGTTGGTACTTTGCTTTATAGGACATTTTCTCGCTCGCTTGAATGTAGTACCCAAGGTAGAGATAGGGCAACCCAAGTTCTTTAGCCTGATCTATTTGCCACAGAATGCTGAAGCTACCATAGCTTGCGGCATGTTCTGAGGTATCAAAGAAGGTATATACCGAAGAAATTCCCTGTTCTAGGATATCAATCATGCTGACCATGCGCAGGCGACCGGGATGAGGGTCATGAGGCCCATCTCGAAACTCCACAATTCGAGAGTTCACACGACTTTGTAACAGGAATTGCATGTACTGGTCTTGGTCGTCATTGTCCATCTCACCGCCAGCATGCCTTTCATTTTGGTAGCGTTGATACAGTTGGTAATGCTCTTCTTGATAACCCAAGTTCAGAACACTTACCTCTAAGCCAGCATGTTTTTTTCGGGCACGGCGCTGGCTGCGAGAGGGAATAAATTGGTTCACTAAGATACGAGTAGCGATGCAGGCTTTGCATTCATCACAATAAGGGCGATAGGTATAGAGACCACTTCTACGAAAACCCGCATTTAGAAGTTCGCTATAAATATCCGCATGAATGAGATGCGAGGGCGTTGCCACTTGTGAGCGTGCCATTCTGTTGGGAAGATAACTGCAAGGATAGGGCGCCGTTGCATAGAACTGCAATGTGGTCAGCGGAAGTTCTTTAAGCTGTGTCATAGCCAGTGCGTGAGGATAACTTTGTTAAATGTCCAAGATTTCTCAATCTTAGATTGATTTAAGGATATTTGCAGTTGTTCTAAAAATTCTTGTCTAGGTATCGGTACAGCGCCTAAAGAGCGAAGATGCTCTGTTTCCTGCTGACAATCAATCAGGGAGATGTGATTTTGGATAGACCAAGCGCTGAGTGCTGCCAAGGCGATCTTGGAGGCACCGGGCTTCCGACTGAACATGGATTCTCCAAAAACAATCGACCCAAATGCAACGCAATAAAGTCCTCCAATGATTTGGCTCTTCTCAATAACGGCAATGCTATGGGCATGACCTTGCTCATGAAGGCTTGTGTAAGCATCCATAATTTCATGGGTAATCCAGGTACCATCTTGATCTTTACGCTTACTGGTAGCACATGCGCGAACGATAGAGCCAAAGTCTTCATCTACTAGAATTTGGGATTGCGCATCTTTGCAAAAGTGACGAATACTTTTTTGTAATGAGTCGCTGCACTTAAATGCACTCGGTTTTAATACCATTCGCGGATCGGGTGACCACCATAATATGGGTTGATTATCTGAGTACCAAGGAAAAATACCTAGTTGATAAGCGTGAGAGAGTTGACCAGGGTAAATCCGTTCACTTACAGCAATGAGCCCAGGCACACTGGGATCTGGATCGGCTTCAATAAGGGGGTTCGGAAAGGAGTCATGAGGTCCTAGCCAAGAGATCTGACTCATGGATTGCTCGCTAAATTCTCTCGGAAGGTAAAACGTCTCGACTGCGGACAGGCAATTCTTTTCCGGATTCTAAAAGTCCTGCAGCACGGTCTGCAAAAAACCACTCTAAGGTTTGCTTGACGGTGGGGAAAGCTAATTCATCCCAAGGAATTTCATGCTCATGAAAAAGAGCGACTTCAAGACTTTCTTCCCCGGCAGAAAAAATGGGAGTGTCCATGCTGGCTAAGTAGAACAGGTGTACTTGTTCTGCGTGAGGAACATTTAACAAAGAATAGAGTGAGCCAATCGCTACTACAGCACCTGCTTCTTCAAGCGTTTCTCTAGCGGCACCATCACTAGTGCTTTCACCCAATTCCATAAAGCCAGCGGGAAGAGTCCAATAACCATGACGTGGCTCAATCGCACGACGACACAGCAAAACCTGATGGCCGTAAACCGGAATACTGCCCACGACGTTGCGGGGATTTTGATAATGAATGCTCCCGCAGGCTTCGCATACATGGCGCTCTCGGGAATCGTCTGCCGGAATCTTGATCGTCAGTACGGAGGCGCAGTTAGGGCAATACTTCATACTGACTTTCTAAAAATGGGCTTGAATTGCGCCACGTAGGGCATTACTAAGAATAATCTCTTCTGCCAGTGAAACATCATTAATAGTCAGGTTAGCTTCGCGGGCATTCATCTTAGGGTCAGCTAGCAGTGCTGCACGCATGACTCCCGGCAGTAGGCCAGCAGTTACAGGCGGGGTAAGCCACTCTAAGCTGCCTTTAGGTTTAACAAAAATGCTAGTTCTACCGCCTTCAGTCACAAAGCCTTGCTCATTGATAAAAAGGGCATCAAACCCACCTCGGTTTACAGCTTCCTGCCAGGCGCGATCATAAAGACTGCGATTGCTAATCTTATGCCGTAATAAAGCATCACCTGAAAACATGCTGACATTCTCTGCAAGAATCTCTTTTGCCCAAAATAGTTTGACAGGTTCAGTAAGCGGTTCAAGTGCCCCCGTGTTTACAGAAAATACTCCGTTTGGAGCAAGATCCAGTCTTAATCTAAATAGTAAATTCGTATCGAGAGAGACACAGGCATTCTCAATCATAGCTTTGGCTTTTGATTGATCAAAAGTAATCCCCAAGGCGAGGGCGGATGCTTTCATCCGTTTCAGATGCTCAGCCAAGCGCTGGGGTTTGGCATCCTCAATTGCAATCGTCTCAAAAATTCCGGTAGTACTGGGTAAATTCATTAAGAAGGCCGACTTGATCCGACACTCACGCCACTCTTGTTTGGCATCTGAATCAATGGTGATACCGGCGCCCACTCCCAAGGTAAAGCTGGCGGCATGAGATTGAGCATTCTCTTGGATCTCAACAGTACGAATAGGCACGCTCAAGGCAAAGTCCCCATTGGGGTCTAGCCACCCTAAGGCGCCACAGTAATAGCCGCGTTCTTCGGGCTCCAACTCGTGAATAATTTCCATGCTGCGCTTCTTAGGGGCACCCGTAACTGAACCGCAAGGAAACACTGCATTCAGAATGGCAAATAAGGAAGTATTGGGTTTTGCTTGACCTTGTACGGTTGATGTCATTTGTAAAACATCTCCATGTCTAGCCACTTCAAACAAATTGGGCACGATCACTGTGCCAGGCAAAGAGACCCGACTCAAATCATTCCGCAAGAGATCAACAATCATGACATTCTCTGCTTGATTTTTTGGATCCGCTGATAGGTCTGCAGCAGCTGATGAAAGGGCACTAGCAGTACCTTTCATTGGCATTGCTTTTAAGGTATCACCTTCTCGAGCAATAAAGAGTTCTGGGGATTGAGACAGAAGGTACGCATTTCCATTTTCAATGTAAGCGCCAAACCTACCGGGTTGACGATCCCGTAAGCGACTATATAAGGCTAGGGGTGCACCGTATGCTGTGCCTTTGAGGCGATAGGTATGATTGATTTGGTAGCTATCACCACTACGAATGTATTCCTGAATGGCTGCAATATCGGCGGTAAATTGCGCTTCATCTAAGGACTCGAAAATATCCAGCACACCAGCGAGCTGTTGATTTTCTGTAAGCCGCTCTATGCGAGCAGCAATCAACTGATCCACCTCTTGCTTGGAAAGCTTGCTAAAGTTTTTAAATGACCATGCCTCAACTAGTGGGTGAGTTCCGAGGGAGGAATCTATGTGCCGAGACAGTTTATGAAAAGCCTTGCCAAGCTCATAAGCAAAGGCTGCAACTACAAATTCACCTCGACCAAGTGCACTGGAGATCTCCTCTAAACAGCTTTGGGCAGAGTGGAGATCATGGGCATGATCTCCACTGGGAAGGACGCGCCAGTAATGAAGGTGATGTTCATAAAGGCGACTTGACGGTTTAGCCGCTGTACTTTGCGCGTCGTCGAGCAAAATCATCGCGGCTAACCTAAGCTCTCTTAATTTATTTCAAAATAGTGGCGGATTCAATCGTCACAGTCTTGGTGGGTACATCACCCATTCTGCCCATACGGGGTACTGATGCAATCATCGTCGGTACTTTGCGAATAGCATCAATCGTTTGAGTTCCAGAAATCACCTTGCCAAAGACGGTATAGCCGTTACCCATGGCATTAGGGTAGTCCAGGGCTTGATTGTCTTTGACGTTGATGAAGAATTGTGAGGTGGCTGAATCAGGATCTTGGGTACGAGCCATTGCAATTGTGTATGCATTGTTTTTTAAACCATTCGTAGCTTCAGAAACAACCGGAGCATCTGTAGGCTTTTGTGATAAGTCAGGAGTAAAACCACCGCCTTGAATCATGAAACCATCAATGACACGATGGAAGATAGTACCGTTATAAAAACCGCTCTTCACATAGTTCAGAAAGTTGGCAGTCGTTTTTGGAGCCTTATCTGCGTCAAGTTCAACAACAAAATTGCCCATCGTCGTTTTAAACTCCACCTTAGGGCCTGCCATGGCTACTTGGCTGGCAAGGCAGGAGACAACGAGAACGAGGCTGGCTAAAAGCTTACGCATAAAAACTCCTTGAATGAAATAAATGAATACAGTCGATTGTATTGTGCAATTTAATCGACTTGAACGCAGCTGATTAAGTTAGCCCATTGGGTACATTGGCAGCAGTTGCATAAGAGGCTTCCTCAAACATTCCCGGTCTGGCTAGATAATCTAAAGCCCAGTCGATGGTATCAACACCCCAGAAACAGTGTTTATTGAGGATCAGGGCTGGCACTCCAAAGGCGCCATGCATCTTAGCTTGATTGGTATTGGCAATTAGCGCGGCTTTCATCTCCGGGCTTTCTGGTTTAGCGGTATCTGCTGGTAAGCCCAAGTAGACGCAAAACTCTACCCAAGACAGGTTGGGATCTTTGCCCTCCAACCAGACATAATCAAAGGCACGCTCAACCATTGTCCAGTCGGCATTCTTTTCCAGGAGAAGACGCTGCGGTGCTGCCGTCAGAAATGGATGGTGCTCTGGAAAACGAAAGGGAATACCTAATTTTTCGGCTTGCCAAACACAGAATTGATAGGTGTGTGGTCGTTTAGCGGCAACCTCCCCAGGACCTTTATTGTCTGTTGCTCTAAAGAGGCCGCCTAAAAGAATAGGTACGGGTTTGATATCGAGTTTATGTTCTAGACGTTGTCGTTGCTTGATGTACAAATAGGCAAATGGCGAAATGATGTCGTAGTACAAAGTGGCTGGAGTTTTAAGGCTCATCTCGTACGGATTCCTTATTTCTTTTTAGACTCTTCGTCTAGTTTGCGCAAGAAAGCCATCTTTTCTTTAATTTGACCTTCTAGGCCGCGCTCCACTGGCTCATACCAATGGGGATCCTTCATGCCTTCAGGTAGATAAGTTTCACCAGCGGCATAGCCATGGGGCTCGTCATGTGCATAACGATATTCTTTGCCATGACCAAGCTCCTTCATTAACTTGGTGGGTGCATTGCGTAAGTGATTGGGTACAGGTTTAGATTGATCTTGAGCAACATAAGCACGCGCTGCATTGAATGCGTTATAGCTCGCATTGCTTTTGGAGGCAACAGCTAAATACACTACGGCTTGACCTAGGGCTAACTCTCCCTCGGGTGATCCCAGCCTCTCAAAAGTTTGCGCGGCATCGTTAGCCAGTTGCATGGCACGCGGATCAGCTAGTCCAATATCTTCCCAGGCCATGCGAATAATGCGACGGGCTAAGTAGCGAGGATCAGCTCCACCATCGAGCATGCGACAAAACCAATATAGGGCTGCATCGGGATTAGAGCCCCGAACGGATTTATGGAGCGCAGAAATCTGATCGTAAAAATGATCGCCCCCTTTATCGAAGCGACGCGCTTGTACAGTTAGAGCATTCTCAACAAAGTGTTGATCAACCATTTGAACTGGAGAGTTTGGTGTTATTACAGCGTTTCGGATTTGTTCTACGAGGTTCAGAAGACGACGCGCATCGCCATCCGCATTGGATATCAGCGTGTCAATGGCAGATTCTACAAATTGCACATCGGGCATTGCATATTGATGAGCCCGTTCAAATAGTTGCTTCAGTTCCTCAGCCTCTAGAGACTTCAGGACATACACTTGGGCACGAGAGAGCAGTGCGGAGTTCACTTCAAAAGAGGGATTCTCAGTCGTTGCACCAATGAAGGTAAATAAGCCTGACTCCACATGCGGTAGAAGGGCGTCTTGTTGGCTTTTGTTGAAGCGATGAATCTCATCAACAAATAAAATCGTTTGCTTGCCGTACTGCGCCATATTCTGTTGGGCTTGCTCGATCGACTCTCGAATTTCTTTGACACCCGCTAATACTGCAGAGATAGCAATGAATTCTCGATCAAACGCTTTTGCAGAAAGACGTGCAAGCGTGGTCTTACCAACGCCTGGCGGCCCCCACAAAATCATCGAGTGCGGTTTGCCAGAAGCAAATGCCAGATTTAGCGGTTTGCCTGCAGCTAATAAATGGGTTTGTCCAATGACTTCTTCGATAGTTTTTGGGCGCAAAGCTTCCGCTAAAGGCGGCGGCGGAGTGCTATCGAAGAGACCGCTCATCGAACCATCATGCTTGAATGTAAAGAATAACTACAGCAGCCCAACTGAGACAGGCGGCAGCGATATACGTTAAGCGATTCCGAATGATCATAAAAGCAGCGCGGGCTGCATCGTTCGAGAAATAGTATTGATAAGTATTTTGATCAATATTGCGCTGAATAATTAAGGTGGATGCCAAAATCAAGAGGCCAACCGGAATATAAATATGGAGTGCTACCCAGGCCACTAGTGCTGGGATAACGCCCCAGATCCACGCATTGCGGTCGATCCAGCGATCACCGCTGGGCGCTTTTCCTAGGGTATGCAGGCTTGCACCCCAATGCATCGCACCCATAAATGCCGTAATGATCGCCCCATAACCTGCTAGCGATTCTGCGCTTAAATAATTTAACGGTGTGGGTGCAAGTTGTACCATTAATGCGAGCCCAACGAAAGGAATAAGACCAGCGTATGCCAGTTTGCGAACTAGGGGTGGAATAGGATTCACGAGGGCTTTTTAATGAGTTAAAAGTTTAAGAGTAGGAGAGAATTATTTACTTATCGTAGGTGTATACGCCGCGACCAGTTTTGCGACCAAGGTATCCAGCTGCAACCATTTCACGAAGAAGTGGGCAAGGGCGGTACTTAGAGTCGCTGAAGTTTTCAAAATACACTTCCATGACTGCTAAGCAAGTATCTAATCCAATTAAGTCAGCTAAAGCGAGAGGCCCAATGGGTTGGTTACAACCTAACTTCATACCGGCATCGATATCTTCAGGGCTCGCAAGTCCTTCAGATAGAACAAAAAAAGCTTCATTAATCATGGGCAACAAAATCCGATTCACTACAAAACCTGGCGAATTCTTGACGGTGATCGGTTCTTTGCCAACGCGCTTAGCCATTTCAATGATGGCTGCATGGGTCTCATCACTGGTTTGTAAGCCACGAATCACTTCTACTAAGGCCATGAGGGGAGGCGGGTTGAAGAAGTGCATGCCAATAAAGCGCGCTGGATTGGAATCTAAGGCGGCTAATTTGGTGATGGATAAAGAAGAGGTATTGGTTGCAATAATGGTGTCTTTGCTAACAATCTCATCCACTTGTTTCAGAATCTTTTCTTTAATTGCTTGATTCTCTGTGGCAGCTTCAATCACTAAACCCAGGCCTTTGAAATCAGCATAAGAGGTGCTGCCTTTAACGCGCTTGAGAGCAGCATCTTTTTCTTGAGCAGTGATAGTTTCTTTTTTAATAAGACGATCCAAGCTCTTGCTGATTTGATCCAAGCCACGTTGTACAGCAGCGTCGTTGATATCAACCATGACGACATCTAGACCGGCAACAGCACAAACTTGCGCAATGCCATTACCCATAGTGCCCGCACCGATTACGCCAACTGATTGAATCTTCATTTCATTTCCTTTTTTGATACTGAGTTAAACCAAATAACTGCTCTCTAGCCTTGGCATCATGTAAGGGCTTACGTAATGCTGTTAATACTTCGCAACCGCGCTTCACTGCTGGACGCTCGCCAACCATTTCAAACCAACGCTTGAAGTGTGGATAGTCATCCAAATTAATGCCCTGATTTTTCCAGTTTCGCGTCCAAGGATAAATGGCTATATCTGCTATGGAGTATGTTTTACCGGCAATATACGGATTATCTTTCAGTTGGCTATCCAAAACCCCGTAAAGGCGTTTGGCTTCATTGGTATATCGATTGATGGCATATTCAATTTTCTCAGGCGCATAGAGCCGAAAGTGGTGGTTTTGCCCAAGCATAGGGCCTAATCCACCCATTTGGAACATGAGCCATTGCAAAACCTCGTATTTAGCACGGGTAGTTTTGGGTAAAAACTTACCAGTCTTGCCTGCCAAGTACAGCAAGATGGCCCCAGACTCAAAAAGATGAATGGGTTTGCCATCAGGCCCATTGGGATCCGTAATAGCGGGGATCTTATTGTTAGGGCTGATTTTTAAAAAATCGGGAGCGAACTGATCACCGGCACCAATATCAATCGGGTGGGCAGTCCAGTCACGATCTAATCGATAACCACATTCCTCAAGCATGATGTGTACTTTATGGCCATTGGGTGTTGGCCAGCTGTAAACATCGATCACATTGGATTTATTCATGGTTATCTATTTCTATAAAGATTGCAAACGTTGTAATGCATTTGAAAGAGTTTGCTCTTGCTTAGCAAAGCAAAAACGAACCACACCAGATTCTGTTGCTTGCTCATAAAAAGCGGAGACGGGAATGGCTGCTACACCAACCTGAGTGGTAAGCCACTTACAAAAATCCGCTTCGTTCAAATTGGCTTCTGGAATGGAGAGTGCCGAGTAATCCACGCACTGAAAATAGGTTCCAGGACTTGGCAATAATTTAAAGCCTGTATTAGATAGACCAGCTCGAAAGAAATCCCGCTTCGCTTGGTAGAAAGCGGGGAGGTTCAAATAATGCGAAGCATCCGCAAGATAAGAGGCTAAACCATATTGCATCGGTGTATTGACGGTAAAGACGTTGAACTGGTGAACCTTGCGAAACTCTTTGCTGAGCGCAGGTGGGGCTGCGACGTAACCTACCTTCCAGCCAGTGACGTGATAAGTCTTGCCAAAACTAGAGACGAGAAAACTTCTTGCCGCTAAGGCTGAATGGGAGGCTACGCTGTGATGGCTGGCGCCATCGAAGACCATATGCTCATAGACCTCATCACTCAAGATAAGGGCTGAAGTATCTTTCACTAAGTTCGCTAAACGATCAAGATCAGATGCTTTCCAAACCATACCGGTAGGGTTATGTGGAGTATTAATAATGATCAGACGTGTTTTGGAATGAATTGTATTGGCTAATGCTTCCCAGGGGATTTCATAGGAAGCAACCTGACCGCTCTCATCCCGAATGACTTGCAAAGAGACGGCAATAGTTTTGCCACCTGCTAACTCGATTGAAGGTCGATAGCTATCGTATGCAGGCTCAATGATGACCACTTCATCGCCCGGGCTAACACAAGCCAGAATCGCTGTCAGAATTCCTTGGGTACCACCAGCAGTGATGGTGATTTCAGAATCAGGATCGTACTGATGACCATATAAATGATTGATCTTTTCTGCAATACCACTGCGAAGTTCTTTAATCCCCAGCATTGGAGGATATTGATTGTGATCAGCCAGCATGGCTTCATTGACGCTAGTGATTAATTTGCGATCACAGGGAAAGTCCGGGAAGCCTTGTCCTAAGTTAATCGCCTCATGCTCAGCTGCCAGGGCAGACATCACAGTAAATACCGTAGTGCCTACATTGGGTAGGCGACTCGGAAATGATGGAGTGATATCTGGTGAATTCATGGGGGGAAGGGGAATAGGGCTGCTATTGGCTTTTTTAAGGCAGATAAATCGGGTAGTCGCTAGAATGGTAAAAATACATAGACAAATTGTGCCATGCTGATCGTACTTTCACCCGCCAAATCCTTAGATTACAAGACTCCTGTTCAGGTTAAGACGCCGACATTACCTGAATTCGCCTCCGAATCAGCCAAGTTGATTGCCGATCTTAAAAAGCTGTCCCCCCAAGATGTAGCTAAGTTGATGGGTTTATCAGATCAATTGGCTGCTTTAAATGTGGGTCGTTACCGTGACTGGTCCAAAAAATTTACTGAAGAGAATAGTAAGCCGGCTATCTATGCTTTTGATGGTGATGTCTATGATGGCTTTGATGTCAAAACTTTGAATGCGAAGGATGTGGCTTTTGCTCAGGATCACATCCGGATTTTGTCTGGTCTGTACGGGGCCCTAAAACCTTTGGATTTGATGCAAGCCTATCGTTTGGAGATGGGTACTAGCTTTAAGAATGCCAGAGGAAAAGACTTATATGCTTTTTGGGGGAGTAGGGTAACCGATTCCTTAAAAAAGGTTCTAGAGAGGCAGAAGAAACCAGTACTGTTAAACCTAGCCTCCGAGGAGTATTTTAAGGTGTTGCAAGCGAAAGAATTAGACTGTCCCGTGATTGCTCCTGTGTTTCAGGATGCCAAGGATGGTAAGTACAAAATTATTTCGTTTTATGCAAAGCGGGCACGTGGCTTAATGGCGCGTTATGTTGTAGAAAACCGCATTACCGATCCTCTAGATCTAAAGGGGTTTAATTTGGACGGCTACAAATATTTTGCTGCAGAATCAAAGTTAGAGAAGCCTGTATTTAGACGGGCAGAGAGAAAATAATGGCTGTACACCGCACTAAATCTTCACAACGTTCTTCACCTGAAGTCGAGCGCCTGGTTGCTGATGCCATTTCTTTAGCAGCCTCTGGTAGCCAAATAGAGGATCGTTTTTGGGAAGAGCGTCTGAATGTCAGATTAATGCGTTTACTGAAAAGCCAGAATCAAAATGTGATTGATGCGGCATTAGATCAAACCTTCCGAATTAATACAGTAGCCTTTGAGGTTCTCGCTGATTCAGCAGAAACCTTGGCTGAGTCACTTCAGTTGGAACATGAGGGACAGGAGTGGGATGTATTGTTGTTGGCCATGCCGATCGTTGCGCACACCCGCTATCAAATTCCATCTGGTCCGCTACCTACTAATATGATTGAGGCTACTGCACAGGCATTAAATACCGCTGTTGCTGCTCCCGATACTCGTCTGGCAATTGTTCCTTGGCTTTACAGTATTGATCAGATGCCCCATTCACATTGTCAAACGCGCGTCCTCACCGAGGCCCTAGCAACAGCTGCCATCTCTGCTGCAGATGTGAAGCTAGAACTGCGTGATATGTCTGAAACAATTGCCGTTTTAGCTGATCCACGATTTATTATTGCCGCATTAACCGCACCAAGTGGTTCGCCAATCTTCCGCTGGCAGGCCGAGCCTCCAGCACGCCAAGAGCGCGGCGTAAGTTTGATTGGTTGGCAAAACGCGATGCATGATCCGATCGCTTCTATGCTGCCCGGTTGCGAGTTTGAGCTTTTACTACCCGAGGCTTATTTCACGAATTGCCGCTTGGCTGACAAACATGTACGCCCTTTAAGTATTCGCGCAGCTGTTAATTATCTAGAGAGTACCTTGGGCATTCTCCCAGCGGGCCTATCTTGTGTGGTTGGCGCATTTGGCGAAGAGCAGGCTGATGAGTACCGCATTTCGTTTAGCGCCAAGGGGTCCTCTGAGGTGATGTATGGGGTAATCTGGCCTTTATATGATCGAGAGAGCGTTGCAGGTGATGCGCTAAATGATTTATCGGATGATGAAAGTCCTATTAAAAAGATCTGTGATGCTCTGCATGATGCCGGTGTAGAGGATGTTTTCCGCCATGCCATGCTATTTGATCCGGAGCTATGTGATGACTGCGGGGCGCCATTATTTCCCGATCGTTCTGGTGAGGCAGTTCATGCAGAAATGCCTGAAGATGCACCGACCCAACAGCCTTTATTTCATTAGAAAATGTAGCGTTGTTGTAAAAAGAAAAAAGCCGAGGAATTCTCGGCTTTTTTACTTACATCCAACAGAAATTAATTCTGAACAAATGGTTCTGTTCCAGCGAACAAATGAGGCATTTTGCCTGCCTTCATTTCTGGTGTTTGGCAGAAATCAGCAAGTCTGATGCCGGCTTTGATGTTAAACAGCATTGCTTTATTGCCCAGCACAACAAGGTCATGACCACTATTCATGTCTTTGTAACGTAGGCTACCTGGCAAAGAGGTTTGACGATCCAAGTCATAAGTTTTGGCTTCCCAAGTTAAGCGAACTTTCTCGGGAGTACCAGTACTCGTGGTTTTAAACTGCTTACTTTCGCTGCAGCTCCATGTAACAACTTCTTCACTAGCGCTTGCACTTGCAGTGACAAACAAACTTGAAAGCGCAACACTAATGATGAGAAGGTTTTTCTTCATTGGAAATTTTCCTTAGGAGAGTAAATGCTTAACGCCTGCTTGCTCTTCAAGCAACTCGTTAAGGGTGTGAGTCATACGCTCACGGGAGAATTCGTCGATCTCTAAACCTTCGATCATCTTGTACTCACCGTTTTCGCAAACTACTGGGAAGCCATAAATTACTTCGGCTGGAATATCGTATTCACCTTTAGAAGGAATGCCCATAGTGACCCATTTGCCATTGGTACCGAGCACCCAATCATGGATATGGTCGATGGCTGCATTTGCTGCAGAGGCTGCAGAGGAAAGGCCGCGCGCTTCAATGATGGCCGCACCACGTTTACCAACAGTAGGAATGAAAACATCTTTATTCCAAGCAGCATCATTAATAGCGTCTTTTACAGACTTGCCATCAATGGTGGCAAAACGATAGTCAGGGTACATCGTTGGGCTGTGGTTACCCCAAACGACGAGCTTCTCAATATCAGCAACAGGTTTGTTCAATTTGCTAGCTAACTGTGAGAGTGCACGGTTGTGATCTAGGCGTAGCATTGCTGTGAAATTCTTTGCAGGAATATCTGGCGCCGATTTCATTGCGATGTATGCGTTCGTATTTGCTGGGTTACCAACCACCAGTACTTTTACTGTCTTCTTAGCAACTGCATTCAATGCTTTGCCTTGTGCTGTGAAAATTTGCGCATTAGCGGAGAGCAAATCTTTGCGCTCCATGCCAGGGCCGCGTGGTCGTGCACCAACTAAAAGAGCAACGTCGATATCTTTAAAGGCAGTCATTGGATCTGAATGAGCAGACATACCAGCCAAGAGTGGGAATGCGCAATCATCCAATTCCATCATGACGCCAGTTAAGGCTTTTTGAGCTTTCTCATCGGGAATCTCTAGTAACTGGAGGATTACGGGCTGATCTTTGCCCAAAAGGTCGCCATTGGCGATGCGGAACAGGAGGGAATAACCGATTTGACCGGCTGCACCGGTTACAGCGACACGCATTGGGGCTTTTGCCATTACTAATAACTCCAGAGGAAGGTGAATTAATGAAAACTTTTCTATT
>Ga0208496_1000272_pt1 | contig 18235 bp, 12 predicted proteins | sample CryBogmetaGMA2M_FD_184552 | JGI IMG/M metagenome (GOLD analysis project Ga0208496, IMG submission 184552) | Freshwater microbial communities from Crystal Bog, Wisconsin, USA - MA2M (SPAdes) | ecosystem: Environmental > Aquatic > Freshwater > Lake | place: Crystal Bog, Wisconsin, USA | collected... | reverse complement strand
GTATCGCACGTAGTCACGGCACTTGTATGACGATGGGCACAGCAGCCACCATGATGGGTATTGCTGAAGCATTAGGACTCACATTGCCTGGAGCATCGAGTATTCCGGCGGCTGATGCGAGTCATCCACGTATGGCTGCAGCATGCGGTAGAAGAATAGTAGAGATGGTCTGGGAAGACTTAACCCCTGCAAAAGTCTTAAATAAAACGAGCTTCTTAAATGCGATTAATGCTGCAATGGCGATGGGTTGTAGTACGAACGCCATCATTCATTTGATTGCGATGTCAAGACGTGCTGGAACAGAATGCACTGTGACCCTAGATGACTTTGATTTGGCCAGCAGAAAAGTTCCCGTGATTGCCAATATTCGCCCTAGTGGTGATCAATATTTGATGGAAGACTTTTATTACGCTGGAGGCATGCCTGCGCTCCTCAAGCAAATGGGATCGCACCTTAATCCAAAAGCGATGACCATCACCGGTAAAACGATTGGCGAAAATATTCAAGATGCAGAGGTACACAACGAAGATGTCATCAGGCCACTAAATAAAGCAATCTACCAAGAGGGAGCACTCGCAGTACTTAAAGGCAATATTGCTCCTGGTGGCGCAGTGATTAAGCCAAGTGCCTGTGCAGAGAAGTTCTTAAAGCATACGGGCCCAGCTTTAGTATTCGATAGTTATCCTGAAATGAAAAAAGCGGTTGAAGATGAAAATCTCGACGTCACCGAAAATCACATCTTAGTTCTCAGAAATGCGGGCCCTAAAGGTGGTCCTGGCATGCCCGAGTGGGGCATGTTGCCCATTCCAGTCAAGCTTGTTAAGCAAGGGGTTCGCGATATGTTGCGCTTATCCGATGCGCGCATGAGTGGCACTAGTTATGGCGCTTGCATTTTGCATGCCTCGCCAGAATCCTATATCGGCGGCCCATTAGCACTCGTTAAAACAGGTGACCTCATTACTGTTGATGTGCCTAATAGAAAAATTCATCTGGAGGTTAGTGATGAAGAGTTCAATCAAAGAAAAGCCAAGTGGGTTCCACCGGCGCCTAAATATGAGCGTGGCTACGGTTGGATGTTTAGCCGCCACATCTTGCAAGCAGAAGATGGTTGCGACTTTGATTTCCTGGAAACCAGTTTTGGTAAGCCAGTGCCAGAGCCTGATATTTTTTAGGCCGAGTTTTTTCCTACACCCAATTCATCTCCAGCCTCTATTCATAACCCACTAATGCCTCTACGCTAAAACCTTCTATTTAGAGGAGGCCAGCTTTGCGAGTTTCTATAGAGTGTTCTCACAGACAGTTACAGCTATTCAGAATCTCACTAGATGCGCGAACTATCCTAGTACTAGTGATCATTTGGGCGATCTGGGGACTTCTGAGACTGCTGCGGATAATCTAAGACTGCACTACCTTCTTGATTTATTACTGATCTGTAAATTGCAATTTAGCCAAGCGAGCATACAGACCGCTACGTAAGATTAAATCCGCATGGGTTCCCGTTTCAATGATTCGTCCGTTCTCTAACACCAAAATCTTATCGGCTTGCTTGACTGTAGAGAGGCGATGGGCAATGACAATAGTAGTTCGGTGATCCATGGCAGCTTCCAGAGCACGCTGCACCAGTAATTCTGATTCAGCATCTAGAGCGCTTGTTGCTTCATCTAACAGTAACAAGGCTGGGTTCTTTAGTAAGACTCTGGCAATAGCAATGCGCTGCTTTTGTCCTCCCGATAAGCGGATACCACGATCACCTAAGAAGCTTTGGTAGCCTTCAGGTAGCTTAGAGATAAATTCATCAGCGATTGCCAAGCGAGCAGCAGCAAATACTTCCTCATCCGTTGCATCCATTTTGCCAAAGCGAATATTTTCCATTGCGTTATCAGAAAAAATCACAATGTCTTGTGGCACTACACCAATCATTTTGCGCAGAGCTTCCAGTTCCAGGTCTCGAATGTTGATACCGTTAAATAGAATCTTTCCACTGGTCGGATCATAAAAGCGCTGAAGTAACTGGAAGAGGGTAGTCTTACCAGCACCCGAGGGGCCAACAACGGCAATTCTCTCGCCAGGTTTAATCTCAAAAGAGACATCTGACAAAACAGGATTCTGATTGGATGGGTATTGAAAGCATAGATTGTCTACTGCTACTCCAATGCCATTGGCATTAACCTGAGGGATTGATTGCACCACTGCTACCGTCTGAATAGATGACTGAACATTTAAGAGCTCTAAAAGACGATCACTCGCACCAATAGCTCTTTGGGTATCGCCCACTACTTCAGAGATACCAGCAATTGCGCCGGCAACAATCACCGCATACAAAATAAATTGAGAGAGCTCACCAGCAGTAATTTGATTGTCCATGACGGCATAAGCCCCAAGCCAGAGAACTAAAATAATGCTGGTAAAGCCAAATAGAATTGCTACAAAGGTCAGCAATGACCGAGCTTGTGTCCGAGTGATCGCTGCAAGCAGTGCTGTTTGAATGGATTGGTTAAAGCGATTGATTTCAATCTTTTCATTGGTAAAAGACTGAATGGTCGGAATGGCATTTAATTTCTCGCTCGCTAGGGCAGAGGCATCGGCAATTCTATCCTGCGAATTACGCGAGAGCTTGCGAACCCGCCTACCCATAATTACTGTAGGAATGATCGTCATTAGTAAGGTAGCAAAAATCAGGACAGATAATTTTGGGCTGGTGATGAACATCATGACCAGGCCACCTGCTAATAGAAGCATATTACGGATAGCCATCGAGACGCTCGTACCAATCAATGTCTGGATCAGGACAGTATCAGTATTGAGGCGCGAGAGGATTTCACCGCTGTGGGTCAATTCAAAGAACTCAGGACTTTGTTTAATCACATGGCTATAGACAGCCGAACGAATATCAGTCGTAATCTTTTCACCTAGCCAAGACACCATATAAAAACGCAGTGAAGTGCCTAATGCCACTAAACAAGCCACAGCAAATAAGGTTAGAAAAGTCGTATTGATTTGGCTGCCACTATTGGCATTAAATCCCAAATCAATGATTTGTCTAAAAGAGAAGGGAACAGCTAAGGTTGCACTGGCAGCTAGAACTAAACTAAAGATCGCCAGAACAAATTGCTTTTTATAGGGCTTTAGAAAAGGAGTCAGTGCTGCTAGGGTATGAAACCCACGGGGATTGGTCTTGCTCTTCTGCTTGGTCATTGAATAATCCCTAATAATTATCTATGATAGTTCACTTAGATTGGCTATAGACTTTTAGAGATATCAGCACGATGGCAGGCGAAAGCTCCGCAACAAATAAAGACCCCTTATATAAAAGAAGCCCTTGGCTGCCTCGCGGTCAAACACGCAAGATCATTTTTCTAGGACTGATCATCTTTGCCAGTTTTGGCTCAACACAGCATTGGTCTTTTCTGATTCTGCTAGTTCTGACCATTGTTTTCCTCTCGCCAAAAGTATTGCTAGCTACCGCCTATTACTATGGACGATCTGCCATGTATCTTGGCCAAAGGTTCAGCAAATGAGCAGTAAATGAAAATCTTCTTGACTGGCGCCAGCGGTTTTGTGGGAAGTTATTTGGCTCAGTCTCTCATAGCAGCAGGCCATGAGATCGTGGCGCACTATCGCTCACCGCAGGCGCTCAATCCCAAAGCTCAAAACAATCTCGAAGTGTGGTCGGGCGATTTAAATGATGTCCCCAGTTTAGCTAAGCGACTGCAGGGTATCGATTGTGTGATTCATTGCGCAGCCCAAATGAAGTTATGGAACTCAAAAAAAGCCTTGCATGAGACTAATGTGCTCATGACCAAAAATATTGTGAAGGCTGCCAAGCAAGCAGGTGTTGCACAGTTTATTTATATGAGTGATGCATCAGTTGCTAAAGATCCATCCATTCCCAATCTAGAAGTGAGTGAATCGCGCGCTTTACCATCTCTACATAAATTTCCCTATAGCCATAGCAAGTCTTTGGCAGAGGGGTACGTTCTGGCGGCTGGAGACGAGTCTATTCGAACCATAAGCCTTCGGCCTGCGACGATTTGGGGAAAAGGTGATCTGATTGATCGCATCTTAGGCAAGGCTGCTAACTTAAACCAATTTGGTTGGTTTAATCAGGGTCATTACCTCTTTTCCACTTGCAATATTTACAACCTGTGCGAAGCAGTTAATAAAGCGCTGCTATCCAAAGCAAACCGCGAAAGCTTTTTTATTAGTGATGGCCAAGCACTTCTATTTAGGCAATGGATGAGTAGAAGACTCTTGGCAGGCCATTACAAAGTGCCCACTTTATCCATTCCCCGTTTCTTAGCCTGGCCATTGGCGCGCTTTGCCGAAAATGGTTGGAACTACTTGCCACTACGTGGGGAGCCCCCCTTAATTAGAGAGATGGTTCACTTAATGGCACACCCGTTTTCTGTCTCGATAACTAAGGCCCAAGAGCAATTGGCCTATGAGCCACTCTATGGAATGGACGAGGGCATGCTCGAAATAGAGAAAAATCCCATTTAATCAAGGGTTTACCCTAGATATCTTGACTCCACCAATGACGCGGTTTAAAGTTTTCAAAGTAAAAGCCGTAGTGAAACATTGGTGATGTACTGAGGATCCGATGAAGATCTCGTGCACAGAAGATAAAACCTTGAAAGGATACAGAGCATGATGAAATTTCATGATGTCAGAGACCAGATCTCAAAGATTGCTGGATTTTGCGGCATGGTAATCAGCATTACCGTTGCTTTTTATCTGATTTTTCCTACAGGCCAGGCCCAATCTAAGTTTGCCATGCTGCTAGTTTCGTTTGGAATCGCAGTAGCACTCAGTGTCTTGACCTTTAAGGCGCTGCTCAAGTCCCAGCGATAAAAGTCAATTCTAAATCCGTAAAAAGCCCCACAATATTGAAGTATTTGGGGCTTTTTCTTTGGGCCCAAAATAGCCCTCCTAATAGCTCAGGACCCCATAAAACGCCATTTAATCGGTGTAAACACTTATATCTAAAACCCCTCAAGAGGCTTTTACTAAGGCATCTATAGATCAACGTTTTACGGTATGACTTATTTTTGGCTTGACCCCCTTTTTGAAATTGGTTTAAAGACAAACCAATTCAATTTTCTATTCATTTCTTATAGCAAAGTCTGAGGTAAGAATTGAATTCAGTATCCCAAGAAGTCGTGCTTGATTCCCAGCCCATCAATTTCCAGCCCTTAAAAGAGCGTGGTCAAAGAGAAGTTTTCTGCGGTCTGACTGGAATCATCTGGTTGCATCGCAAAATTCAAGATGCCTTTTTCTTAGTTGTGGGTTCTCGTACCTGCGCTCATTTGATTCAGTCTGCCGCTGGTGTGATGATTTTTGCTGAACCCCGTTTTGCCACTGCCATCATTGATGATCGCGATTTAGCTGGTCTGGCAGATGCTAACGATGAGCTAGATAAAGTAGTCAAGCAGTTACTAGATCGCCGTCCTGATATCAAACTCCTATTTTTAGTAGGCTCTTGCCCTTCAGAAGTGATTAAGTTGGATTTATCCAGAGCAGCGCAGCGCCTCGGTAAAACCTTTGCCCCTAAAGTACGTATTCTGAATTACTCCGGTAGCGGGATTGAAACAACCTTTACTCAAGGTGAAGATGCCTGCCTAGCAGCGCTAGTACAAGATCTGCCTAAATCAACCGAATCAAATCAAGGGGATGAAGTCGATCTATTAGTAGTAGGTTGCTTAGCTGACGTCGTGGAAGATCAATTTAGTCGCATCTTTAAAGACTTAGGTCTTAAGTCCTTTGCCTTTTTCCCGCCCAGGGAATCTACGCAAAAAATCGTGGTTGGCCCCAAGACTAAATACTTACTTGCTCAACCATTTCTGACCGATACCGCCAGATTCTTAGAAAATCTAGGAGCCCAGAGAATTGCAGCACCCTTCCCATTGGGAGTAGAGGGGACGGAAAAATGGTTCTTAGCTGCTGCCCAAGAGTTAGGTGTGCCTGCAGATACTTTTGAAAAAGTGATTGCCCCACAACGCGATCGTGCCAATAAATCACTTGAGCCTCATCGTGAAATCCTTCAAGGTAAATCGATCTTCTTTTTCCCAGACTCTCAATTAGAAATTCCCTTAGCGCGCTATTTAAATAGAGAGCTGGGTATGAATTTGATGGAAGTGGGAGTTCCTTACTTACATCGTCAACATATGGCAGAAGAATTAGCGATGTTAGATCCCAAGACACAATTGGCTGAAGGTCAAAATGTCGAGAATCAATTAGATCGTTGTCGTGAACAGCAACCCGACATGGTGGTCTGTGGATTAGGCTTGGCCAACCCCTTAGAAGCAGAGGGCTTTACGACCAAGTGGTCTATTGAGCTGGTCTTCACGCCGATTCAAGGATTTAATCAAGCGGCCGATCTTGCAGAGTTGTTTGCTCGTCCTCTGACTAGAAAAAATAAGCTCATGATGGTGGAGGCGGCATGAAGTTAACCCTCTGGACTTATGAAGGCCCACCCCACGTTGGAGCTATGCGCATTGCTACCGCAATGGAGAAGGTGCATTACGTATTGCATGCACCACAGGGAGACACCTATGCTGATCTCCTGTTCACCATGATTGAGCGGATGAAAAAAAGACCGCCGGTAACTTATACGACTTTTCAGGCGCGCGATTTAGGAAGTGATACAGCAGAATTATTTAAAGATGCTGCCAGAACAGCTTACGCTCGTTTCCAACCAGACTTATTAATGGTGGGCGCTTCATGTACTGCAGAACTCATTCAAGATGATCCCGGCGGCTTAGCTGCCGCTCTCGATTTACCGGTGCCCATCTTGCCACTCGAATTGCCTGCGTATCAAAAGAAAGAAAATTGGGGCGCAGCAGAAACCTTTTATCAGATGGTTCGTCTACTAGGCCAAGATTTTGTTTTGCCTCCCGGTCAGCAGCGTCCAGCCCGAGCAGCTGACGCAAAACCAAGCTGTAATATTTTGGGACCCACTGCTTTAGGCTTTCGTCATCGCGATGACGTTGAAGAAATTTCTCGCTTATTACGTGAGCTAGGAATTGAAGTCAATGTCGTTGCACCGTTAGGTGCTAATCCAGCTGATATTGCCCGCTTGCATGAGGCAGACTTCAATGTCAATTTATATCCTGAGACTGCCAATACTGCAGCCACTTGGATGACCAGAAGTTTTGGTCAGCCTTCTACAAAAGCGATTCCGATTGGATTTAAAGGTACGCAAGCTTTTATTACTGAAGTTTGCCAACTCGCCGGCATTGAATGCGATGTGCAAAAATTCAGTCAATCCTCAAAAGCGCGTTGGTACGCTTTATCGGTAGATTCAACTTACCTCACTAATAAAAGAGTCTTTATTTTTGGTGATGCCACCCATGCGATTGCTGCTGCCAAAGTAGCTGCGCATGAAATGGGTTTCAAAGTCGTTGGACTGGGAACCTATAGCCGCGAATTAGCTCGTGAAGTGCGTGAAGCTGCTGCCGAGTTAGGACTCGAGGCCATGATCACGGATGACTATTTAGAGGTTGAGGCAAAGATCACGGAGCTACAACCAGAATTAATTTTAGGTACACAAATGGAGCGCCATATTGCTAAGCGCCTCCAGATTCCGTGTGCGGTGATTTCTTCACCAGTGCACGTACAAGATTTCCCGGCACGCTATTCTCCACAAATGGGTTTTGAAGGTGCCTGTGTTTTATTTGACTCTTGGGTCCATCCATTGATGATGGGACTAGAGGAGCATTTGATTGGTATGTTCAGAGGGGATTTTGAGTTTCATGAAGGCGCCATGCCATCGCATCTTGGCCATAGCTCAGCCCCGATGAAGTCTGAAGCAGAGCAGATAACCGCTCCTAACCTCAATTTAGGCAATCAAACCCTTGCCTGGGAAACAGATGCAGAGAAAGAACTTAATAAGATTCCCTTCTTTGTCAGGGGCAAAGCGAGACGAAATACCGAGAAATATGCAGTAGAGCAGGGCCTTTTAAGCATTACCCTAGAAACTTTGTATGATGCAAAGGCGCACTTTAAAAGTTAAATCATGACATTAGGTCAAAAATAGCAAAGGCAATCAAAAATGAAAGCAATCAACATACCAATTTCAGATGCTCGTAGCGCACCACCGGATGGTGAGGGTAGTCTGCAGGTTCAGCTTGATCCGAATTTGAAGATTGGTAAAGCCAAGGTGTTTGCGATTTACGGTAAAGGCGGAATTGGTAAGAGCACCACCTCATCAAACCTTTCAGTTGCTTTTTCTAAATTAGGTAAACGGGTGATTCAGATTGGTTGTGATCCAAAACACGACTCCACCTTCACTCTGACTAAAAAACTCATGCCGACTGTAATCGATGTGCTTGAGAAGGTGGACTTTCATTCTGAAGAGTTGCGCATTGAAGACTTCGTATATGAAGGCTATAACGGTGTGATGTGTGTTGAAGCGGGCGGCCCTCCAGCAGGAACTGGTTGCGGTGGCTATGTGGTTGGGCAAACGGTCAAACTCCTAAAAGAGCATCATTTGCTAGACGATACCGACGTTGTGATCTTTGATGTCTTGGGCGACGTGGTTTGTGGAGGCTTTGCTGCGCCCCTTCAGCATGCTGATCGTGCATTGATTGTGACTGCAAATGACTTTGACTCTATTTTTGCGATGAATCGCATTATTCAGGCGATTGGCGCAAAAGCGAAAAACTATAACGTGCGATTAGGCGGCGTGATTGCTAATCGTAGTAAAGATACCGATCAAATTGATAAGTTCAACGAACAAGTCGGATTGAAGACGATGGCTCACTTCCCAGACTTAGATGTGATTCGTCGTAGCCGTCTAAAAAAATCTACCTTATTTGAGATGGAATACTCTCCTGAGCTTGAGTTAGTCCAGCAAGAGTACATGCGTTTGGCTGCTGCACTCTGGCTTGGAGCAGATCCATTGCCATCGATCCCAATGAAAGATCGCGATATCTTTGATCTACTCGGATTTGATTAAGTAACTAATTAGTTAATAAACTACTTAGTCACTGGGCATGCCAACGAGCTTGGCAGTAATTTCCCACAGGTCTTTGCTTAGCTTCTCGCTCTTAGCTTTCATCGAAAGCTCTTGAGCGAAAGGCTCTCTAATCGCTGAATTGCGATTACCCCAGCTCCAATGAACACCGGATTGGGTAAAGTGCGGATCAGCTACGACTTGAGCAACTCGATCACCAGCAAGCTCTTGGCTCACATACCCTTTAGTGATGTTTTTCTGAAACCAAGGGAATATTTTCTGAAAGAGTGGCGGCGTATCTCTAAAGAGCGCCGTCTGCGCTACACATCCAGGATATAAAGTGTTAAAGATCACTCCCGTACTGGCGTGATATCTTTTTTGTAGCTCACGATTCATGACCATATTGCATAACTTACTATCTTTATAGGCCTTGCCTGGCTTAAAGGGCTTGCCGTTGATCATGGCGATCGGAGCTTTAAAGCCAGCGATCAGACCTTCTAGTGCGCCAAGATCCGCAGGGGCCGGAATGGGCACTTTGCCACCAAACTCTTCTGAGTTGGCGGTAACAGTACCTAAGGTAATGAGGCGAGCGTGCTCATGTGCTTTAGCAGTTTGAAATAAATTCTCTAACAACATTCTGCTCAGAACATAGTGGCCAAAATAATTAGTGGCAACGCTGATCTCAAATCCTTGAGGAGAGCGTGCAGGTTCTTTTAAGAGGGGTAGGTAAGTTGCTGCATTACAGAGTAGGGCATTGAGTTTTTGACCACCATCTTTAAAGCGCTGCGCAAATGCTCGCACACTATCAAGATTTCCGAGATCTAGGTGCCAGATTTCATATTGGTTTGCATCAAATTGATGTGCCTTGGCAGCTAGTTCCATTTTTTTGGGATCGCGGACTGCTAGGATCAGCTGCCAATTGCGAGCGAGTAGGGCTTTTGCCGCATATAAACCAACACCGGACGAAGCTCCGGTAATAATGGCTAGAGGTTGATTGGCAGTAGAGGTCATTTTTCTATTACAGTCTTAGTGTTGGTAAAGATTTTGATAAAGATGCATTGTTGTCATTTTAAGGCTAGCACTCGATGTTCCTCAAAGCACTCAAGGTTATTACTCTTGTATTCACAAGCTTGATATTTCTGGCTGCTCTCTATTTATGGACGCCGGATAAGTCTAAAGCAGAGTTAGAGAAAAGCTATAGCTCATCTAAAAATGCTTATGTCACCGTATTAGGCGTCAATCTTCACTATCAAGATACTGGCCCCTCTAAAAATACAATCCCCATTCTGTTTTTACATGGCTTTGGTGCTAGCTTGCAAACATGGGATAGCTGGGCTCAGGTTTTAAGTGAAGATTACCGTGTGATTTCTGTTGACCTACCAGGATTTGGTTTAACTGGGGAGGATCCTAGCGGCATCTATACCGACCAGCGGAGTGTCGAAGTCTTAGAAGCTTTTCTTAAAGAGCTCAAGATTCCAAAAGTGGTGCTGGTAGGTAATTCCATGGGCGGAAAGTTTGCCTGGCAATTTGCGGCGCGTTATCCCAATCAGGTGAGCAAGTTAGTGCTCATATCTCCAGATGGGTATGCCAGTCATGGAATACAGTACGGCAAAAAATCAGAAGTTCCTGCTATTGCGCAACTCTATCGCTATTTCTTCTCTAAAGATTTTCTAGTAATGAACTTGGAGCCTGCTTATGCCAACCCAAATACCTTAAATGATGCTTTAGTCACTCGTTACTATGATCTGATGTTAGCCCCTGGAGTCAGGGGTGCTATTTTGGCTCGCATGCAGCAAACGGTTTTGCAAGACCCAGTACCATCTTTAGCTAGCATCCAAGTTCCCACCTTATTAATCTGGGGTGAAAAGGATGCTTTCATTCCGATTAGTAATTCCAATGAATACCTGAAGGTCATGCCCAACGCTAAAAGAGTATCCTTACCGAATATTGGCCACTTACCGCAAGAAGAGCAGCCTTCCATTGGTCTACAAGCACTCAAAGATTTTTTATAAGTAATGAAACGAATTCCCTTAGATTGGCCTAATCGAGAACACAGCAGCATTGTCTCTGTTGGCAATATCGATTGGCATGTACAGCTCACTGGCAAAGGCCCGGTTGTTCTACTTCTACATGGCACTGGCAGCTCAACCCATTCTTGGTCTGATCTGATTCCTTTATTGGCAGGTCATGCACAAGTGCTAGTACCCGATTTACCAGGTCATGCTTTTACCCTAGGCGCAAATCTAGAAGATCTCAAGCTAGATGAAATTGCACGCTCATTACAGCTCCTTATCGATCAATTGGGAATCGAGGCACCATCGATCGTAGTAGGGCATTCTGCGGGTGCGCCCCTAGCCATTCGTTTTGCAGTAGCTGCAGCTAAGCAGCCTAAGCTAGTGATTGCTTTGAACCCATCTTTTATACCGCCACCACCGGTTTATACCAGTTTCTTTGGACCACTTCTTGGGCCTATTACTAGATCTTCAACACTCTCGAGCTTGCTCGCTTCACTTTCACCGAGCTTAGGAATGGTAGATAAATTACTAGACTCAACCAATACGATTTTGCCCGAAGCTCGCAGAGTCTATTACCGCAAACTCTTTGAGCGTTCAGACCACGTGCGAGGTTCTATGAACTTTATGGCAGCGGCAGATATTCATAAAGTGTTAGCAGAAGCCAATTTATATCGCGGTAAATTGATTTGCGTATTGGGCAATCAGGATGCGTGGATACCGGCGAAGCCTTTAGAGAAAATTATTCAAGATCATTTCCCAACCTCAGAGATTCTCAAGTGGGAGGGCGGTCATATCATGCATGAGCTAGAACCAGCCAAGGTGGCGCAACTCATTCTTGCAGGACTAGCGCAGTAGAGCACCCAGTAGCTAAGCTTTTTGCAGCCCTTGCATGATGGCTTGAGAAACTTCATTGGCTCCTGCATTGGGCAAAGGCAAGTACATTGAACCCAGTAATGCTGCCATTGCTTTGCCTTCATCCCTAGCTTGCGGTGACGTATCAATCCACAAGGACTTAAATGAGTAGTAAGAAGCAGCCCGCGCTGATTGCTGCGCATCTTCCATAGCTTTTGGTCTGCCAGGAGAGCCATCTTTAGCAATATTAGCTCGGCCATCGGTTAAGAAAACTAAAGCAGGGATTAGTCCTTTTCTCATTGAAGCACTCGCTACTTCAAAAGATTCATCAATGGCGCGAGATAAGGGAGTTCCACCTCCACCCGGAAGTCCACTTAAAGCGCGTTTGGCTTTTACTAAAGAGCGGGTAGGAGCTAGGATCAGTTCAGCAGTGCTACCTCTAAATGACATCACTGCTACTTGATCTCGCCGGATGTAGCATTCAGCCAATAAGAGCTCTACAGCGCCCTTGGCTTCTGCCAAGCGATGCATAGCGGATGAGCCGGAGGCGTCGACAATAAACATCGTTAGAGTTTGAGTGCGCTCTTGATAGCGCTTGATGCGAAAATCCTCTTTACGGATTATGATTTTCCCAAGCGGAATAGTTTTACCAGCAGCTATCATTTCTGCACGGCGAACCCTTTGCCAAGGAACCGCAGCTCGCAAGGTATCAATGATGCTCAGTGTTTTGCCACCCTCAGGCATGCCTGGCATGGTACCCAGTGGGCGACCACGCATACGACCCACCTTTACGGCACCCGTTTTACCGCCCATGCCTTTAGGTGTTTTCAGATCCGCTAAATCTATCAAGCGCGCCAAGAGATCTGCAGGGATTGCTGCTTGAGCTGCTTCTAGAATCTCATCTTCTAAAGCTTGCGGAGTTTCTGTATTACTTTCAGGTTCTTGCTCCTCATCTTCTTGATCCTCTTTGTCTTCTTCCTGCTTTTCATCTTCTGGTGGCGTTTCTGGAGGAGGCGGGGGTTCTTGATCTACAGGATCTTGTTCGTTCTCAGGCTGCTCATCTGATTCTGGCGGGATCTCTTCCTCTTCTGGAGGGGCGCTTTGGGGCAAACGCGTAGCGCGTGGGGATAGAACTAAGGCAATCGCACGTTGCAAGTGCATGCTAGTTACTTCATCTTCTCTATCAAAGGCAGCCAAACACTTTGCGGTATTGATTGCTAAATTCAGAGCCCGTATCGATATCACCCCTAGTTGTTCTGCAACACCCACTAACGCATTCAGACTATCTTCACTGACAGTGACTTTAGAGAAGTTCTCGCGCGCATCTTGAAGTAACTGAGCATCAGGCACAAAGTCATCATCGCTCTCAGGTAAATCTCTCCAGCCGAGGATATCGAGATTTAATAGAAAGGCTGCTCTTTGCCGAATTTTTTCATTCGGCTGTTCGTCATCTTCGATGCCTTCATCTAGAGCCACAACACCAAAGTGACTTTCAATTCTGCGGCTTTGACCATCACGCTCAATCGAGATAAAGCCATTATCTAAAGCACTCACTACTTTTGCTAAAGTACTTACTTCAACTCTCTCAGCCATTGGCATGAGTAATAGCTGCTGATCACATTGAGCCAGTAAGCCTTGCCTGAGAACTGCTTTACCAGTGCGTAAGGTTTGATCGAGATCAATGCCGCCAATCAGATTTTCATCAGAGATTCCAAGGGGCATCTTGCGCAGCGGTAGGCGCATACCGCCTAATTGAGCGATGGTATTGAGATAAGCTAACCAACGGTCCCGCACTGGGCCAGAGCGTGCTCGTAGAATAACCCCGCCTAAACCATGGGGGTTGATGACTAAGAGCTGAGCGACCTGGAGTGCGCGCAACCAAGTTTCGAGTTTGGCGCTCTTACTGATCTCTTGCGTTTGTTCTGGATTTTCCAAAAGACAGTAGTTGCTTATTTACTTCGTTTTTTCAGGAAACAACTCTTCTAGAGCTCTTTTGACCCTGACGCCAGAACTAGAGTCATCCAAGGGATTGCGTCTGAGACGATGTTGAAGAGCAGGCACGGCAATCTTTTTCAGATGCTCGATCGTCACCTGATTTTTTCCACACAGCGCTGCATAAGCACGCATTGCTCGAAGAAGCGTAAGTTCCCCACGTAAACCATCAGTGCCTAAGTGACTGCAAAGCTGAGTGACTTTTTCTAGCATAGCGTTATCGACTTTGACATTAGACAATTTCTTTTTGCCAGCTTGGATCTGTGCACGAATGACGTCGTCTTCTTTTTCCCAGATCCTCATGAACTTGGCTTGATTGCGCTCAAACTCATCACGTCGCTTAATAATTTCGACTCGGGCTTTAGGCTCTTGCGGTGTCTTCACTTCGACTGCGAGACCAAAGCGATCGAGCAGTTGAGGGCGTAGCTCTCCTTCTTCAGGGTTACCGCTGCCTACTAGGACAAATTTGGCCGGGTGACGAACACTCAAGCCTTCTCTTTCAACCACATTTGCTCCAGAAGCAGCAACGTCAATTAATAAGTCCACCAAGTGATCTTCTAAAAGATTGACCTCATCGATATACAAAAAGCCACGATGTGCTTTAGCAAGCAAGCCAGGCTCGTAAGCTTTTTCTCCAGAGCTCAGTGCTTTTTCAATATCTAGTGCGCCAATCACGCGATCTTCAGTAGCGCCTAAGGGTAAGTCAACCACGGGAACTGGCTTCTTAACAGTTTTGAGTTTCCCGCCAGTCTTGAGATTTGCGCGCAGCTCATCGCATATAGGGCAGGTTCCTGCTGGGGCATTTGGATCGCAAGCATAGACACAATGCTGAACCGCACTCATCTCAGGCAGTAATGCTGCAAGTGCACGAACAGCAGTAGATTTTCCAGTACCACGATCGCCCATGACTAACACTCCACCCACGCTGGGATCGAGAGCTGCAATCAAGATTGCTAACTTCATATCCTCCTGCCCAACGATTGCTGAGAAAGGGTAATTACGCGCCATTAAGATTCCTTGAATTTTTGTACTGAAAGTAACTTATTGCAGAGCAACAAAAAGCTGTATTAGAAGATGATGATCTAAATATACTGGCATTCATTTTTTATTGGGATTTACCCTTAAATAATAGCTTTGAAGGGAAATAGATGTCAATTTTAATTGACAGTATTGTAGGATTCTTAAAGAATCAATCTGAGACAAAAAGTACCAAAAGAGTGAAAAGTTAATTTATTTAAATTTAGCCCTTTTAATCAAAATTATTCAATGCTGACTAAAACAAAATCCTCTAATTCACACGAGCCGATCAAGCTAGTGCTGGTTACGATGGATACGCATTTGAATAGCGCTGCAAATCGTGCTTATCAGGATCTGAAGAAGGCAATTCCAGGGGCAACGCTGAGCATTCACTCAGCCAGTGAGTTTTCTGGCAATCCAACCCATCTACAACAGTGCAAAGAGGATATTGCTAGTGCTGACATTGTGATTGCCACGATGTTATTCCTAGAAGATCACTATTTACCAATCTTGGATGATCTCAAAGCAAGGCGAGATCATTGTGATGCCATGGTTTGCGCTATGTCTGCAGGAGACGTTACTAAGCTAACCAAAATCGGTAAGTTAGATATGAGTAAGCCGGCTAGTGGTTTGATGGCCATGCTAAAAAAATTACGTCCCAGCGCTAAAGATAAAGACGGTAAGAGCAAGAGCTCGACCGCAGGCGCTAAGCAAATGAAGATGCTGCGCGTGATTCCGCAGATGTTGCGCTTTGTGCCTGGTACTGCTCAGGATCTACGAGCTTATTTCTTATCATTACAGTACTGGTTGGGCGGCTCTCAAGAGAACATGTACAACATGATGGCCAACCTGATTAATCGCTATGCCTCTGGCTCGCGTGAGTCTTTGCGTAAAAATGCTAAGGCACTCGACCCGGTCGAGTATCCAGACTCTGGTGTGTATCACCCCCGCATGAAAAATCGCTTGAGTAGCAATTTAAGTGATTTACCAAAAGTAGTGCCAGATGCCAAAGCGCGTGGCCGAGTAGGACTCTTAGTACTGCGCTCTTACTTAGTCTCCGGCAATAGTGGTCACTATGATCCGGTCATTGCGGCATTAGAGGCGCAAGGCCTGCAAGTCATTCCTGCATTTTCTGCTGGACTAGATGCTCGTCCTGCAATTGATGAGTACTTCACTTTAGATGGTAAGCCAACCATCGACGCTATGGTTTCTTTAACGGGCTTCTCTTTAGTAGGTGGCCCTGCATATAACGATGCGCATGCTGCTGAAGAGGTATTGGCTAAATTAGATATTCCTTATATTGCTGCTCACCCAGTTGAGTTTCAAAATCTAGAGCAGTGGGGAGGCTCCGAGCGCGGCTTACTCCCAGTAGAGAGCACCATTATGGTGGCCATTCCTGAGTTAGATGGCTCTACGATCCCGATGGTTTATGGCGGACGCCCTGGTGCATCGGGTACCATCTGCACTGGTTGCCATAAGCAATGCTCATTTACGGACGACCATAACCCACAAGATATGTTCACCTGTACCGAGCGCGTCGGCATGTTGGCTGCACGCGTTGGTAAGTTGGTTGACCTGCGTCGCTCAGAGCGCGCAGAGCGTAAGGTGGGCATCGTGCTATTTAACTTCCCACCGAATGCCGGCAATATTGGTAGTGCAGCTTACTTGAGCGTATTTCAGTCAGTGCAGAATTTGTTGCTTGGTATGAAAGAGCGCGGCTATACCGTCGATGTTCCAGAATCAGTTGATGAGTTGCGTGATTCGATTCTGAAAGGCAATGCTCAGCAATATGGCGCAGATGCTAATGTGCATACCTTAATTCCGGTAGATGACCATGTGCGTCGTGAGCGCTGGTTAAAAGAGATTGAAGCGCAGTGGGGCCCAGCTCCAGGCAAACAACTCTCTAATGGTAGTTCCATCTTTGTTCTTGGAAAGCAGTTTGGTAATATTCTGATCTCAGTGCAACCTTCTTTTGGTTATGAAGGTGACCCCATGCGCTTGCTGTTTGAGCGTGGTTTTGCACCAACCCATGCATTTTCTGCTTACTACCGTTACTTGCGCGAAGACTTTGCTGCTTCAGCGGTGATTCACTTTGGTACGCATGGTGCCCTCGAGTTCATGCCTGGTAAACAAACCGGTATGAGTGGAGCATGTTGGCCTGATCGCTTAATTAATGATCTGCCCAATATTTATTTGTATGCATCGAATAATCCCTCTGAGGGTGCGATTGCAAAACGTCGCTCTGGTGCAACCCTGATTAGCTATTTAACGCCTCCAGTAACGCAAGCCGGTTTATATGCCGGTCTTGCTGATTTAAAAGCATCGATTGAGCGCTTTAGATCACTAGACAAAGACGCAGATCAGGAGCGGATTGATTTAGGGGATTTGATTCAGGCACAAGCGGCAGAGATTGATCTATGCAAAGCCGAGCCTGTATGGGATAAGACAGATTTGAATGGTTTGCAAAATATCGTAAGTAATCTCTTTAATGAATTGCTAGAGCTTGAGTACACCTTAATTCCGCATGGCTTGCATGTAGTTGGCGCGGTTCCTCCTCTTGAAGAGCGCTTTGGTTTGTTAAAAGCCATGGCCGATGTTGCTTTGGATCATCCGGTGGAAGATACCGTCGTAGAGGCATTGATGAATGGTGAGGACTTTGGCAAGGTCATTGATACCCATCCAGAGTTGTTAGAACTTGGCACCCGTGAGGCCTTGGAAGAGTTATTTGGCAAGATGGTCAAATCCAATGAGTTGATGTCTGCAGAGACCGAAGTGGCTGGCATGCTAGATGCATTGGATGGGCGCTTCATTCGCCCGGCAGCAGGTGGTGATGTGATGCGTAATCCTGAAGTACTCCCAACAGGTCGCAACCTCCATGGTTTTGATCCGTTCAGAATTCCCAGCGTATTCGCTGTTAAAGATGGTGCTAAGCAAGCTCAGCGCATTCTGGATAAATACCAAGAAGATAGCGACTCACTGCCAGAATCTATTGCGATGGTTTTATGGGGTAGTGACAACTTGAAATCGGAAGGCGGACAAATTGGTCAAGCGCTCGCATTGATGGGCGCTAAACCTCGCTTTGATAGTTATGGTCGATTAGCTGGTGCGCAACTCATTCCTTTAAGTGAATTAGGGCGTCCGCGAGTGGATGTTGTGATTACTTTATCTGGTATCTTCCGTGATCTCTTGCCACTGCAAATTAAGTTGTTGGCTGAAGCAGCATTTATGGCAGCCTCTGCAGAAGATGAGCCACTTGAGCAAAACTTTATTCGTAAGCATGCCTTGGCTTATCAAAAAGAGCACGGCTGTGATTTAGAAACTGCCTCATTACGTGTTTATGGAAACGCCGATGGTGCTTATGGTTCTAACGTGAGCAATATGGTTGAAAACAGTGTGTGGGAAGAAG
>Ga0208496_1000269_pt1 | contig 18290 bp, 7 predicted proteins | sample CryBogmetaGMA2M_FD_184552 | JGI IMG/M metagenome (GOLD analysis project Ga0208496, IMG submission 184552) | Freshwater microbial communities from Crystal Bog, Wisconsin, USA - MA2M (SPAdes) | ecosystem: Environmental > Aquatic > Freshwater > Lake | place: Crystal Bog, Wisconsin, USA | collected... | reverse complement strand
GCCGGGGTCGGATTGCGCCAGCCGGTCTCTGATCGCCAGCCCGTCGCGGTAGGCTTTCAGGGCCTCCGGCAGGTTGCCCTGCGCCACCAGCACGTCGCCAGCCCCTATCTTCGCCCATTCGATATACCGCTCCCTGTTTGAGCTAGTTGCTAGTTTCAACACCTGCTGGAAATGCGTGTCGGCTTTGGGTACATCACCCCGTTCTAACTCCAACCAAGCCAACCAGATTAGGCTTTCCACATCCTCGGGGTCGTTTTCCACCGCTTTGGTGTAAGCTTCCAGTGCCCTCTTCGGGTCGCGCAAACCGGCGATTGCACCGAGGTTGCGATAAGCAGCGGCAGCCTCTTGGCGGTTTTGTTTGGCCCTTGCCTCTTTGTCCAGTGCGACGGCGTGGAACAGTTGTTCCGCCTCGGCCACTTTGTTTTCTTGCAAGAGCTTGAGGGCTGATTTCATCCGCTCGTCGCCTTCAGCCGCGCCCTTGCCGGCGGCGGCAACGGCCTCACCGATAGCCATTTCTGCCCCCGGCAAGGGTTTGTTGGCACTTTGAGCGAGCAATTGCCGAATCAAATCGTTCTGTGCCTTGAGTTGTGCATTTTGATCTTTGAGTTGCGCATTTTGATTGTCAAGTTTTTGTTCTATTTTTGCCCCGTCGATTGGCGTGATGAGTGCTTGGACTCCCTTGTAAGCAATCGCGCTAACAAGCACTAATGCGGCAATACGGATCAGCTTAGGAACTAGGTTCCAAGGCTGTTCGAGTTCGATCTTTGTTAAAGGATAAGCCGTCAAGCCAGTTGCAGGTTCCATAAGCATCGGCATTTCGGCCAAAAAGTCGCGGGTGCGCAGATATTGCAACGCAGTACGACCGGCGGGTTTGGCAATCTTAATATGATCAGCATCAATCGGGATGGGCGGCAAGCCGGGCAGGCCGGGGTTGGCGCTGGCTTCGTCCACTATCACGCCAATGGGCGTGCCTTGGGTTTCGTAGAAAACCCGATGACGTAGCGTGTCTCTGCGTTCCTCCGCCAAACCCCGGTAGTTGACATTGATCGCCCGCAAGGTGGGATCGTTAGCGACCAAGGTTCTGGCTATCGAAGTAGGCCAAGCAAAAAAGCGCAACCGGTCCAGCCAGTTGGCTTGCCTAGAGCCAGTATGCGGGGTGGCCAAAAACACCACTTGGGTGATACGCTCCAACAAGTCCGCCGCCTCGGGCCGCCGGCCTTTTTGTAGCTGCAAATCCAGCATAATTTGCTTGACGAGCAAACCGCCTAGGCTATGGCATACAAAAGTGATGGGACCATCCCTTAGTTGGCGTTCGCTGAGCAAACATTCCAGCAGGTTGACGGCGCGGTCTTGTAAGGGCATTGCCGTGCCTAGCCAATTGGACGGCGGTGCGGCGTAGCCTAGCGTATAAACGGCAAGCCCTTCGACTTCTTGCGCCAGCCACAGCGGCCAGAACGAATCATCATCGGGTTTGCTCCGCCACGTCTCATAGGCATGGCCGCCGAGTCCATGGACGAAGATGACGCTCGCCCGTGGCTTGCCTGCCCAAGCGGCCAGTTTGATCAGTTTTGTCATGTCTACTTTAACCTGGTAGTGACGAATGATTTAACGATAACAGGATTTTTACTATTTGTATCCACTCGGGACATTTTCGTCGATTTTTTTTGGGTTTACTGACGCGGGCCGGGATTTGTAATCCCGACCCAAACCTTATGTCCACAGGCCAGAGTCCTGCCGTCGCACAAAACATTATGGACGGGATTACAAATCCCGTCCGAAGGAATTATTTTGGTTTATAGTTAGCACATATTCTTTACATGGAAGCATTTGAGTATTATTGTCAGACACTATTGGCTATGACTACAAGAGAAGAAAAACAATGAATGGTATAAACTTTCAGGCCAACCGGCAAATTTGGCTTCGCTTTATCGAGGTCGTTAAAATATTTGTGCAATCGGATGTCGGCAAAAAGGCACTGCAACTATCCGGTGCACTCGTCTTACTAATGCTGGCCGTCAATGGTTTCAATGTCGTGAACAGCTATGTGGGACGCGATTTCATGACCGCCACCGCCGAACGCAACGAGTCTGCATTTATTTGGAAGGCCATGCTTTACATCGGCGTTTTTGGGGTCTCCACGGTGGTGGCTGTGCTGCATCGCTACACCGAGGACAACCTCGGTATGCTATTCCGGGAATGGCTGACCAAACGACTGACCAATGCCTATCTTGAGAATCGAGCCTATTACCGATTGAAAACGGGCGAGGAGATTAAAAACCCAGACGAACGCATTGCCGAGGATGTGCGCACCTATACCATCACCACCTTGTCTATTGTGCTGATGTTAATGAATGCCAGCCTTACAGTCATTTTGTTTTCCGGTGTATTGTGGTCGATCAGTGCGCCTTTGTTTTTAATTGCCATCGTTTATTCCCTAGCCGGTTCTTATTTCGCAATCAAGTTGGGGCGTCCGCTGGTTGGATTGAATTCCACACAACTCGACAAGGAAGCCGATTTTAGAGCCTCCTTGATTCATGTCAGGGAAAACGCCGAATCCATCGCGTTAACCCGGCGTGAGGGCCGTTTGCAGACGCGGTTGCAAGGCAGGATAAAGGCTTTAGCGGAAAATATGCGGCATATATTCGTTGTGAGCCGTAACTTAAATTTTTTTAGCACGGGATATTTTAATCTGATCCAAGTCGTCCCGGTGATAATCGTTGCCCCATTGTATTTCCGAGGCGAGGTGGAGTTTGGTGTCATCACCCAATCAGCGATGGTTTTTGCGCAATTGGTGAATGCTTTCTCACTGGTCGTTTCACAATTTCAACCGCTTTCCTCGTTCACGGCGGTGGCTTCAAGGCTCAACCATCTCTGGGAGGCCATGGAATCTATGCATCATATAGGGGAGTCCAAAATTGAGGTTGTCGAAACAAACGAAAAGCATATCACTTACCAGAACCTGACGTTGCGCTCTGTGGAAAACAAACGGGTGTTGTTGAAAGATTTTTCGCTTTCGATCCCGCATGGGATGAGGCTGTTAGTTGCCGGCCCAAACGAGCCCGCAAAGCTGGCTTTGTTCAGGGCGACAGCCGGCATTTTTGACCATGGTGAAGGAAAAATCATCCGCCCCAGCCTAGACAGCATTCGTTTTTTGCCACAACGGGCTTATTTGTATCCGGGTACGCTGCGCGAATTGCTATTGCGTAGCAGCGAAGAACATATGATCTCTGATGAGCGGATGGTGAACACTCTAAGAGAGTTGGGCCTAGGAACGGTTTTGACCCAAGTTGGGGGCTTGGATGTGGAGCAGAATTGGGAAAGCATGCTATCCTTGGGTGAAGAACAGATTTTGGCATTTACCCGTCTGGTGCTTGCAGCACCCCAGTTCGCCTTCTTGGATCGGGTTTATACCTCATTGACGCCAGACCAAGCTTCGCAATTACTATTAATGCTAAGTCTGCACTCAATTAGTTATATCGCGATGGATGAGGCAACCAATATGCCTCAACTTTACGATGCCATACTTGAAATTGCAAATGACGGCAGTTGGAATGTGAAGGCTAACTGACTGATGTTAAGCACGGTTGCAGAAACCCAAGGTGGTTAAGGGTTGCCGTCCTACGGCTCCGGCTTCCTGATTGGGAAGCAGAGCTTCGCGTACCGCATTCCCAAGCTGAGCTTGGGAACGAGCGTAAGCTCCGGGTTTTATGCTGGTTCCCAAGCTCCGGCTTGGGAACCCTTATCTTGCAAGCTCCTGCTTGGCCTTTCTTCGGGAAGCTAGAGCTTAAAAAACTCCATTCCCTAGCAGGAGCTTGGGAAGGGACAAAATAGTGGAGCGTGTTATGATTTCAAGTGAACTACCCATCAAGCTTCTTAGAGAAAGCCATACCGTCAGAACAGTCGCCATAGCCGCTGTCGCCGCGCTGGTGTTGTGGAATAGCGTCTTCGTCGTGGAACCGACCGAAATGGCGGGTGTCCGCCGCCTTGGCGTGGTGACGACCCAGCAGCCGTTAGGGCCAGGTTTGCACTTTAAGATTCCGCTTATAGATCAGGCTGATACCCTGCGCGTGTCCTTGGATGTGTTGCGCGTCAATGACCTGACGGTATACACCATTGATAACCAATGGGTGCGTATCGCCGTTGGCTTGACCTACCAAATTCCGCGCGAGGCGGTTTTCCGTTTGTTGTATCAAGTTGGAAATGCGGGCGATTTCGGCATTCACGAGAATGTGCTGCCGATCATCGCCGACCGGTCCATGCGTATCTTTGCCAAGCGCAACACCATCAAGATTTCCGAAGAACGGGAAACCATAGCCAACGAAATACGCGAGTCTGTCTCATCGCAACTAAAAGCGTTGTTCGGGCTTCAAGTCATTGACCTACAGCTCGCCAAAATCGAGTACAGCCCAACCTTCGTAGCCAGCGTGGAAGCCGCCGTAAAAGCCAAAAACGATGCGGTGGCTGCGGAAAACACCGTCAACCGTATCCGCTTTGAAGCCGATCAAGCCCGCGCCCGTGCCCAAGGCGAGGCCGACGCAGCGGCTATTCAGGCCGAGGGGGCCAAGCGTGCATTAGTCACCCGTGCGCAAGGCGAAGCCGAAGCTTTGCGGACAATCGGGCAAGCCCAAGCGGAAAGTTTGAAGGCACGCGGAGAAGCCATCACCACCCATCCCCGCGTGGTCGATTTGCTGCTCGCTGACAAATGGAACGGCGCACCGCCTTCGACTGTATTGGGCGGCCAAACGGCGTTGCCGTTTTTTGATATTAGTCGGGCCTTGCAGAATCAAAAATGATTTTCCAATGCATTCAACCACCAACAACCTAGCCCATTAGTTAAATAGATTCAAGAGATAAACAGTGGCTAAACTGCAAAGAGTAATACTCAAAGGCTTCAAATCCATCAAAGAAATGGATATTGAATTGCGATCTCTAAACATCTTGATCGGAGCGAATGGGGCAGGCAAAAGCAACCTTGTCTCGTTCTTCAAGATGCTCAACGAGATGATGGCAATGCGACTCCAACAGTATATTGGAACGACAGGGCGTGCGCAGTCTATCCTTCACTTCGGACCCAAAGTAACACCGCAGATGGAGGCGCAGTTGGAGTTTGAAGTGGATAACGGGGTTGATAATTACGCTATGCGCCTGTTCCACGCTGCCGGGGATACACTAGTCTTCGCCGACGAAAATTTAAGTTTCCTGGCAACCAATTACACAAAGCCAAAATCACTGCCTCTTGGATCAGGGCATCAAGAGACCCGAATCGGGCAGAAGGCCACTGATGGGGTGGCAACAGCGAAGGTCTTTAAACACTTACTCGACCATTGCCGGGTTTACCATTTCCACGATACCTCACCGACAGCACGGGTTCGCCAGTATTGCTATATTGGGGATAACCGTTGGCTGATGCCGGATGCCGGAAACTTAGCGGCATTTTTGCTGCGCCTAAGCGAAGTACATGATGGGGTTGTCTATCGGCGCATTGTTGGAACCATCCGACTTATTGCACCATTCTTTGATGACTTTGATCTTAAACCAACCATTCCCGGCAAAACGGATATCATCCTGAACTGGAGGAATAAGGGATCGGATCAAGTATTCGGACCCCACCAACTCTCGGATGGCACACTGCGGGCTATCTGCCTGGTGGCCTTGCTCATGCAGCCAGAAGACGAACTGCCGGATTTAATCGTTATTGACGAGCCTGAATTGGGGTTGCATCCCTACGCTGTTAATATGATCGCGGCATTGATTGAGAAAGCTTCGCGCCATACTCAAATCCTCGTCAGCACCCAGTCAAGCACCTTTCTGGACAACTTTGACCCTGAAGATATCATCGTGGTTAACCGTGACGGTAAAGAATCAAAATTTGAGCGGCCCGATGCAGCGAAACTGGAATCCTGGCTAGATGAATATAGTCTTGGCGAAGTCTGGGAAAAAAACGTCATTGGCGGAGGGCCACACTAATGGTACGCCTCTATCTGTTCGCCGAAGGGCAAACCGAGCAAACATTTGCGGACACCGTACTCAAGCCACACCTTGCCAATTTTGAGGTCTACCTTCATCCTCCTGTCCTCACTGCCCACGCCAAGAAAAAAGGCCATGTCCATCGAGGCGGGGGGCGCAAATATGTGCCTATGAAAAACGACATTTTACGGTTTCTCGCGCAAGAAAAGAGCAATGACGTTTTTTTTACCACGATGATTGACCTATACGCTATACATGACGATTTTCCGGGATTGACCGATTCAGAAAAATTGCGCCATATTCCCGATAAACGGGTTGAAGCGCTTGAGCAGTCGTTTGCCAACGATATCGGTGACACGAGGTTCTTGCCTTATATCCAATTACATGAATACGAGACTTACCTGTTTTCTGACCCGACTTGTTTCCGGTATTTTTATGACAACCATGAAAAACAGATTGCCGCACTTCAAGCCATCGTTGATGCGCGTATAACCCCTGAGTTAATTAACGATGGGCCACACTCTGCCCCAAGTAAGCGCATTATTGCTGTATTTCCCGATTATAAAGGGGCTAAATCTGTCGAAGGCCCACAGATGGCAGAACTCATCGGATTGGACGTGATAAGAAATAAATGCCCACATTTCGCAGCATGGCTGTCACAACTTGAAAAACTGGCAAGGCGGATTGCCTTAGCTTAGGTCAAGATTTAGAGGTATAAAAGATTGAATCCCACCTCACTTGTCAGTTTCCCAACAAGCTAAACCCTGTTGATGTCCGGTTCGTGATAGCTTTTTAGACGATTATTCTTTTTGTTTTCAGATAGATAATAAATGGCACAAGAGATGCTTTGGATGGTAAACAACCCATCCACCCCAGCCTTGGGAGCCGACCATGCAATTACCTGTTTTGCAAAACCACGAACCTACCGCCAAAGGCGGTTGTAGTGCCTCATCCTGCGGCTCGACCGACGATCAGGTGAACCAACTGCCCGACCATATCCGGGAGAAGGTGCAGAACCACCCCTGTTACTCGGAAGACGCGCACCATTATTTTGCCCGTATGCATGTGGCGGTAGCCCCGGCATGCAATATCCAATGCCATTATTGCAATCGGAAATACGACTGCGCCAACGAATCCCGTCCCGGCGTGGTGTCGGAATTGCTCACGCCAGACCAAGCGGTAAAGAAAACCATGGCGGTCGCCGCGAAAATTCCGCAAATGACTGTGCTTGGCATTGCCGGACCTGGCGACCCGCTTGCCAACCCTGAACGTACCTTCGAGACCTTCCGGCAATTGTCCAAAGATGCCCCGGACATCAAACTGTGCGTTTCGACCAACGGGCTGGCCCTGCCGGAATCCGTAGATGAGTTGGCCAAGCACAACATCGACCATGTCACGATCACCATCAACACCGTTGACGCGGAAATAGGCGCGAAAATCTACCCATGGATTTTCTGGAAAAACCGCCGCATCAAGGGCAAAAAAGGTGCGCAAATTTTAATCGACCAGCAGCAGAAGGGCTTGGAGATGCTGGTTGCGCGTGGCATCTTGGTCAAGGTCAATTCCGTGATGATCCCCGGTGTCAACGACCAGCACCTAGCCGAGGTCAGTCGTATCGTTAAGTCCAAAGGGGCATTCCTGCACAATGTCATGCCGTTAATTTCAGAAGCTGAACACGGCACGTTTTATGGTGTGATGGGCCAGCGTGGGCCATCCCCGGACGAGTTGATGGAATTGCAGGAGGCCTGTTCAGGCGACATGAACATGATGCGGCATTGCCGTCAATGCCGTGCCGACGCGGTGGGTCTGCTAGGCGAAGACAGGGGTTCCGAGTTCACGCTGGACAAGATCGACGCCATGGAAATCGACTACCAGTCGGCGATGGAAATGCGGAAAGTGGTGCAAGAAGGCATACTAGCCGACATGGAGGAAAAACGTGCCGCCCAAGCCACTAAAGCCAAGCCGCAAATTCCGCCAGGAACCCGCCCGGTGCTGATGGCTGTCGCCACATCGGGGCAAAACCTCATCAATCAACATTTCGGCCACGCCAAGGAATTCCAAATTTACCAAGCCACGCCAGAAGGCGTGAAATTCATGTCCCATCGCAAGACCGATCAATACTGCTCGGGCGACTCCACTTGCGGCGACGCCGAATCCGCTTTGGCCCTGACCATCCGTTCCTTGCATGGCTGTGAAGCGGTGCTTTGCTCAAAGATTGGCTACGAGCCATGGGAAATGCTGGAAGAGGCAGGCATCGTCCCCAACGGTGAACACGCCATGGAGAATATCGAGGAAGCAGTGATGGCGGTTTATCTGGAGATGCATAGGGCGGGAAAGTTGGAAGAAGCCCCGGCTAAGTTGCAAAGGGCGAATGCTTAACTGAGGTTACGCACTGCACCATTGAATTTCAGCATCGTAGCCCGAATGGAGTGGGGGCGACCGGCCGGTCGCCCCTAAGGCGTAATCCGGATTTTGTTGGCCCCACATTGGTAAGCGTTTACAAGCAGATATATCCTAGCTGCGGCCTTCGCTTTTGCCTAACATCATATCCTAATCAGGACGCTTTATGGCTGGTCAGCTTTTCTCCGGCTAGCTTGGCTTTCTTTCGCGCAGAGTTGCGCCCTATTCCGATCAGAATGGCAAGGGTTCCCCATAGCAAAGAAGGAACCAGCCAGAACCACCGCTGATAGAAGGTCGCAGGTGGATTTTTCAGATAGGGTATCTCATAAACGCCAGTCCACTCTTCATGCAAGGGCGAGCGTTCCAATATCTCTCCTGAGGCCAGTGACACCGCCGAAATGCCGGTGTTGGTGGCCCTCAACACCGGCCTCCGAAATTCCACGCCGCGTGCGAGTGTCATATACATGTGTTGATATGGCTCCTGCCACATGCCATACCAAGAGTCGTTGGTGGCATTTACGATGAATTGGGCACCAAGATCAGCCAGCGAGCGGGCAAACTGCGGGAACAGGCTCTCGTAGCAGATTTGCGCCCCCATTAAGTAGCCTTTCAATTTCAGCAACGTGGTGGGGCCTGCGCCCCGGGCAAATTGACCCGTCGGCGGCAACCAGGCGCGTATCTGCGGAAATATCCCCTCGCCTGGGATGTATTCGCCGAATGCAAGCAGGATGGTTTTGCTGTAGTGAGGCGGTACAATCTCGCCATTCTGGTCAAGCACAAAGAGCGAGTTGGTAATCATACGCGAGGGGCGGTCGATGCTGTACGCACCCGTAACCAGGGCAAGCTGACGGCTCTTTAGATATTCGCTCAAGATTAGGGGATAGTCCTTGAACTTGAAATCCTCGCCCAATAGCGCAGGGAAAGCGGTTTCCGGCCACAAGGCAAAATCGATTTTTGTCTTGGTGGCCGCGAGTGCCTTGTCAGTCAAATCGGTATAGGTCTTAATTATTGCCTTAGGATAGCCATTCCCCAACTCGGCTGCCAGTTTTTCGGAGTTGCCTATGTTACCCTGAACCAGCAAGGCTGTTAAATTGGCATCTGGCGGGGGAAGGCGATTCTTGAGCCAAATTCCTGAAAGGTTCAAGAGAAGAAAACCGGACGCGACTATTACCAACATTATCGGGCCACCGCTATGTTTTCGTTTGCGCCAGACATAATACAAAGGCAGATTAGCCAGTATGGTCGCCGCGCTGAGTCCGCGAAAGCCGACCGCTTCCGCCCAATGGTAAATGGGTAAATTGGCCCCGTACCAAGAATAACCGAAGTTCCAGTCAAACAGGGTCAGCGAGTAGGCTTCACATAAGGCGGTAATCAACGCCATCACACCGAGTGAAAGCCGTTCTGACCATTGATATTGGCGTTGACCTAAGAACCACAGCACACCGGCCAAGGGAACGAACAAGTGAGCCAACAGGGCAAAAGCCATCATGCCGAGCACCGCCAAAGGCCAATCCAATTGGGCAAACTCATGTAACAGGTAGGTGACCCAATTGAATCCGATCCACGTAAAAATAAAAGATGTGATGAGTCCGCCGAAAAAAACATTCTTCGCGCTGGTTTGCCGTTGCCAGAATATCCATAGCGGCACGAAGCAAAACAGCGAAGCCCACGGAGGAAAAGGGATATAGCTAGTTCCGATCAGTACACCTGACAAAACAGGGAGTAACCATAGGCGATTCTGGCTTTGAGGTGGATTGTTCATTATTTATTGGAATGAGAATGGGCTGTGGGGTGGAAAATTCGACCATGTAAACTGCCCGGTCTGGCTGGCGTTGACATCGACATTGAACGGCCCGTTGCCGATGGCGGTCGAAATGTCCAGGCTGGTAGACTCATCGAAACGCTCCCAATGACTCTTCGATGCGCATCTGCTTAAGCACCTGTGCTGCTGGCATGGGTGGACTGTCGTTTTCGGTGTCGGCCATCGCCGGGTCTCCTGTGATGTGGTTGCGTATGGGATAGTTGGGCCGGGAAAGTCAGCGCCACTGGCCGTGGACGGTTTTTAAGGGATGCCTGCTTGCACCAAAGTAGCCGCCTGTCCCGACTTAAACTGATAGCCAGATTCTCGGTTGCCAAGCCACCACTTCGGGCACTCCAGGCATTGATTATACGGTATCCCCGTGCTTTTCGCCGACACACCAGCACTATGCAGCAATTCTCATTTTGGTGTAAATGCTCGTTCGGCGGTCTTTTGCCAAAATGAGAATTGCTGGCACTATGTTCGCCATCGTACCGACCATGCCTGATTTTGTAGCTAACCTGTGTCCGTAACACCAATCAACTCAACGCTGTTTATCGACTTCGGCCTGGGTCATCATTCAGCCCGATGAATGAGTTTGTGAAGTGCGGCGACGAATCGCCGCACTCCACATTTGTTGGGCTGAACGATGACCAAGGCCTCGATTTGTATATTTATTTAGGGTCAGGAGAATCAATCTATGGGAAGGCGGCAAGAACAAAGGCATCATGCCAGGGTCGATCACCCGGGTGACGAGACACCCATCCGGTTTGAGCTATTTAGCACCGAACGACTGGCAGAACATGCGGTGAGCTTGGCGAAAGCGCAAAAGGTCAGCCGCCATAAGGAAGGGAAAAAGTTGATTCCAAGAGTGCGCGAGAATTCGCGGGTGCTGCTTGAAGCCTATAAAGCCGTCGCCGAGGAAGTCTATGAACAACATGCCGTCACGCCGGCGGCAGAGTGGCTGCTGGATAATTTCCATGTGATTGAGGAGCAGGTCAGCGATATTCAGAACGACTTGCCCGAAAGCTATTACCGTGAGTTGCCCAAGTTGGCCGAAGGCGTACTCGTAGGCTATCCCCGCGTCTATGGCATTGCCTGGGCCTTAGTGGCCCATACCGACAGCCGCTTCGACCCGGACTTGCTGAAACTCTTCGTGAACGCCTATCAAAATGTCGAGCCATTGACGCTCGGCGAACTTTGGGCAATACCGATTACCCTACGCCTGTTGCTAGTCGAAAATCTGCGTCGGCTAGCAGTCCGAATCATGCGATCCCAGGCCGGACGCAGTCAGGCGGATGGGCTCGTTGATCAGATCGAACAAGCCGCCGATCAAACCGACAAATCCGATCTACCGCTTCCTGTGGCGATATTGCCTGCCGCCCCGTTGCGGCAGGCGTTCGCGGTCCAAATCCTGCAACGCTTGCACGACCCGCATCCAGGGGCAGCTTACTCGCTCGATTTCCTCAATGAATGGTTGAACGGGGAAGGTGTCAGCCTTGATGAAATCGTGCATCGTGAACACGCCGACCAGATCGCCGACAACCTGACGGCTCGCAACATCATCACCAGCATGCGCGCCATTTCCGCATTTGACTGGCCCCAGTTCATCGAGAGCGTGAGTCTGGTTGACCAGTGCCTACGCACCCACGAAGGCTATGCGGCGATGGATTTTCTGACCCGTGACCGTTACCGCCACGCCATCGAGGATCTCGCCAGGCGTTCGCCGCATGCGGAAGAAGAGATTGCCCAGAAGGTTATGGCCAAGGTCCGGCAGGTCGTCGGGACTTCCGCTGTCCACGCACGACGGCAGGAACCGGGTTATTACCTGATCGGTGCCGGTCGGTATGGATTCGAACGGTATGTCGGGTTTCGACCAAGGTTCAGGCAACGTCTGCTGCGCACCTGTGTCGCCCATGCCGGACTCGCTTACATGGGTAGCCTTGGCATGCTGACGCTGTTGCTACTCGCACTTCCCATAGCTGCTAGCATCGCTGCGGGGCTAGGCGGGTTTCCACTGTTCCTGCTTGCGTTGTTCGGCGTGTTTCCAGCATCGGATATCGCTGTCGGCTTCCTGAACCGGCTTATCATTGCGGGCCTTCCGCCGCGTTACCTGCCACGCTATGATCTGCAGGACGGGGTGCCACAATCGCTGGGTACGTTTGTTGTCGTGCCAACGCTGTTCACCAACGATGCGGGCATCAGGGAGCAGATCGGGCAGATGGAAATCCGCTATCTGTCCAATCCAGGCGGTGAGGTTTACTTCGCCCTGTTGTCCGATTGGACAGATGCCGATTTAGAAACGATGCCGGATGACGACCGGCTGTTGGGCGTAGCCGCGACCGCAGTGGCCGCGCTCAATGCCAAATATGGAGGGCAACGATTTTTTGCACTCCACCGCAAACGCTTATGGAATTCCGGTGAAGGCAAGTGGATGGGGTGGGAACGCAAACGCGGCAAATTGCACGAGTTCAACCGCCTGTTGCGCGATGCCACCGATACGTCTTTTCTATCGATGGACGGCAAGCCCCCCGTCGTCCCGTCAGGCATCTGTTATGTCATCACACTGGATGCCGACACTAAGCTACCCATGGGCATCGTATCCCAATTGGTGGGCGTGGCCGCCCATCCCCTGAACCGTCCGGTGTTTGATCCCAAAACCCAAGCCGTCGTGGAGGGCTATGGCATTCTTCAGCCTCGTGTGACACCGACCCTGCCCCTGCGGCAGGAGAGATCAATGTTTCATCAGATTTTTGCAGGGGCATCCGGCACGGATGCTTATGCCAGTTCGGTGTCCGAGCTTTATCAAGACCTTTTCGCGCTCGGCACTTACAGCGGCAAAGGCTTGTATCATGTAGACAGCTTTGAGGCTGCGCTGGCCGGGCGAGTGCCGGACAACACCCAACTCAGCCACGACCTGTTCGAGAGCGTATACGTGCGTTGCGCACTGGTTAGCGATATCGAATTTTTTGAAGAATTTCCGTCCCATACGGAGGTTGCCGCATCCCGGCAACACCGTTGGACACGGGGCGATTGGCAACTGTTGCCTTGGATTTGTGGGCATCAAGGCAAAGGGATGCCCTTGGTCGGGCGCTGGAAGATGCTGGATAATTTGCGCCGCTCCCTCTCGGCCCCGGCGGCTTTCTTTGCACTGGTTGCAAGCTGGGCCATCCCGAATGCACCGCAGACTGTCCTAATGGGCCTCGTGCTTTTGGCGTTGGCCTTGCCGGTGATCCTGGCAATCACGGGTGGGTTCAAGTTTCTTCGCCGGGGCATCTCGCTTCGCACCCATTTGCGCACGACAGGAGAGGACGTGCTATGGGCACTCGGCAACAGCCTGGTGGCATTGACCTTACTCGCACAACACGCTTGGCTGATGATGGATGCCATTGTCAGCACTCTGGTCCGGTTGTTCATTACCCGGCGTCGATTGTTGAAGTGGGTCACCGCCTTGCAGGCCAAGGCAGCATCAAACCATGCACTGAAAAACCTAGCCCGACCACTGGGCCACTCGTCTATGGTCGTCATCGCAGCCGGTGTCGTGGTGCTGCTGAGCAATCCTGTCGGCATCAAAGTTGCCGCGCCATTTTTGCTGTTATGGTGGTTGGCGCCGGTCGTCGCCCGCTTGTTGAGCCTCCCTCCCAGGCTTGACCGGGCTGAATCGCTGCTGCCCCAGGATAGTGTGAAATTGCGCCTGATAGGAAGGCGGATATGGCGTTTCTTCACGACCTTAGTGACGGCGGAGGAAAACGCCTTGCCGCCGGACAATTTCCAGGAAGACCCGCAACCCGTCATTGCGCATCGCAGTTCACCCACCAATTTCGGCCTCTACCTATTGTCTGTCGTTGCCGCCCGTGATTTCGGCTGGCTTGGGCTGATGGACAGCATCGACCGGCTTGAAGCCACGCTGGCAACACTCGAAGCACTGCCGCGCCTACATGGCCATTTTTTCAACTGGTATGACACCCGCAGTTTGGAGGTGATGGAACCCCGCTATTTATCGACTGTGGATAGCGGCAACCTAGCAGGACATCTACTCGCCTTGAGCCAAGTCTGCCGGGAAACTCTGACACGACCGCTCGCGTTTCCCAACGCATTGGAAGGTCTGGCGAATACTCATCAATTACTAATGGACGCGCTCGCCAACATTACCGATGACCGGCGCACCCTCACCGTCACTCGACAAGAACTGAGTCAGAAAATAGATGTCATCAAGGAACTGCTGGAAAGCCATCCTGACAACCCGGATGGCTGGAGCCATCTGTGGCGGCAGTTGACTCTTTGCGCCGAAACGCTGTTGGACCTGGCGCAGGCCTTTGCCGCCGAACGCGGCGATGTGGGCGAAAGTGAAGTGCTGGCATGGGCTAGCTTGCTGTGCGACGACATCCGCTCCCATACCCGCGATGTGGATAACCTTGTCCCCTGGATTCATCTATCAGCTTGTTTCGATGCTAACGCGGAATCAGCGATAACTGGGGTTCATTACATAGCATTGCGGAAACAATTGACGCTGGAGACTGGCCTAAGCGATTTGGCAGATTGCTATACGCAAGGTTTAACCGTTCTTGAAGCATTGCCCACAGGGCTTGCGGCATCAATTGGACAGAAAGAATTGGCGCTAGCGTTGCGGCGTAGCGGGGAGCAGGCTGGGGCGCTTTCCCGGCGACTTAAAAAAATGGCTGCACAGATAGACGCTTTTTTCCATGCTATGGATTTCCGCTTTCTCTATGATGCGGAGCGCCACCTGTTCTCGCTCGGATACCGTGTGGCGGAAGGGAGCCTCGATTCCAGCTATTACGATATGCTTGCCTCCGAGGCCCGCCTCGCCAGTTTCGTCGCCATCGCCAAGCGCGATGTACCGGGCAAGCATTGGTTCCACTTAGGGCGGCGGGTCACACGCGCCGCACATGGCACTGTGTTGTTATCGTGGTCGGGATCCATGTTCGAATACTTGATGCCATCCCTAGTGACGTTTACCCGCCGTTACAGCCTGCTCGACCAGACTTGCCGCTTGGTGATAAAGCGCCAGATTGAATATGGCAAGGAACGCGGTGTGCCTTGGGGCGTTTCGGAGTCGGCGTTCAATGTCCGCGACCTCGCCTTCACCTATCAGTATTCCGCTTTTGGCGTACCCGGCCTCGGAATGAAGCGCGGACTCGGCGAAGATCTGGTGATTGCCCCCTACGCCACAGCCTTGGCCGCAATGTACCTTCCCCATGCCGCCGTGGAAAATTTCGGGCGATTGGAAAAGGAGGGCGCTTTAGGCCGTTTAGGCTTCTATGAAGCACTTGACTTCACCCCTGTCCGTCTTAAGGACGGCCAGCGCGTCGCCATCATCCGTTGCTATATGGCCCACCACCAAGGCATGTCGCTAGTGGCCTTCGCCAATGTGGTGCATGACGGAGGGATGCGCCACCGTTTCCATCGCGCACCGCTGATCCAGGCCGCCGAGCTGCTTTTGCAGGAACGCATCCCGCATGGCGCGGATACCAGTGAGTTGCCATTTCTTCAAGCCCTTTCCGATTTTAAGGAATCCGTGCAACCGCCAGTTCGGCGCGCGCCATCGCCCACCTCTTCGGTGCCTTCCGCACATCTGCTGTCCAACGGACGTTACGCCGTCATGGTCACTGCCGCCGGGTCAGGCTATAGCGTTTGGCAAAGCTTGGCGTTGACGCGCTGGCGTGAAGACGTGACACGGGATAGTTGGGGCAGTTATATTTATCTACGCGATGTGGCAACTGGTCAAGTGTGGTCCGCCGGTTATCAGCCGACGGTAGAGGTTCCCGACCACTACGAGGCGGTCTTTGTCGAAGACCGCGTCCGCATCACCCGCACGGACGGCAGCATTTCATGCACCTTGGAAATTGTCGTATCGCCCATGGACGATGCGGAAATCCGCCGCCTGAGTTTGACCAATAACGGAGTACATGCAAGGGAAATCGAAATCACCTCGTATGCTGAGATCGTACTTGCCCCTCTTTCTGCGGACATCGCGCATCCCGTCTTTTCCAACCTGTTTGTCCAGACCGAGTATCTGCCCAAAGTGCGCGGCCTGATCGCGCAGCGACACCCGCGTGAGCCCAACGACCCGACAGTCTGGGTAGCTCATGTGATGGCTTCTGGCCAAAACGGCAACGGGTTTGAATACGAGACTGACCGGGCCCGCTTTGTCGGGCGCGGACAAACGCTGAGAAACCCAGTCGCGGTGATGGATGGCCGCCCTCTGACCAACACGGTCGGCAATGTGCTCGATCCGATATTCAGCCTTCGCACACGGGTTTACATTGCAGCGGGCACCACCGAACACATGACGTTCACCACCTTGGCCGCCGCCTCACGCCAAACGGTTGAGGACTTGGCCGACAAATACCACAACGTGGCTGCGTGGGACCGCGTGTCCTCTTTGGCGTGGACACATGCCCATGTGCAATTGCATCACCTGCGCACCAAGCCGGACGAGGCCCAATTGTTTCAATACCTGGCTAACCGCTTACTCTATGCCGACCCCTCGCTGCGCCCTTCGCCTAAGTTGATGCAGATGAATTCCCTGAACGTCACCGGGCTTTGGCGTCACGGCATTTCGGGAGACCGGCCAATCGTATTGCTGCGTGTGACTGAGCCGGAGGACCGCACCCTCGTCGAGCAATTGCTACGCGCCCACGAATATTGGCGCATGAAAGGGCTTGCCGTCGATCTTGTGATTTTGAATGAAAAAGAATCGTCTTACGTCGAGTACCTACAGACCCTATTGGAAGGCATGGTGCGGGAAAACCAAGCGCTTTCTGCCTCTCATGCGCATGAAAACCAAGGGGAGATTCTTGTCATGCGGATCGAACTGTTCACTGAGGAAGAAAGGCTCCTGCTGCAAACAGCCGCACGGGCGGTGCTTGCCAGCAACCGTGGCACGTTGGCCGAACAACTGTTGCGGCATCCCCGACCGCCCGCCGCTTTCGTTGCACAAAAGCCCTTGCCCCTTCCTGTCGTCAATTGGCCCGCCTTAACGCTACCCCCGCTTGAATTCTTCAACGGGCTGGGAGGGTTTGCCGAAGACGGATGCGAATATGTGATCGTGCTCGACAAGGGGCAGTGGACACCGGCCCCCTGGGTCAATGTCATCGCCAATCCCGGCTTCGGCTTCATAGTGTCGGAGTTGGGAAGCGGTTGCACTTGGTGTGGCAACAGCCGCGAAAACCAGTTGACACCTTGGTCTAACGACCCGGTAAGCGACCCACCAGGGGAGGTCATCTATATACGCGACGATGAGACCAACGAATTGTGGACCCCGACCGCCCTGCCGATCCGTGTCGGCAATGCCGGCTATGTGATCCGCCATGGCCAGGGCTATAGCCGCTTCGAGCATTCATCCCATGGGATTCATAGCGAGTTGCTGCAATTTGTCGCACCGGACGACCCGGTCAAGATATCGTCTTTGACGTTGACAAATGTTTCCGGGCGTAGCCGAAGACTTTCAGTGACAGCCTATGTGGAATGGGTGCTCGGTGTCTCGCGCTCCATGACCGCACCCCACATCATCACCGAGCGTGATCCCGTAACGGGTGCCCTGTTCGCATATAACACTTGGAGCGTGGAGTTTGGCCATCACATCGCTTTCGCCGATCTAGGCGGCAGGCAAACCGGGTGGACCGGTAATCGGGCCGAATTCATCGGCCGCAACGGGAGCCAGGATGCGCCAGCGGGCTTGCTTGGCCCCACGTCACTGAGGAATCGCGTCGGTGCGGGGCTGGACCCTTGCGCGGCACTGGAGACGGTGATCGAACTTGAGCCAGACGGGTGCGCCGAGGTCGTCTTCCTGCTGGGGCAAGGCCAGTCCCGCGCAAAGGCATCCGAGTTGATTCAACGCTACCGGGCAACCGGGACGACGATGACGTTTGCCAAAGTGACGCAGGCATGGGAGCAAACACTGACCAAGATTCAGGTGGAAACACCGAACCGGGAACTCGACCTCCTGTTGAACCGTTGGTTGCTATATCAAACCCTTAGCTGCCGGATGTGGGCTAGGGCCGGCTTCTATCAGACGGGCGGGGCATTCGGTTTTCGCGACCAATTACAGGACAGCATGGCGATGGTGGTTGCCAGGCCCGATCTGGCGCGCGCCCATATCCTT
>Ga0208496_1000268_pt1 | contig 18300 bp, 20 predicted proteins | sample CryBogmetaGMA2M_FD_184552 | JGI IMG/M metagenome (GOLD analysis project Ga0208496, IMG submission 184552) | Freshwater microbial communities from Crystal Bog, Wisconsin, USA - MA2M (SPAdes) | ecosystem: Environmental > Aquatic > Freshwater > Lake | place: Crystal Bog, Wisconsin, USA | collected... | reverse complement strand
CTCCTCAACAGAGAAGAAAGAGCTAGATGATTTCATAGCGCGGGGCGCACTTGCGGTTGAGCGATTAATCGAAAAAGGTTTAGAACAAACTCAGCAAGAGTTTAATAACTAATTAAAAGTATCAACCAGTGTTGCGAAGACCTGCTGCCACACCGTTAATAGTGAGAAGCAAGGCGCGGTGCAAAGTCGGGTCAGATTCTCCATTTTGACGAACGTGTTCCAGAAGTGAAATCTGCAGCAAGTGGAGCGGGGCGAGGTAGATGTCTCGGACTTGGAGAGTTCGCGCAAGAATCTCTTGGTCGCCGAGAAGTTCTGTTTTCTCTGTAAGGAGCAATATTTCTTGGCGAGTGAGAGCGAATTCTTCCTCAATCGTGGCTAGGAAATGATGAAGGGATGGATCGACAAGTTTCTCAACATACTTGCGAGACATCTTTAGATCTGTTTTTGCCATTGTCATTTCAACGTTTGAAATAAAGGTACTGAAGAAATGCCATTCATTCAGCATATGTTTTAAAGTCTGCGTTTTGCCCGCCTCACGTGCGGCCTTTAGTCCTGAGCCAACACCGAACCAGCCGGGGATTATTTGACGCGATTGTGTCCAACCAAAAACCCAAGGAATCGCACGGAGTGAACCAAGACCACCTGATGCGTCTGGTCGACGGGATGGACGCGAGCCGAGGAAGAGATCACCGAGTTGTTCAACTGGGGTTGATGCATAGAAGTAAGAAGGTAAGTCCTTGTGGTCAATAAGGGATCGATATTTTGCGAAAGAGCTATCACTTACAAGATCCATGCAGCTGTTCCACTTTTGTAAGTCTTCAACACTTTGACGAGCGGCGCGATTGAGAACTGTTGCTTCAAGGGCCGCAGCAAGTGTGAGTTCCACATTCTCGCGAGCAAGTGCTGGGATTGCGTATTTATCGCTAATAACTTCACCTTGTTCGGTCATCTTAATTTGCCCATCAAGAGTTCCCCAAGGAAGAGCTATCAAAGCATCATAAGTTGGGCCGCCGCCGCGACCAACAGAACCACCGCGACCATGGAAGAGTCGAAGTTTCACGCCATGTTTTAGCGCGATATCGCGCAGCTTTCGTTGCGCTTTGTGAATTTCCCATTGCGAAGTTGCGATTCCGGCGTCCTTATTTGAATCAGAATAACCAAGCATGACTTCTTGAATTTCACCCCGTAGGCGGACAATTTCGCGGTATTCAGGATTGGAGAGAAGAGCATCGAGGATGGTGTCTGCTGCGCGAAGTTCAGCCACGGTTTCCAAAAGGGGAGCAAATCCAACAAGAGCAAATTTATTTTCAGGTTGAATCGATACAAGTCCAGCAATTTGTGCGAGAAGTACAGGTGCTAAGACGTCTTCGTGTCCCTTAGTCATAGAAATTATGTATGTCTCTATTACTTCTGGCCCAAATTTTTCTATGAGTTCACGGATTGCAATGAAGGTATTAAGAGTTTTTGAGCCATCGGCATCTAGATACGAAAGGTCTGGGGTGCTTGGGCGCTTTAGTTCGCTGAGGAGGGTTTCAGAGCGGCTTTCATAGCGATCTCCTAGAATCTGACCAAGAGCGTGATGGTGAGCGTCAGAGTGTTCGCGCACATCCATTGTCGCGTGAGTGATTCCAAAGGATGATACAGATCGGATAACTCGCTCAAGAAGTCCTGTAGCGATTGTTTCTCCATTGTGATCTAGCAACGAGGAGCGCATGAGAGAAAGATCGGTTAGCAATTCTGCTGTGCTGTCGTAGTCACGACCTTCTTCATGCAGGGCACCCACTGCGTGCCGGCGCTGAGTCAAAATTAAACGATGACGAATAGCGGTTGCTTTCAAACGGTAGGGCTCTTCAACATTGAGGCGACGGTAGCGGTCTTCAATTTCCGGCAGACGCTCCAGATCAACTTTGACAGATGCAAGAAGCTGCGGGGAGACCCCAACAATGCGAGTAGAAACTGAAAGTGCCTGACGAAGTTCATCAACAGACTTCAACATTGAGCGGATGAAGTGGCCTGTTTGCAAAGTGATTGCCTTTTTCGTGACTTCTGGTGTGATGTGAGGGTTTCCATCACGGTCGCCGCCAATCCACGTTCCAAAGCTGAATGGGCGTGCGGTCGGAGAAACCTCAATGTTCAAACGCTTTAATTCACGAGCAAAGTCATCGAGAACTTCAGGCATTGTCATTGTAAAGAGATCATCGAGGTAATAAAGCGCATTTGTGGCTTCATCAAGTGGCTCTGGTCTGCCGATACGAAGCTCATCTGTTTGCCACAGTAAATCAACTGCTTCTGCAAGACGAATATTTCTCACTGCAGTATCTGGATTGTCTAATAGCTCGGCAATAGTTCCCAATTTATTGAGGACTGAACGACGCGCTGCTTCCGTTGGGTGAGCTGTAAAAACGGGTCGAACCGAGAAGTTGTTAACCCACTCTTGGATGTTCTCCTGAGTTAATTCATCGCCCGTTTGATGGCTTGCCTCTTGCGCTTGGATAATTTTGTCTACTGCCCGGCTGAGCCATGATCCTCCAGCATTTCTTTGCTCAGAAAGAACGCGTGCGCGGTGTACCTGTTCGGCAACATTCGCCAAATTGAAGTATGTGCTAAATGCTCGTACAAGTTGAATGCTCTCTTCAGAAGAGAGGTTGTCGAGAATTTCTTCGCCGCTGCCTTCGCGTATAGCTTTGCGGACAGCCTCGACCAATTGAAGCAAATCATCTCCAACTTGGCGGACAAGACTCTGGCCGAGGAGGTCACCGAGGCGACGTACATCGCTTCGGAGTTCTGCTCCATCTTCCTGAAGTGTCATAGGGCAATCATTCCAGACGATTAGAATGGTTCTGTACGCATGACCCCCCTTCTTCTAGAAGTGGGGGTTAAAGCCGTTTACATGAAAGGGATGGTCAATGGCGCTCTTAAAAGCGATGTCAGACGTCTTGCCGCCATCTTCTTCCGGCGGTTCTGTTGTCACATCTATTACAGCAGCTCAAGGGTTGATAACGGCTCAGCGCGCAATGGCGCACCCAATATTGATTGTCACTTCATCCTCAAGGCGAGCAGATGAACTTTGCGAAGAGTTGGAAACGTATATCGGCGAGGATAAAGTCATTAATTTTCCGCCGTGGGAAACACTTCCCCATGAAAGATTAAGTCCAAAGAGTGACACGATCGCAGCTCGCTATAAAGCACTTCATGCACTAAGAAATAATAAGGAGTTACGAGTTGTCGTCACTTCCGTGCGCGGACTTATACAACCGATTAACGGAGCCCTTCTGAAAACTGAGCTCATAGCGTTGGAACTTGGTTCAAAAATTTCTATGGAAGCGCTCATAGAGAGACTCTCGTTCTTTGGATTTATGCGAACAGACTTAGTTGATAAACGTGGAGATTTTGCAGTACGTGGCGGAATCCTCGATTTCTTCCCAGCCGATCAAGAGCACCCGATACGAGTCGATTTCTTCGGAGATGTCGTAGAAGAGATTTCCTTTTTCACAGTTTCAGACCAAAGAACTTTCTCACCCGTAGTGGGCGAATTTATTACTTATCCTTGCCGAGAACTCTTGCTCACGGAGGAAATTAGAAAACGTGCCGGATATCTTGCTCAGGAGTTCCCACAACTTTCTGAGATGTGCAGCAAACTTGCAGAAGGAATTACTGTCGATGGGATGGAATCTCTAACGGCAGCTCTCACCGATGATTTGAAGAATTTGCTCGATTTTCTGCCAACAGATTTTGAAGTAGTTGTCATAGATTCTTCGCGAGTCAATTCGCGCGCAATGGACCTCATTGAAACAAATAAAGAATTTCTAGATGCTTCCTGGTCGAATGCTGCACTTGGAGGTACTGCGCCCATAGACATTTCATCCGAACTTGAATTGGGCGGGTATTACTCAATTCAAACGTTGGAGAACTTTGCTGAGGCTCGGGGAATTGAATGGACGTCAATTAATCCTTACGGCGGTGAACTTGATCTAGTTGTAGGTAAAGAGGAATTCGAAGCCATACCAATCTACGCCGGAAAGATAGCTGTCGCGGTTGAGGAGATCAAGGAGTGGGTAAAAGCGGGTTTTCTAGTAATTTTCACCGCATCAGGCCCCGGAATAATCGATCGGTTTGATCAAATATTTATCGAGGCAGACATACCGACTCGCAAAGTGAAAGGCATTGATAGTCAATTAACTCGTGGCGCTCTCTATCTCACTGTCACTCCGATTGAGCACGGATACATTGCACATTTAGCTAAAACAATCCTCATCACGGAAAAAGATATATCAGGCCAACGGACCTCTAACAAGGATCAGGCACGTATGCCTTCACGGAGGAAGAAAGCGATTGATCCACTTGAATTAAAGAGTGGTGATTACGTTGTTCATGAGCAACACGGAGTTGGTCGTTATATCGAACTTATCCAAAGAACAGCCGGTGGCATTTCACGCGAATACATGGTGATTGAGTACGCCTCTTCAAAGCGTGGGCAACCAGCAGACCGGCTCTTCGTACCTACCGACACATTGGAACAAGTTACCCGTTATGTCGGGGGAGAAGCTCCTACAGTTCATCGGATTGGTGGATCTGATTGGCAGAACGCCAAACGAAAGGCTCGCAAAGCGGTTAAGCAAATTGCCGCAGAATTGATTCAACTTTATGCAGCGCGAATGGCGGCGCCGGGCTTTGCCTTCTCACCAGACACTCCATGGCAGCGAGATTTAGAAGAAGCATTTCCATATGTAGAGACGACAGACCAGCTCTCAACCATTGATGAAGTAAAGCGAGATATGGAAGCGCTCCATCCGATGGATCGCATTGTTTGCGGGGATGTTGGTTACGGAAAGACTGAAATCGCAATCCGTGCGGCTTTCAAAGCAGTACAAGATGGAAAGCAAGTAGCGATTCTGGTTCCAACAACTTTATTGGTTCAGCAGCACCTCACAACTTTCATGAATCGCTATATCGGATTTCCAGTTCGCGTAGCTGGCTTATCAAGGTTCAATACAGCAAAGCAGAGTAAAGAGATTGTGGCTGGATTAGCAGATGGTTCAATAGATATTGCTATTGGTACACACCGCCTCCTTTCTAAAGATATTCAATTCAAGGATTTAGGGCTCGTGATTGTCGATGAGGAGCAGCGCTTTGGAGTGGAACACAAAGAGGAATTAAAAAAGACTCGCACAAATGTCGATGTGCTTTCAATGTCAGCGACACCTATTCCACGCACACTTGAGATGGCTATTACAGGAATTCGTGAGATGTCGAATATCACCACGCCGCCTGAAGAGCGCCATCCCGTACTCACATATGTGGGTTTTTACGATGATAAGCAGGTAACAGCGGCAATCCATCGAGAATTGCTACGAGATGGACAAATTTTCTTCGTGCATAATCGCGTTGATTCAATCGATGCCATGGCGGTACGACTTCATACATTAGTCCCAGAAGCAAGAATTGGTGTTGCGCATGGGCAGATGAGCGAACGAGAACTTGAAGATGTGATCCTAGCCTTTTGGGAGCGCGAATATGATGTTCTCGTCTGCACAACAATTATTGAAAGTGGAATCGATATTCCAAATGCAAATACGTTGATCGTAGACAGGTCAGACACCTTCGGATTGTCACAACTTCATCAGCTTCGTGGTCGAGTAGGACGTGGTCGCGAACGTGCTTATGCATATTTTCTATATTCAGCAGATAAACCATTGACAGAAATTGCGCACGATCGATTGAAAACTATTGCGACAAATACCGATCTTGGATCTGGTATGCAAGTTGCTTTAAAGGATTTGGAAATTCGTGGAGCTGGAAATTTGCTGGGAGGCGAACAGTCTGGCCACATCGCTGAAGTTGGATTTGATTTGTACATGCGCATGGTTGGTGAAGCTGTAGAAGATTTCAAAACTGGAATTATTGATACTGAGGTGCGCGTTCGTGATTGCAAAGTGGAACTCCCAGTCACTGCTCATTTACCCGTGGAATATGTTCCCTCTGAACGCTTGAGACTTGATCTTTATCGCCGAATGGCTGACACACATACTGGGGCGGATTTGGACGCTATCGTTGAAGAACTTGTAGATCGGTTTGGAGAGTTGCCTGATCCAGCCAAGAATTTAATTGCGGTGGCGCGCATAAGGGGATTCGCGAAGAGTTTGGGGCTGACCGAGGTGGTTTTACAGGGCAAGTACCTGAAATTAGCCCCTATCGAATTGGCCGAGTCCGCGCAGGTGAGAACCATGCGTGTATTCCCAGGAACCCTCATTAAGCCAGCCACAAAATCGGTCATGGTGGCGAAAGGCACGCCTTTGAACCTGCAACTCAACTCGCCTGCAGATACGGATGTAGGGGATACTTCAACCCTGTCATGGGCCCTAGATGTGCTCAAGACTCTCTTTAATAAGTGAAACGGAGCTTGAATTGAAAAAGGTTTTTACTACCAGCAAGAAGATGACCGCGGCTGTCACGGCCGGATTGTTGGCTCTGCTTTCTGCGTGCACCCCAATTAATTCAGCTGCAACGGTTGGAAATACAACAATCTCGATCGATAAAGTTCAAAAGACAGTTGATGAGATGCTTTCTGAGCGCACAAAAGTAACCACAACCGGAATGACGCTAGATACCGGTGAAGTACTTAATCGAAATCAAGTAACTTTTTTTGTGATTTCAGAGTTGCTCTATCAACTTGGCACTTCACACAAAATTAAAGTGACAGAACAAGAGGTCACCGATGAGATTAAGAAGATAACAACTCAGGTTGGTGGCTCAGCCAAACTACCTGCAGCGTTGGTAAATGCTGGAATCGCGCCTCAAAACATTCGCGAATATTTCCGCACATATTTGATGTCGGCCAAAATAAGCAACGCACTTCTTTCAAGTGGGGTCGCTTCTGCAGAAGTTTCTACGGCAGTTCAAAAATTGGTTGCCGATGAAGCCGATAAGTTAAAGGTAAGCATTAACCCTCGCTACGGCACGTGGGATTCTGCAAATGCAACAATTGTGGCAGGAAAGCTAGCCGCAGGTTCGGTTAAAAAGTAACTTCAGTGGCTGAATCACAATTGGAGCGCCTTCGCGCGACAATGGATAAATTGCGTTCCCCGGGCGGTTGTCCTTGGGATGCTGAACAAACCCACGAAACACTGTTGAAGTATCTCTTAGAGGAATCTTACGAATTCATCGATGCAGTCGAAAAGGGCGATCGAGTAGAAATGCGCGAAGAGCTTGGAGATGTACTCTTACAAGTTTTCTTCCATGCTCGAATGGCCGAAGAATCTGGAAGTCAACCATTTGGAATTGAAGATGTAGCAGAAGGCGTGGCAGATAAATTGATTCGCCGCCACCCTCACGTATTCGGTGATGTTGTGGCTACGACGAGCGCTGATGTACTTGAGAATTGGGAAGCAATTAAGAAGGAAGAAAAAGGCCGCACTTCGGCCACGGATGGCGTTCCCATGGGCCAGCCAGCCCTTCCTCTTGCAGCCAAGGTTCTTTATCGCGCGGAGAAATACGGTTATGAAATTCCAATTGAGCATCAAGCCAATCTGGACACTCATCTTTCACAAGAGAGTGCGGGGCGTCTTCTTCTAGGTCTGATAGATCAAATTCAGGCTCTCGGGATTGACCCTGAGGCCGCTCTTCGCGCTGCGACGAAGGAGTACATCGCCAAGATTCACGCTCACGAGGCGAACTCTGTAACACGATAAGATTCGCACTAGATTCTTAATAGATTTGAAGGAAAGTTCATACCAACGACGGTGCCCCGAACTGGAAACACAATAAATAGAAGGAGACCCTTGTGGCCTTAATTGATACCGTACACGCTCGCGAAATTCTCGATTCACGTGGAAATCCAACCGTTGAAGTTGAAGTAGTTCTCGAAGATGGAAATACCGCACGCGCCGCAGTACCAAGTGGCGCTTCGACAGGCGCGTTTGAAGCAGCTGAACTCCGTGATGGTGGCAAACGTTATTTGGGTAAGGGCGTCGAGAAGGCTGTTGATTTTGTTAACGACAAGATTGCTCCTTCAGTCGTAGGTTTTGATGCACAAGACCAGCGACTAGTTGATCAAGAAATGATTGATCTTGATGGAACCGAGAACAAGAGCAAGCTAGGTGCAAACGCTATTCTCGGTGTTTCACTTGCAGTTGCTCGCGCAGCCGCTGAAAGCGCAGATCTTTCATTCTTCCGTTATATCGGCGGGCCAACAGCCCACACATTGCCAGTTCCAATGATGAACATTCTTAACGGTGGAGCGCACGCTGACACAAACGTAGATGTTCAAGAATTTATGGTTGCACCAATTGGCGCAGAAACTTTTAAGGAATCACTTCGATGGGGCGCTGAGATTTACCACAGCCTCAAGTCTGTTCTAAAGAAGCGCGGACTTGCAACATCAATCGGCGATGAGGGTGGATTCGCTCCAAACCTTGAAAGTAATCGCGCAGCACTTGACCTAATTCTCGAGGCAATCACATTGGCTGGATTCAAGCCTGGCAAAGATGTTGCACTTGCAATGGATGTTGCGGCTACCGAGTTCCATGACAATGGAAAATACGATTTCGAAGGACATAAGTCTTCCTCTGACGAAATGATCGCTTACTACGCTGACCTAGTTAAGTCCTATCCAATTGTTTCAATCGAAGACCCACTCAGTGAAGATGACTGGGAAGGTTGGGCGAAGATGACGGCTGAACTTGGAAACAAGATTCAAATTGTTGGAGATGATCTTTTCGTTACGAATCCAAAGCGCCTAGCCCGCGGTATTGAGGCTCACACAGCGAATGCTCTTCTCGTCAAGGTTAACCAAATTGGAACTTTGACCGAGACAATTGACGCTGTTTCACTGGCACATCGCGCTGGATATCGTTCGATGATGTCTCACCGTTCTGGTGAAACTGAAGATACAACGATTGCAGATCTCGCTGTTGCTCTTGAGTGCGGCCAAATTAAGACTGGAGCGCCTGCTCGTTCAGAGCGCGTCGCTAAGTACAACCAACTTCTACGTATCGAAGAAGAGCTTGCAGATTCTGCTTTCTATGCAGGTCGCTCAGCTTTTCCTCGCTTCAACGGCTAATTTAAGGTTATGACAAAGGGAGGGAGAACGCTCGCGGTTGCGACTGTTCTCCTTCTTCTTGGCATCACACTTGCACCTCCCCTTCAGAGATACTTCACTCAACGCGCACAAATAAATGCGTTGAACGCCCAGCTTCACGACAGCCAAGGGACTTTACAAAAGGCAGCACAAGATTTGGCAAAATGGGATGATCCAGCCTTCGTTGCTGCGCAAGCACGTTCGCGCCTTCATTATGTTTATCCGGGTGAGCGCCAATACATTGTTCTAGGAGCTCCAGATTCGATCACGAAAGAACCCAATGCTCCTGCAGCGCCTATCGCTGACAACATTCCAACAGGGTTGCCTTGGTATAACAAAGTTGTTGCATCGATTACGACTACAAATTTGATGCAGAAGCCATGAGCGAAAAACCAACTCAGGAAGATCTGGATGCAATCAAAATCCAGCTAGGGCGCACGCCTCGCGATGTTCACGCGATTGCTTATCGCTGCCCCTGTGGCAAACCTGCTGTTGTTGAAACGCCACCACGACTTTCAGACGGAACTCCATTTCCAACTTTTTACTATGCAACGTGTCCACGTTTAACTGGGGCTATTTCCACGCTTGAAACAACGGGGATGATGATGGAAATGCAAGATCGTCTTGCAACCGATAATGATTTAGCAGGAGCGTACTTGGCCGCCCATGATGACTACATCGCAGCTCGTAATGCATTAGGAATAGATGTTCCTGAAGTCGAAGGAATTAGTGCCGGAGGAATGCCTTCGCGAGTTAAGTGCCTACATTCCCTTGTCGCACACTCACTTGGAGCTGGCCCGGGCGTTAATCCTTTTGGTGATGAAGCTCTTGCCGCCCTTCCAAAATGGTGGTTGGAGAACCCATGCGAGTAGCAGCCATCGATTGCGGAACAAACTCGCTACGTCTTTTAATTGCTGATGTGGCAGGCACAACTTTCCGCGAAGTTCAGCGTGAAATGGAAGTTGTTCGTCTTGGTCAAGGAGTCGATAGGACGGGCCAATTTGATCCCGAAGCAATCGCACGAACTCTCGCCGTCACCCAGAAATATGCAGAAATTATTCGGAGCAAAGGCGTTGAGAAGATTCGTTTCTGCGCGACGAGTGCAACCCGCGATGCCTCTAATCGACAAATATTTATTGATGGTGTGAAAGATATTCTTGGAATTGAACCCGAAGTTATTCCAGGAACTGAAGAGGCTGCGCTCTCGTTTAGAGGCGCCACACAAGAACTACATCAGGCAGATGGCCCATTTTTAGTGGTCGATATTGGCGGAGGTTCTACTGAATTCGTTCTCGGAACTGAGAAAGTTGACGTAGCGAAGAGTGTAAATATTGGATGCGTCCGGATGTCGGAGCGCCATCTCAATTCGCAACCTCCAAAGCAGGCCCAAATCGAGGCCGCAATCATTGATATTGATACGGCAATCAACGAGGCTGGGGCTAGCGTTCCGTTTAGTAAAGCCAGCACCCTCATTGCAGTTGCGGGAACAGCAACGACGGTGGCTGCGGCAGCGCTAGGACTCTCAGACTACGATCGTTATGCCATTCACCTTTCGAGAATTTCTGCTGAAAAAGTGCACGAAGTCGCTGCCATGTTTCAGTCCATGAGCCGCGAAGAAATTGCAGCTTTGGGATATATGCATCCGGGTCGTGTCGATGTAATCACTTCAGGAGCACTTGTTCTATCCCGGGTGATGTCTTTGACGGGCGCGAGTGAATTTGTTGCATCTGAATCAGACATCCTTGATGGAATGGCTTGGGGTCTTGCACTTTAAGTCACTGCCTTTGCTTGATAAGGCGGTAGTGAAATGTACAGATTGCCCGCGCTTGGTTGAATGGCGCGAAGAAGTGGCCATCACGAAACGCAAAGCCTACGAAAATGAAAAGTACTGGGGCAAACCAGTGCCCGGTTTCGGTCCCGAAGATGCCCAAATACTGATTGTTGGCCTAGCGCCTGGTGCACATGGGGCTAATAGGACTGGAAGGATCTTTACTGGAGATAGTTCAGGGGATTGGCTTTATCGATCTCTATATAAAGCGGGACTTGCGAAAATCCCAACAAGCACCGCTCGTGAGGATGGACAAGAACTCATTAACACAAGAATCACATGTGCCGTGCATTGCGCGCCACCAGATAACAAGCCAAGCACAGAAGAAAAACATGAGTGCAACAAATATCTCGTCGAGGAGATTCACCTCATGATGCCGACCGTAAGAGTCTTTGTTGCACTTGGAAACCTTGCATGGAATTCTCTCTTCGCAACACTTTCTGCGCTCGGCGAAGATCTTCCCAAGCCGCGACCGACTTTTACTCATGGAGCTAGCGCTTCATTTGTTGGAAATGATGGCGTAAAACGAGTGCTTCTTGCGAGTTACCACCCAAGTCAACAAAATACTTTCACAGGCAAACTCTCTCAGGCGCAGCTCGATAACATCTTTAAGTTGGCTTTAAAACTGATCCGTAAGGAATCGCGAGGTATTAGAATATGAATATGGAATGGACCTCGCTTGTCACCGTTTGCGACCTGGTTGCTACCTTTGCCTTTGCAACAGTAGGCGCTCGCGTAGCGGCAGCAAAGGGAATGGACTTTGGCGGCATAGCCTTGATTGCGGCGGTTTCATCGCTTTCTGGTGGAACACTTCGCAATCTATTCTTACTTAAGTCACCATCTTGGATCATCAATCCGTGGTTGCTTTCCTCGGTGGCGCTTGCAGTTTTATTTACGATTCTTCGGGGAAGTTCGGAACCCGTTGGCCGCTTCTTCCTCTCCTTGGACACTTTTGGATTGGCGGTAGCTACAGTTTCAAGCACTGAATTTGCACTTCGTCTAAACGCAAACCCAATTATCGCAACTGTTCTCGGTTTAATTGGGGGCGTTGCTGGCGGCTTGCTCCGCGATGTTTTGGCTCAAGTAGAACCTGTACTCCTTCACAGAGAGACAATTGCTAGTTCTTGCCTCGCTGGTGCGGCAATATTCGTTGGCCTTAACGAACTTCACATAAATCGATTCATTCCGGTCACCATCGGGGCTCTTGTCGTCGTTGCAGTCCGCGAACTTTCAATTTATTTCAAGTGGAATCTGCCGCGGATAGCCCCCAAGAACTAGACCAATCTCAACGAATCTCTTCGCATTCAGCCATCCAATAAGCGTGTAATCTAAGGCCTTCATCGCGCCCCCGTAGTCCAATGGCAGAGACAGAGGACTTAAAATCCTTCCAGTGTCGGTTCGAGTCCGACCGGGGGCACGCATCTCTACATCCAGATCCCTGTATTTAATTCGGACATTTCAGACTTATGCCCCCAATCTCCCTATTTCAAGGTGACTTCTTTATAACTTTTTGTTATATTAATCCTGTGTTTATAACAAATTGTTATGAACTGGCACCGAAAGGAGAGGCCAAAATGTCAAACCTATTGAACGTCCTCACCGGACGAAGTGGTCGCAAAGTAGCGACTCAAATTATCCCGGCACCGGCCGGCCTAAAGGAAGCTCAAATCCGTCGCGAGTGGGAACGCCTACAAGCTGCAGCAATGACACCTTCCGAACGCTCAGAAATCGATGAGATTTTTTCGCGAGCAATGTAAGCATTTCCGCTAAACGGAGAGAAAACCCCCTAAGGAATTAGGGGGTTTATTTTTTTGGGTCAGATGAGAGACCGGAATGGATTCTCAGGTTCGCTTGTTAACCTTTATGCAGGCAAGGTAGTAATTCCCCACGAGCTAGGAGTTCAAATGTCGAAGCAAGAGCGCAACGAAGGCAAGGCAGGCATTTCCGATCTCACGGTTATTGCACTGGTTACAAGCGTCTTGATGCCGCCCGTTGGTTGGGTTGCAGGCTTCAAAGCGCGTAAGCAAATTGCGGATCCGGAAAATAAATTCACAGGTCGCCCATTTGCAATCGCCGCAATATGGATTGGTGGAATTCTTACCGCCGCTTGGATTGCCATGCTTTCCTTGATGCTAATCACCGCTGGACCAAATGATGGAGGCGATGGACGTCTTGAACGAGGTGGGTTCAGGCACATGGGAATGGGTAATCACCGCGCATTTAGTGACAATGGAAATCAGGGTTATCAGAACGACAACGGGTTCCTTGGCGGCCCAGGAATGATGTTCCAACCAGATCCATCCCAATCAACAAATCCTTAATCGAATACGGAGATAATGAATGCAAAGTTCAAATCCAGTACTTAGCCGTGGCTATGCTGCAATGCCTGGGAGTAGGAATTCTCGTTCGGGCGCTGTAACGCAACAAGAACCAACGATTGAAGAAATTTACGCTGCCCCTCCAGCATCAGGTCTTCAAACTGGTCGTATGACTATGGAAGATGTTGTTGCACGCACAACCATTCTGTTTGTAGTACTCATTGCAGTAGGTGGCTTTGCTTGGACAGCAAATCTCGGCGGCGGCATCCTCATGATTGGTTTCCTCGGAGCTTTTGTTGTCGGAATGATTAATACATTCAGCAAGAAAGTACGCCCAGCCTTAGCCATTGCGTACGCTGCTTTAGAAGGCTTGGCTCTTGGAGTTCTTAGCCACGTTTATGAAACTCGCTACCCGGGCATCGTTTCACAAGCAATCATCGGAACGGTTGCAGCATTTGCTGGCGTTTTGTTCTTGTATCGAAGCGGTCGCGTGAAAGTAACTCCACAATTCCAGCGCGCCATGATGGGCGCCATGATCGGCTACCTAGTTCTCGGGCTTGTTTCTATGGTTGCTGGAGCATTTGGGGTTGGTAAAGGTTATGGTCTCTACACCGGTGGCATTGGTCTGCTTCTTTGTGTCGGCGGCGTAGCGCTGGCATCATTTTTCTTGATTGTAGATTTCGATCAAATCCAGAAGATGATCAACGCAGGAGCCCCTCATGAAGAGTCATGGCGCGCCGGCTTTGGGCTCATGGTGACTGTCGTGTGGCTCTACCTTGAAATCATTCGCTTACTCTCAATACTTCGCGATCGTTAAGAAGAATTAAAAAAGCCCCACCATTTAATTGGTGGGGCTTTTTTAATTGAGTTATTAGCCGACAGCTTCTCCAGCTGCTTCATCACGTGCCGCAGCATGGGCTGCGCCTGTCTTCAAAGGAGCTTCGCGCAAGAAGAATGCGATAGCAAGCCCGAGGAGAATGACTGGAAGCGCCGAGATAAAGACTGCATGGAAGCCCTTAACAAAAGCACCCATGATGCCTTCTTGAAGTTGTGGCGTAAACGTCTTCAAAACGGAAGTGTTGTTTCGAAGTTGCGCGGCTTTTTCTGGGGTAAAGCCCGCCATCGCAGCAGGATTAGTGGTCGCAACTTGAGTGATTGCCTTTGGAAGCTCTCGCGCCAACTTATTTGCATAGATAGTTCCAAAGAGTGCCACACCAATCGTTCCACCGACTGAGCGGAAGAAGGTATTGGCTGATGTTGAAACACCCATATCCTTGAATTCAACTGCGTTCTGCAAAGCAATAACTATTGTCTGCATTGAGAAGCCAAGCCCCATTCCGATTAAGCAGGCATAAATTGCAAGCTTCCAGTAAGGAGTGTGGGTTCCAAGAGTTGTCATGAATCCGATGCCAATCGCCATCAATGTTAAACCGATGATTGGGAATCGCTTGTAATGACCATGCTTTGAAATTGTCTTACCACTATAGATAGACATCGAAACGATTCCGATCATGAATGGAATCAACTTCAAGCCAGCTGCTGTTGCAGAGTTACCTTGAACAATTTGTAGGTAGAGAGGCACCATAATGATTGCGCCAAACATGCCCGCGCCAATGATGAATGCCAATATCGAGGTAATCGAGAAAGTGTGGTTCTTAAAAAGATTGAGCGGAAGAATTGGCTCTTTCGCCTTAGATTCTTGAAGCAAAAACAGAAGAAACAGAACTGCAAATGCTCCAAAAGCAGCATACGTCTTTGGAGAAGACCAACCATTATCGGGTCCAAATACAGAAACTGCGAGGAGGAGTGCTGAAACCCCGGTGACCAGGAGGAGCGCGCCCATGTAATCAATCTTGTGCTCGCGCTTTACCTTTGGAATGTGGAGACTTGCAGAAGTGATGACTAGAGCTGCTAGGCCAACTGGAAGGTTGATGTAGAAAATCCAACGCCATCCAACAATTCCCAAGATGTGTGCGTGATCAGAGAAGAAGCCGCCAAGGAGCGGGCCAGCTACAGATGAAAGACCCCAAACTCCACCAAAATATCCCTGGTACTTGCCTCGGTCACGAGGCGAAACAATATCTCCGATAATCACGAAGGTGAGTGCCATTAGGCCGCCGGCGCCGAGTCCCTGAAGGGCACGGAAAATAATTAGTTGGGTCATTGTTTGAGCAGCACCGGCCGCAAATGAACCGATAAGAAATGTGATGATTGCGAATTGGAAGACAGGGCGACGGCCATACAAGTCGGAAATCTTTCCGTACAACGGCGTTGAGGCTGTTGAAGTTAGAAGGTAAGCCGTAACAACCCATGTGTAGTGGGAGAGGCCATTGAAATCTTCGACGATTCTCTTGAGAGCGGTGGAAACGATTGTCTGATCGAGTGCTGCGAGCAGCATTCCCATCATTAAACCGCTGAGAACAGCCATAATTTCTTTATGACTTAATTGCCCATCATGAGCTTTTTTTGCACCAGCAGACATGTCTCTCCTTATTTATATAAGTACTTCGATTTTGTTAATGAAATTTCGCGTCTTTGATCGTTACTTTGATTTCACGACCATTTGGAGCTGTGTATGTCACTGTCTCCCCAATCTTCTGTCCCATGACAGCCGACCCGAGAGGTGATTTTTCACTGTAAACGTCCAAGCCTTCAATATCAATTTCACGGGAGCCGAGGAGGAAGTGCATCTCATCACCCATGATGTCGACTATAACGCGCATGCCATGTCCGACTATTCCCGCGGCGCTGGCCGGAGGTTCACCAATATGGGCATTTTCAAGCATGTGCTTTAGCTGACGGATGCGGGCTTCGATTTTTCCTTGCTCATCCTTGGCTGCGTGGTAACCACCATTTTCCTTTAGGTCACCTTCAGCGCGCGCTGCTTCAATCTTCTTGACAATGTCAGCGCGACGTGGACCTTCAAGGTCTGAGAGTTCAGCGTTGAGTCGGTCTGCTGCTGCTTGGGTTAACCATGTCTTTGGGGTATCAGTCATAAGAGGGAAAGTTTACAGGCATTAAAGACTGGTACAGGAGCCAATCGCTGCATTCACGGCCTGCAGGCGAGTAGGGATTATCACCATACGCGTGGATGAAGCCTGACCTAGGGGGATTTGGTCAACGATTTCACCCACAGTGTTCTTCTCACTGTCTCGAGCAATCAAGGTGCATTGGTGGTTTCCAATTGGATGCTTGATTTGTACTGAGTAACGAATCTCCATCGAAGTTGAAGAAAGGGATGTAAAGGAGATGAGGGATGATCGGATTTCTGGATTCGCGGCATGGCTCCCACTCCAAATTAGCCAGCTTCCACCAATGAGTGCGATGACAAGCGCCGGCAGTTTCCATCCAGCAAGCCACTTTCTTCCTTCGGAGTTCCCGTAGCGCTCCCTCAAGAAGGCGGTTACTTGCGGATCTTGATTCGAGCTCATGTCATAAAGTCTAGCGAGAGGGTGGATAATTGCGGCATGAATGATGCTCCAGCTACCGTGAATGTGGGTCTCGCTGGCTCACTCACCATGATTGTGCTCGTCGCAGCCGTCACACTTCTTATGGTCAGTTTTTATCGCAGATATAAGCGAGCAGCAAATAAACAAGATCCTGAGCAGTAATTCATTCTGAATGCGTAAAAGCCTTAAAACACTCTCATTTGCTCTTCTTATTATTTTGGCGACTTCCACATGCTTTGAATTAGGACTGTGGCAATGGCATCGCGCACAAGGGATGGCCAAGTTTCAAAAGCCACAGCCAGAACGTTCGGTTGTAGAATTAGCGAAAGCGGCAAGCGCGGGTTCAAATCTTAGAAATACGGCGTTCAATCGCTTGGTCACCTTTAATGCTTCATATGAAAAAAACTACGTCGCGCCAAATCAACTTGTGACCTTTACTGATGGAACCCAAAGTCGAAAAGACCTCGTAGTCTCCTTGGCAAGGCTTGCAGATAATCGTGCCGTTCTAGTTGTGCGTGGAATTTACGAGGGGACCTTCCCGCAAAAGCAATCGTCGGCGCGAGTAAATGGACGTTTATACCCGCGCCAAAATGTCGATCAGGCTGAAGGGGGAGTCGGAAAACTTTCGCGGTTGGATCCGGCGCTCGTTGCAGGGGATAGCGGATTCACTCTTTTTGACGGATATGTAATTGCGACCGGCGGCCAGATTGCTGCCCCGCAATTGCTCTCCCAGGGCGGCGCTTTTTATTGGCAGCACATCGCCTACGTCATCACCTGGTGGTTCATGGGTTTACTCATTCTTTCCTTCCCTTTTTATAATCGATTTCGGGACGCCAAACTTAAGGGCGAGTAAGGTTTAGGCATGAACTTTCTTAAATTTAACCGCGAAGGAGCACTGGCTCGGTTCCGCCTTATGGCCAATATTGCAGGCGTAATGTCACTTCTTTTATGGCTTGTTTATCTGCCGATCAAACTCACAGCAGTAAATGACAATGTCGCAACCCCAATCAGATTAATAGCCGTCGTACATGGATTTATGTACATGGTTTATGTCCTTAGTGCCTTTAATTATTCTCTTTCGGTTCGCAAGCCATTCTTCTCAATGCTGGGATATCTTGCAGCAGGAACTCTTCCTATTGCTTCCTTTGTTGCCGATCGGCGGGCTCGCGCAGAATATGCAGCCCTCACCGGCGGCTCCAACCTTCCGGAGTAGCAATACACAATCATGAAGGCAGTCATTAAAAGCTTAATTAAGGCTGCTCTTTATCCTCTTTATGAGCGACGCTTACTCTCGCAGCTAAATTATAAAGAGACTCCCCATCATGTCGGAATCATTCTTGATGGGAATAGGCGTTGGGCGAAGAGTGCCTTTTCTATTCCACAAACGCCAGAACATGGCCACCGTAAAGGTGCTGAAAAGATTATTGAAGTTCTTGAATGGTGTGAGGAAGCAAATGTAAAAGTGATTACGTTGTGGCTACTCTCAACCGATAATCTCAATCGCCCAGCCGAAGAGTTGGATCCGCTATTACAGATTATTGGCGTTGCTGTAGATAGATTGGCCGAGCTCCAAAGGTGGGAGATTAAACCTCTTGGCGCCTTGGACCTTCTGCCAACATGGTTGCATGA
>Ga0208496_1000266_pt1 | contig 18313 bp, 13 predicted proteins | sample CryBogmetaGMA2M_FD_184552 | JGI IMG/M metagenome (GOLD analysis project Ga0208496, IMG submission 184552) | Freshwater microbial communities from Crystal Bog, Wisconsin, USA - MA2M (SPAdes) | ecosystem: Environmental > Aquatic > Freshwater > Lake | place: Crystal Bog, Wisconsin, USA | collected... | reverse complement strand
GGTGATGCCTGGCGATAACGTGTCGATCACCGTCAAGCTGATCAACCCCATCGCCATGGAAGAAGGCCTGCGCTTCGCCATCCGCGAAGGCGGTCGTACCGTAGGCGCCGGTGTGGTTGCCAAGATCATTGCCTAAGAGTCATTGAAGGGGTATAGCTCAATTGGCAGAGCGTCGGTCTCCAAAACCGAAGGTTGTAGGTTCGATTCCTACTGCCCCTGCCACCTGGCTCCAATAAAGAGGTGGTAATTGAGCCCGCTACGGTGTAGCGGGCTTCAGCGTCTTGAGGCACTGAATTTAAAACCAAAAAGAAGCGCGCGAAGTTAGAGAAATATGGCCACTACACAAGTTCAAACCGTCAACACAGGGGCAGACAAAGCCAAGCTGGGCGCCGCCGCTGCATTGGTGCTTGCTGCGCTGGCTGGCTTTTATTTGTTGGGTAAACAGGGGCAATTCGCGCAGTGGGCGGTTTTCCTGGTTTGTCTGGCAGGTGCCGTGGTGGTATTTTTCATGTCGGAGACTGGTCGTCAATTGGCGGCCTTTGGTCGCGACGCCTGGCGCGAAGTCAAGAAGGTGGTCTGGCCTGCCCGCAAGGAGGCGATTCAGATCACGGCTTACGTGTTTGGCTTTGTGCTGATCATGGCACTGTTCCTCTGGCTCACTGACAAGACGCTGGAATGGCTCTTTTATGACCTGATCCTGGGGTGGAAAAAATGATGACTGACACTGTGGAAAGCCCCGCTGCTGAAGTGACCACTCCGGCCGCTCCGGTAAACCCGGACTTGCGTTGGTATGTGGTGCACGCTTATTCTGGTATGGAAAAGGCAGTTGAGCGCAACATCATTGAGCGCATTACCCGCGCCGGCATGCAGAGCAAGTTTGGCCGCATCCTGGTTCCCATGGAAGAAGTGGTCGAAATCAAGAACGGCCAGAAAAAAACCACCGAGCGCAAGTTCTTCCCCGGCTATGTGCTGGTGGAAATGGTGATGGACGATGAGTCCTGGCACTTGGTCAAGCACACCAATAAGGTCACCGGTTTTGTCGGCGGAGCGAAGAACCGCCCGGCCCCCATCTCCGAGGCCGAGGTGATGAAGATCGTCAACCAGATGCAGGAAGGCACCGACAAGCCTCGCCATAAGGTCGAATTTGTGGTCGGCGAGTATGTGCGCGTCAAGGACGGCCCTTTCACCGACTTCAATGGTTCGGTGGAAGACGTCAACTACGAGAAGAGCAAGGTGCGTGTTTCTGTCACCATCTTTGGTCGCTCCACTCCGGTCGAGTTGGAATTCTCGCAAATCGAGAAAACCTGATCCTGTTGGTAATTCTGGGTGCGCAAGCGCCCACCACTGTCTGCGCTATCCGACTCGGTGCAGGTTTTTAGTAAGAGTCGTTAACCCCGGGGAGCTGAGGTGTCGAAATAGTTCGATGCCTAAGCGCTACTACCCGTAAGGAAAAAACAATGGCAAAGAAAATCATTGGTTTCATCAAGCTGCAAGTGCCAGCTGGTAAAGCCAATCCATCCCCCCCGATCGGCCCGGCCCTGGGTCAGCGCGGTCTGAACATCATGGAATTCTGCAAGGCATTCAATGCGCAGACCCAAGGTGTTGAGCCCGGACTGCCACTGCCTGTGGTGATCACCGCTTTTGCGGACAAGAGCTTCACCTTCATCATCAAGACCCCGCCCGCGACGGTCCTGATCAAGAAGGCCATCAAGCTGGACAAGGGCTCGCCCCGTCCGCATCTGGACAAGGTCGGCAAAATCACGCGCGCTCAGCTCGAAGAAATCGCCAAGACCAAGATGAAAGACATGAACGCCGCCGATCTGGACGCAGCTGTTCGTACCATCGCCGGTTCTGCCCGCTCGATGGGCGTGATTGTGGAGGGCGTGTAAATGTCCAAGCTCACCAAAAAACAAAAGACCCAAGTTGGCAAGATCGAATCCACCAAGCTGTACGCCCTGAGCGATGCACTGGTGCTGGTCAAGGAATTCGCCAACGCCAAGTTCGATGAATCCATCGACGTGGCCGTGCAACTTGGCATCGATGCCAAGAAGTCGGACCAGGTCGTGCGCGGCGCTGTCGTTCTGCCCAACGGCACCGGCAAGACCAAGCGCGTGGCCGTGTTCGCCCAAGGTGCCAAGGCCGAAGAAGCCCGTGCCGCTGGTGCTGACATCGTCGGTATGGACGACCTGGCCGCCATGGTCAAGGCCGGTGACATGCCCTTCGACATCGTGATTGCTGCACCAGACGCTATGCGTGTGGTCGGTACCCTGGGTCAAATCCTGGGACCACGCGGTTTGATGCCTAACCCTAAGGTTGGCACCGTGACTCCGGACGTGGCTACCGCTGTGCGCAATGCCAAGGCTGGTCAGGTGCAGTACCGCGTTGACAAGGCCGGCATTATCCACAGCACCATCGGCCGTCGCTCGTTCGACTCCGACAAGCTGCAAGGTAACTTGGCTGCTTTGGTGGATGCACTGAACAAGTCCAAGCCCGCTACCAGCAAGGGTGTGTACTTGCGCAAGGTGGCTGTGTCGTCGACCATGGGCGTTGGCGTCCGTGTAGACATCCAGTCCATCGCGGCGTAATCGTAATTTTGGGTCGCCCGCAGGGGTGGCTCAATGTGGTGGGCTGCTGAAGTCGCAAGACAACGGCAGGTCATCCAAGACCGTTGGCGTGCAGGTGACTGCACTTAATAACGGGCTCCGGTGTCAAAGCCGGAATCCGGGCCAACGCAGATGGCGATCCCGCTGCAGATGGAATGAGAGTTTCGTTAACAGTTGGTCGCTGCAATGTGGAGCGTGGAACGGCTTTCGCCGTAAAGCGCATATTTAAGGAGTAGACCTTGAGTCTGAATCGCAGTGAGAAAGAAGCGGTCATCAGTGATGTGACCACCCTCGCCGCTAAAGCTCAAACGCTTGTGATCGCGGAATACCGCGGCATCACGGTCGCTGACATGACCAAACTGCGCAACAACGCGCGCAGCGCCGGTGTGAGTCTGAGTGTGTTGAAAAACACCTTGGCCCGCCGCGCTGTTGCCGGTAGTGCATTTGAAGTTGTCGCTGACCAGATGTCCGGTCCTCTGATCTATGGCTTTTCTGTAGACGCAGTCGCAGCCGCCAAGGTGGTTGCCGAGTTCGCGAAAACCAACGACAAGTTGGTGATCCGTGCTGGTGCGTACGGTGGAAAAGTCCTGGACGTGAACGGCGTGAAGCAATTGGCAAGCATCCCTTCCAAGGAAGTGTTGTTGGCTCAGTTGTTGGGCTTGATGCAGTCCCCCATTTCCCGTACGGCACGTGTGCTGGCGGCACTGGCGGAACAAAGAGGCGCGGGTGCAGAAGTTGCTCCCGCCGAGGCAGCCCCCGAGGCCGCCGCCGAAGTCGCAGCTTAATAGCGCGACCCGTAGTAACCAAACTTGTTAGGAAATCAAAATGGCATTCGATAAAGACGCATTTTTGACCGCGCTGGACAGCATGACGGTCATGGAACTCAACGACCTGGTGAAAGCCATCGAAGAGAAATTTGGCGTGAGCGCTGCAGCCATGTCGGCTCCCGCAGCTGGCGGCGGCGCTGCTGCTGCTGTTGCTGAAGAGCAGACAGAATTCAACGTGGTTCTGCTGGAAGCCGGAGCCGCCAAGGTTTCCGTCATCAAGGCCGTTCGCGAAATCACCGGTCTGGGCCTCAAAGAAGCCAAGGACCTGGTTGACGGCGCACCCAAGAACGTCAAAGAAGGCATCTCCAAGGCCGACGCTGACGCTGCTGCCAAGAAGCTTATCGAAGCTGGCGCCAAGGTCGAAATCAAGTAAATCGGTCTGGAGCTACTGCGCGGGGCCATTTTGCTGCTGCGATGCTCACCGTACTTGTGTACGGTTGCGCTTCTCACAGCAAACTGACTCCCGCTCGCTACGCTCCATCCTCGATTTACCTAGGGCTGGTTTTCGGACCGGCCTTTTGCGCTTTCAGAGTGCAGCTAAAAGCCCTGTTTCAAACAGTGTTTTTAAGTGTTTTCTGACCCCGACTGCAGAAGACGCCTTGGTTCGGGCTGTGTGCAATGCGCAGCCGTCCGCCAATGATTGGTAGTGGCCAATCACCAAGCCTGTTGAGGCGTGATGCTCAACGCGACAGTCGCCTGGAACCCACAAGGTTCCCCTAGTCCATGCCCGGAGATCGAATGGCTTATACATACACAGAACGCAAGCGAATTCGCAAAAATTTCGGCAACCGCGATAGCGTGCTCGAAATTCCTTACCTGCTGCAAATGCAAAAGGACGCCTACATCGCGTTCCTGCAGGCAGACAGGGCGCCCAAAAAGCGCACCAACGAAGGCCTTCAAGCGGCCTTTGATGCGGCATTCCCTATCGTCTCGCACAATGGTTTTGTCGAGATGAAGTACCTGGAATACAACCTGGCCAAGCCAGCGTTTGACGTGCGTGAGTGCCAGACCCGTGGCCTGACTTTTGCCTCGGCCGTGCGCGCCAAGGTGCAGCTGATCATTTATGACCGTGAGTCCTCCACCTCGCAAAACAAGGTGGTCAAGGAAGTCAAGGAACAAGAGGTCTACATGGGCGAAGTGCCCCTGATGACCAACAAGGGTTCCTTCATCATCAACGGCACCGAACGCGTGATCGTGTCGCAGCTGCACCGTTCACCCGGCGTGTTTTTTGAACACGACAAGGGCAAGACCCACAGCTCGGGCAAGCTGCTGTTCTCGGCCCGTATCATTCCCTACCGCGGCTCCTGGCTGGACTTTGAATTCGATCCCAAAGACCTGCTCTACTTCCGCGTCGACCGTCGCCGCAAGATGCCGGTCACGATTCTGTTGCGCGCCATTGGCCTGAACAACGAATCCATCCTGGCCAACTTCTTCGTCAACGACAACTTCCGCCTGATGGACAGCGGCGCACAAATGGAATTTGTGGCCGAGCGTCTGCGCGGCGAAGTGGCCCGCTTTGACATCACCGACAAGGCCGGCAAGGTGGTTGTGGCCAAGGACAAGCGCGTCACTGCCCGCCACACCCGCGATCTGGAAACTTCCGGCACCACGCACATCAGCGTGCCCGAAGACTTCCTGGTGGGCCGTGTGGTTGCCCGCAATGTGGTGGCTCCCGACACCGGTGAAATCATTGCCAAGGCCAATGAAGAAGTCACCGAGCTGCTGCTGAAAAAGCTGCGCACCGAAGGCATCAACGAACTGGCTTGTATTTACACCAATGAGTTGGATCAAGGCGCCTACATCTCGCAAACTCTGCGCACCGATGAAACCGCCGACGAATTCGCCGCCCGTGTTGCCATCTATCGCATGATGCGCCCCGGCGAGCCGCCAACGGAAGACGCAGTCCAGGCTCTGTTCCAGCGCCTGTTCTACAACCCCGACACGTATGATCTGTCGCGCGTGGGCCGCATGAAGTTCAACGCCAAGATGGGCCGTGCCGAATCCACCGGCCCCATGGTGCTGACCAATGAAGACATCTTGGCGGTGGTCAAGATCCTGGTCGATCTGCGCAATGGCCGTGGCGAAGTCGATGACATCGATCACCTCGGCAATCGCCGCGTGCGTTGCGTCGGTGAACTGGCCGAAAACCAGTACCGCACCGGTCTGGCACGGATCGAAAAAGCCGTCAAGGAACGTCTGGGTCAGGCCGAGCAAGAGCCGCTAATGCCGCACGACCTGATCAACAGCAAGCCGATTTCCGCAGCGCTCAAAGAGTTCTTCGGTGCGTCGCAGCTGTCGCAGTTTATGGACCAGACCAATCCGCTGGCCGAAATCACCCACAAGCGCCGCGTGTCGGCTCTTGGCCCGGGCGGTTTGACGCGCGAACGTGCCGGCTTTGAAGTGCGTGACGTGCACGTGACCCATTACGGTCGCGTCTGCCCGATTGAAACGCCCGAAGGTCCGAACATTGGTCTGATCAACTCCCTGGCCCTGTATGCCCGCCTGAACGAATACGGTTTCATTGAAACTCCGTACCGTCGCGTGGTGGACAGCAAGGTCACCATGGAAATCGACTACCTGTCCGCCATCGAGGAAGGCAAGTACGTGATCGCCCAGGCCAATGCGGCCCTGGACAAGGACGGCCTGCTGACCGGAGACCTGGTGTCGGCCCGTGAAAAGGGTGAATCGATTTTGTGCGGAGCCGAGCGCATCCAGTACATGGACGTGTCGCCTGCGCAGATCGTTTCTGTGGCTGCTTCGCTGGTTCCGTTCCTGGAACACGATGATGCGAATCGCGCCTTGATGGGTGCGAATATGTCGCGCCAGGCCGTGCCCGTGCTGCGCCCTGAAAAGCCCATGGTTGGTACCGGCATCGAACGCGTTGCCGCAATCGACTCGGGCACCGTGGTGACAGCCACCCGTGGCGGTATCGTCGACTATGTCGATGCCACCCGTATCGTGGTGCGTGTTGCCGATGCGGAAACCGTGGCCGGTGAAGTCGGTGTGGACATCTACAACCTGATCAAGTACCAGCGTTCCAACCAGAACACCAACATCCACCAGCGTCCCATCGTCAAACGTGGCGATAAGCTGGCCAAGGGTGACGTGGTGGCCGACGGCGCTTCTACCGATCTGGGCGAAATCGCCATCGGCCAGAACATGCTGGTGGCCTTCATGCCATGGAACGGCTATAACTTCGAAGACTCGATTTTGATCAGTGAACGTGTGGTGGCCGAAGACCGTTACACCTCGATCCACATCGAAGAACTCGTGGTCATGGCCCGCGACACCAAGCTCGGTGCCGAAGAAATTACCCGCGACATTCCCAATCTGTCCGAGCAGCAACTGAATCGTCTGGACGAGTCCGGCATCATCTACGTGGGCGCCGAAGTGTTGCCAGGCGACACGCTGGTGGGCAAGGTCACACCCAAGGGCGAGACCACGCTAACTCCGGAAGAAAAGCTGTTGCGCGCCATCTTCGGCGAAAAGGCCAGCGATGTGAAAGACACCTCGCTGCGCGTGGACCAGGGCTCGCAAGGCACCGTTATCGACGTGCAGGTCTTCACCCGCGAAGGTATCGTGCGCGACAAGCGCGCCCAGCAGATCATCGACGACGAGCTGAAACGCTTCCGTCTGGACCTGAACGACCAGCTGCGCATTGTGGAAGCCGACGCGTTTGACCGTATTGCCAAGCTGCTGGACGGCAAGACTGCCAACGGCGGCCCGAACAAGCTGTCCAAGGGCACCAAGATCGACAAGGCCTATCTGGCTTCGGTCGAGAAGTTTCACTGGTTTGACATCCGTCCGGCCGATGAGGACATCGCCGGTCAACTGGAAAGCATCAAAAACTCGCTGGAGCAAACCCGCCACAGTTTTGATTTGGCTTTTGAAGAAAAGCGCAAGAAGCTCACGCAAGGTGACGAACTGCCAGCCGGCGTGCTCAAGATGGTCAAGGTCTACATCGCGGTCAAGCGCCGCTTGCAGCCCGGTGACAAGATGGCCGGTCGCCACGGTAACAAGGGTGTGGTCTCCAAGATCACCCCGGTGGAAGACATGCCTTATATGGCCGACGGCACCCCCGTGGACATCGTGTTGAACCCTCTGGGCGTTCCTTCGCGTATGAACATTGGTCAGGTGTTGGAAGTGCACTTGGGCTGGGCCGGCAAGGGCCTGGGCCAACGCATCGGCGACATGCTGCAGCGCGAAGCCGCGATGAGCGAAGTGCGTGGCTTCATGGAACAGATCTACAACGGCACCGGCCGCAAGGAAGATCTGGCCCAGTTGTCCGATGTGGAAATCAAGGCCATGGCCGAAGAGCTGACGCTCGGCGTGCCGTTTGCCTCGCCGGTGTTTGACGGTGCCACCGAAGCCGAAATCAGCGACATGCTGCAGCTGGCCTACCCGGATGCACAAGCCAAGGCCAAGGGCCTGACCGCTACCCGCACGCAAGCGCAACTGTATGACGGCCGTTCCGGTGACGCCTTCGAGCGCACCACCACGGTCGGCTACATGCACTACCTGAAGCTTCACCACTTGGTGGACGACAAGATGCATGCCCGTTCCACTGGCCCGTACAGCCTGGTCACGCAACAGCCCCTGGGTGGTAAAGCCCAGTTCGGCGGACAGCGTTTCGGTGAAATGGAAGTGTGGGCACTGGAAGCCTATGGCGCCTCCTACGTGCTGCAGGAAATGCTCACTGTCAAGTCCGATGACGTGCAAGGTCGTACCAAGGTGTACGAAAGCATCGTCAAGGGCGAACACTCCATCGAAGCCGGCATGCCGGAATCGTTCAACGTGCTGGTCAAGGAAATTCGTTCCTTGGGCCTGGACATTGAACTCGAACGCTCTTAAGAAACAAGGGAAAGAACTCACATGAAATCTTTACTCGACCTGTTCAAGCAGTTCACCCCGGATGAGCATTTCAATGCCATCAAGATCGGCATGGCTTCGCCCGAAAAGATCCGTTCGTGGTCTTTCGGCGAGGTGAAGAAACCCGAAACCATCAACTACCGCACCTTCAAGCCCGAGCGTGATGGCCTGTTCTGCGCCAAAATTTTCGGGCCCATCAAGGATTACGAATGCCTGTGCGGCAAGTACAAGCGCTTGAAGCACCGTGGCGTGATCTGCGAAAAGTGCGGCGTTGAAGTCACACAGACCAAGGTGCGCCGTGAACGCATGGGCCACATCGATCTGGCCGCTCCTTGCGCCCACATTTGGTTCCTGAAGTCCCTGCCCAGCCGTTTGGGCCTGGTGCTGGACATGACGCTGCGCGACATCGAACGCGTGCTGTATTTTGAAGCCTATGTGGTGACCGATCCCGGCATGACACCGCTGAAGAAATTCAGCATCATGACCGAAGACGATTTCGACGCCAAGTTCAAGGAATACGGCGACGAGTTTCAGGCCAAGATGGGCGCTGAAGGCATCAAGGACCTGCTCCAAGGCATCGACATCGAAGGTTCGATCGAGAAGCTGCGCAACGACCTGACCGGTTCCGAACTGAAGATCAAGAAGAATTCCAAGCGCCTCAAGGTGCTGGAAGCCTTCAAGAAATCCGGTATCAAGCCCGAGTGGATGGTGCTGGATGTGTTGCCGGTGCTGCCACCGGACCTGCGTCCCCTCGTCCCCCTGGACGGCGGCCGCTTTGCCACCTCCGACCTGAACGACCTGTATCGCCGCGTCATCAACCGCAACAGCCGTCTGCGCCGTTTGCTGGAACTCAAAGCGCCCGAAATCATTGCCCGCAATGAAAAGCGCATGCTGCAAGAAGCCGTGGACAGCTTGCTGGACAACGGTCGCCGCGGCAAGGCCATGACCGGTGCCAACAAGCGCGCCCTGAAATCTTTGGCCGACATGATCAAGGGTAAGAGTGGTCGTTTCCGCCAGAATTTGCTGGGCAAGCGCGTCGATTACTCCGGTCGTTCCGTGATTACCGTGGGCCCAACGCTGAAATTGCACCAGTGCGGTCTGCCGAAACTGATGGCCCTGGAACTGTTCAAGCCGTTCATCTTCGCGCGCCTGGAAGCCATGGGCATTGCCACCACCATCAAGGCCGCCAAGAAGGAAGTCGAATCCGGCACGCCGGTGGTCTGGGACATTCTGGAAGAGGTGATCAAAGAGCACCCCATCATGCTGAACCGTGCGCCTACGCTGCACCGATTGGGCATCCAGGCCTTTGAGCCCATCCTGATTGAAGGCAAGGCCATCCAGCTGCACCCCCTCGTTTGCGCGGCCTTCAACGCCGACTTCGACGGTGACCAGATGGCGGTACACGTGCCCTTGTCGGTGGAAGCGCAGATGGAAGCCCGCACGCTGATGCTGGCTTCGAACAACATCTTGTTCCCCGCCAACGGCGAGCCTTCCATTGTTCCTTCGCAGGACGTGGTGCTGGGTCTGTACTACACCACCCGTGACCGTATCAACGGTAAGGGCGAGGGACTGATCTTTGCCGACACCGGTGAAGTGCAGCGCGCCTTTGACGCGGGTGAGGTCGATCTGAATGCGCGCATCAACGTGCGTCTGACCGAGTACACCAAGGACAAGGAAACGGGTGAACTGATTCCATCGACCAAGCTGTGGGAAACCACCGCCGGCCGTGCCCTGCTGTCCGAGATTCTGCCCAAGGGCCTGCCCTTCTCCAACCTGAACAAGGCGCTGAAGAAGAAGGAAATCTCCAAGCTGATCAACGTGTCTTTCCGCAAGTGCGGTTTGAAAGAGACCGTGGTGTTTGCCGACAAGCTGCTGCAGGCGGGTTTCCGCCTGGCCACGCGCGCCGGCATCTCCATCTGTATCGACGACATGCTGGTGCCGCCCGAGAAGCACGACATCATTGCGCGCGCCCAGAAGGAAGTCAAAGAGATCGAACAGCAATATGTGTCCGGTCTGGTGACCTCCGGTGAGCGCTATAACAAGGTGGTGGACATCTGGGGCAAGTCGGGTGACGAAGTGTCCAAGGTGATGATGGCCCAGCTCTCCAAAGAGATCGTGACCGACCGCCATGGCAATCGGGTGACGCAAGAGTCCTTCAACTCCATTTACATGATGGCCGACTCCGGCGCCCGCGGTTCTGCAGCGCAGATTCGTCAGGTGGCTGGTATGCGGGGTCTGATGGCCAAGCCCGACGGCTCCATCATCGAGACGCCCATTACCGCCAACTTCCGCGAAGGTCTGAACGTGCTGGAGTACTTCATCTCCACCCACGGTGCCCGTAAGGGTCTGGCCGATACCGCCTTGAAGACGGCGAATTCCGGTTACCTGACGCGTAGGCTGGTGGACGTGACCCAGGACTTGGTGGTGACCGAGCAGGATTGCGGCAGCCACAACGGCTACATCATGCGCGCCATTGTTGAAGGCGGCGAAACCATTGAATCCCTGCGCGACCGTATCCTCGGCCGTAGCGTGGCGGACGACGTGTTGCACCCCGAGAACCGCAGCGTGCTGGCCGTGGCCGGCGAGATGCTGGACGAAGACAAGATCGACGAGCTGGAATTGGCCGGTGTCGACGAAGTCAAGGTGCGTACCGCGCTGACCTGCGAAACCCGCTTTGGTATTTGCGCCAAGTGCTACGGACGCGACTTGGGCCGTGGCGGCCTGATCAACTTCGGCGAAGCCGTCGGTGTGATCGCTGCCCAGTCCATCGGTGAACCCGGTACCCAGCTGACCATGCGGACCTTCCACATCGGTGGTGCGGCTTCGCGTGCTGCCATTGCCTCGAGCGTGGAAGCCAAGTCCAATGGCGTGATCGGCTTCAACGCCACCATGCGCTATGTGACCAACAGCAAGTCCGAGTTGGTGGTGATTTCCCGTTCCGGCGAAATCGTCATCCAGGACGAGCATGGCCGTGAGCGTGAGCGTCACAAGGTGCCGTACGGCGCCATCCTGACCGTCAAGGTCGATCAGACCATCAAGGCCGGCGCGATTCTGGCCAACTGGGATCCGCTGACCCGCCCCATCATTACCGAGTTCGCCGGCAAGGCGCAGTTCGAGAATGTGGAAGAAGGCCTGACGGTTGCCAAGCAGCTCGACGAAGTGACCGGTCTGTCCACCCTGGTGGTGATCGATCCGAAACGCCGTGGTGCTGCCAAGGTGGTGCGTCCGCAGGTCAAGCTGATCGATGCGTCCGGCCATGAGGTCAAGATCCCCGGCACCGATCACTCGGTGACCATCGGCTTCCCCGTTGGGGCCCTGGTGCAGGTGCGTGATGGCATGGATGTGGGCCCGGGCGAAGTGCTGGCTCGTATCCCGATCGAAGGCCAGAAGACCCGCGACATTACCGGCGGTCTGCCACGTGTGGCCGAGTTGTTCGAAGCCCGTTCCCCCAAGGACAAGGGCGTGCTGGCCGAAGCCACGGGTACGGTCTCCTTCGGCAAGGAAACCAAGGGCAAGATCCGCATGCAGATCACCGATCCTGAAGGCAAGGTCTGGGAAGAGCTGGTGCCCAAGGAAAAGAATATCCTGGTGCACGAAGGCCAGGTGGTCAACAAGGGCGAGTCCGTGGTGGACGGCCCGGCCGACCCGCAAGACATCTTGCGTTTGTTGGGCTCCGAAGAGCTGGCCCGCTACATCGTGGACGAGGTCCAGGACGTGTACCGCTTGCAAGGCGTGAAGATCAACGACAAGCACATCGAAGTGATTGTTCGCCAGATGCTGCGCCGTGTGGTGGTCGAGGCCACGGGTGACTCCGGTTACATCAACGGTGAACAGGTCGAGCGTTCCGAGATGCTCAACACCAACGACCGTTTGCGCGGCGAGGGCAAGGTGCCTGCCGTGTTCACGAATCTGTTGCTGGGTATCACCAAGGCATCGCTGTCCACCGACAGCTTCATCAGCGCGGCTTCCTTCCAGGAAACCACCCGCGTGCTGACTGAAGCCGCCATCATGGGCAAGCGCGACGAGCTGCGTGGCCTGAAGGAAAACGTGATTGTGGGCCGCCTGATTCCTGCCGGAACCGGTCTGGCCTACCACGAAGCCCGCAAGGTGCGCGAATCGATGGACGACGCCGAGCGCCGTGCCATCTCGGAAGCCGAAGCTGCCGAGCTGGCGGGTGAGACTTCAGACGCTTCCGCGGACGAGGGCGTAGCCGGCGACTAATCGCCGTTAGCTGCTCAATGCGCAGCGCCCCAAGCCCTCGTTAAGCGGGCTTGGGGCGTTTTCATTGGTGGCTGGATTTTTAAAGTATGCTGCTTCCATGAGCGCGTCTGTCCTGATTTGGCTGCTATGTGCCACCGGCGGGTTCTGGTGCGTGGGCCTTTACAACCGGTTGATGCGCATGCGTGCTCGTGCCCTGGATGCGCTGGGTTCCTTGGAGAAAAATCTACGCGGCTATGCCAGCCTGATTCAGGTTCAGTTCCCGGATGAAGAGGGTTGCTACATTCCCCTGCAGTGGGCGGGCTTGGTCAGCAAGGTGAAGGCACTGGAGCTGCAGTGCAAGCTTAGCCGGGCTGCACCGTTGCAGACCGGACCCTTGCAAACACTGGCCCAAACCGTGGATGAGATAGCGATGGAATGGACCGCTTTGCGCGAACAACCGGCCGATCTGGCCGGGCCCAGCACGCCGCATGCCATGCAAAAGCTGTGGGACGAGGCGGCCTTGAAGGTGAGTACGGCGCGCGGTGGTTTTAACCAGATAGTGGAACTTTATAACGAGGCGCTGCACCAGTTTCCGGCCAGTCTGGTGGTCGGCATGATGGGCTTCAAACCGGCCGGCAAGCTTTAAGCGATCAATGCAAAACAAACAAGAACAAATTCCGCTGTGGCGGCAACTGCTGGCCACGGCACAGGTCATACAGGCGGTAGCTGAGGGCCAATCGGGTGGGGCGGCGGTCGAAGCTGTTGCGGCCGAGCTGCGTCCCGGCGTCCAGGCCCTGGCCTTTCATGCCTGGCGCAATCTGGGCCGTGCCCAGGCGCTGCGCCAATGCTTGGCAAAGCGGCCACCACCGCCGGAGGTGGACGCTTTGCTGTGTGTGGCCCTGGCCCTGGCGTGGAAGGACGAAGGTGCGCCCTATGATGCCTTTACCTTGGTGAACCAATGCGTGGAGGCGGCCAAGCGCCACCCAGCCACGCGGCCCCAGGCCAACTTCGTCAATGCCTGCCTGCGCCGCTTTCTGCGCGAGCGCGAAGCGCTGGTAGTAGCCACCGATAGCGACCTAGTAGCGCGCTGGAACCATCCGCTGTGGTGGATCAAACGCCTGAAGAATGACCATCCGCAGCATTGGCAGGAGCTGCTGGCGGCGGGCAACCGCCAGGCCCCCATGACGCTGCGCGTCAATGCCTTGCAGACCAGCGTGCCCGACTATCTGGCTGAGCTGGAAGCCTCTGGCATCGCCGCCCAGGTGGCAGGCCCGTACGGCATCGTTCTGGCCAAGCCGGTGCCGGTGGGCCAGTTGCCGGGCTTTGCCAGCGGGCGTGTCTCGGTGCAGGACAGCGCTGCGCAACTGGCGGCGCCATTGCTGCTGCAGGGCCTGCTTGCGCCCCAGCGCGTGCTGGACGCATGTGCCGCGCCGGGCGGCAAGACCGGGCATTTGCTGGAATTGGGCGTGCCGCATGTCACGGCACTGGACGTCGATGCCGCCCGCTGCGAGCGCATAGGCCAGAACCTAGCAAGGCTTGGCCTGCGGGCCGAAGTCATCGCGGCCGACGCCGCCCGACCCGACCTGTGGTGGGATGGCAAACTGTTTGATGCCATTTTGCTGGATGCGCCCTGCACCGCCTCCGGCATTGTGCGCAGACATCCGGACGTGCGCTGGTTGCGCCGCGAAACCGACATCGCCCAGCTGGCGGCACTGCAACACAAGCTACTGCAAGCCCTGTGGCCGCTGCTGGCACCGGGGGGACGGCTGTTGTATTGCACCTGTTCGGTGTTTAGGGCCGAGGGAGCCGAGCAGGTGAAAGCGTTTCTTGCACACCACACAGATGGCACGCTATTGCCTTCCCCTGGTCATTTAATCCCGGCAAAGTCCGCCAAACACGCCACAGTCCCGGACAATTCAGCTCCTGATCATGACGGATTCTTTTACGCGCTCCTGCAAAAACGACTGGCTTAGGCACGCCTTGCGCCTGCTCCTTGCCTGCTTTTTGGTGGCAGGAGCCTGGGCGCGTGCGGAAGGGCTCACCGAGATCACGCAATTGCGCATCGAGCGCTCCGAAGACGAATGGCAGTTGTCGGCCCAGCTGCAGTTCGACATGCCGACGGCAGTGGAAGACGCCTTGCTCAAGGGCATTCCGATGGTGTTTGTGATCAGCGCCGATGTGCTGCGAGACCGCTGGTATTGGTGGACCGACAAGAAGGTGCTGTCTACCGAGCGCGCCATGCGCCTGGCCTACCAGCCGTTGACGCGTCGCTGGCGCCTGAATGTCAACGCTGGCGCTTCTGCCAGCAGTGGTGTGGGCCTGGCACTGAACCAGAGTTTTGACACGCTGGCCCAGGCGCTATCGGCCATCAAACGGATTTCCAAGTGGAAAATAGCCGATGCCGCCGAGTTGGACTCCGGTGTCAAATACCGACTGGATTTTCGCTTCAGACTCGACCTCGGTCAGTTGCCCAGGCCTTTCCAGATAGGCGCGATCGGCCAGTCGGATTGGGACATTTCGGTCAGCGCCCAGGTACCTCTGGTGGTGACACCGTCCAATGAACAGCGCTGACATTGCGCAGAGCGCTGGCTTGAGCCACACCTCGCGTGCGGTGCGGCGCACGGTCGCCATCGGTTCGGTCAGCATGGTGGCCATTGGCATGGTGTTGCTCTACATGCTGATGCAGGCCACCAACAATCGTGACCTGTATGAGCGCAACTATGCGCTGCTGTTCTACGTCAATGTCGCTGTGGCAGCGGTGCTGTTCGTGGCCATCACCTGGGTTGCCTACCGCCTATACCAGCGCGTGCGCCAGGGTCGCTTTGGCAGCCGGCTGCTGGTCAAGTTGGCGGCCATTTTTGCACTGGTGGGGTTTATGCCGGGCTTGCTGATTTATGTGGTGTCCTACCAGTTTGTGTCACGCTCCATAGAAACTTGGTTTGACGTCAAGGTGGAGGGCGCGCTTGAAGCCGGACTGAACCTGGGGCGAGCCACGCTCGACACCTTGTCCAATGAGTTCACGCTGAAGGTGCGCAATGCCTCGCCGCAGCTCAACGATGTGTCCGAAGGCAGCGCGGGCCAGCAGCTGGAAAAGCTGATCGACCCACTGGGTGCCTCCGATATTGCCATCTGGACCGGCAGCGGCAAGCTGGTGGCCAGCGCTGGACAGGCCCGCATCCAGCTCAGCCCCGACAAGCCCAGCAGCGCCCAGTTCCGTAGCGCGCGCAGTGAGCGCTTCGTGACCTGGATCGACGGTCTGGAAGACGCCGCGCCCGACACTGAACCGAATGCGCGCATCCGGGTGCTGGTGCCATTGGCGCTGTCCGGCCTGGGCCTGAATCCCGAGCCACGCTTCCTGCTGGTGTCCAAGGCATTGCCACGCACCCTGGTGGCGAACGCTCTCGCGGTGGATGTGGCAAACCGTGAGTACCAGGAACGTGCCTTGGCGCGCGAGGGGCTCAAGCGCATGTATATCGGCACCCTGACCCTGAGTCTGTTTTTGGCCGTGTTTGCAGCGGTGCTGATGGCCGTGGTGCTGGGCAACCAGTTGGCGCGCCCCCTGTTGGTTTTGGCCGAAGGCGTCAGCCAGGTCGCGGCCGGCGACCTCAGGCCCAAGCTGGCGATGCAGGGACGCGATGAGCTGGGCGGCTTGACGCGGGCCTTTGCCACCATGACGGCGCAACTGGCCGACGCGCGTCAGGCAGTGGAGCACAGCATGTCTCAGGTGGACGCCGCCCGTGCCAATTTGCAAACCATACTCGACAACCTGACGGCCGGTGTGATCGTGCTGGGGCCGAACGGCGAACTGCTGTCATCCAACCCCGGTGCCACCCGCATTCTGAAGGTCCCCTTGGCAGCGCATGGCGGCCAGGCGCTGGCCAGCATTGCCGGGCTAGAGGAATTTGGCCGCGCCGTGCAAACACAGTTTGGCGAATTCCTTTCTGCCAAGCTGGAACACGGTCTGGACCATTGGCAAAACACCTTTGAGCTGGGTGGCAACCAGGCTCCCATGCACTCGCCGTTTGACCGGGCGCTGACCATCGTGGCACGTGGCGCCGAGCTTCCGGGCAATTCCCGCTTGCTGGTGTTTGACGATATTTCTGAAATCGTCTCGGCCCAGCGGGCCCAGGCCTGGGGCGAAGTGGCGCGTCGCCTGGCCCATGAAATCAAAAACCCGTTGACCCCGATCCAACTCTCGGCCGAGCGTCTGGAAATCAAACTCAGCGGCAAGCTGGAAAAAACCGAGCAGCTGATACTCAATAAATCCGTGAAAACTATTGTCGACCAGGTCGATGCCATGAAGCGCTTGGTCAACGAGTTTCGAGACTATGGCCGCCTGCCCGCTGCGGAACTCCAAGCAGTGGATCTCAATGCCCTGGTACAGGATGTGGCCCACCTGTACGAAACCGAAACCCAATGTGTGCCGGTGGCGCTGGAGCTCGACGACCAATGCCCTAGCGTGCGCGGGGATGCACAGCAGTTGCGCCAGGTGCTGCACAACCTGCTGCAAAACGCACAGGATGCCAGCGAGACCCAGGCCGCAGAAAATAATGACGTCGGCCCGATCGTCATTCGCACGGTGTGGCAGGAGGCCAAGGGCAGGGTCCGCCTAAGCGTGCTGGACCAGGGTTCTGGTTTTGCCGAGGCCATACTCAAGCGCGCCTTCGAGCCCTATGTCACCACCAAGATCAAAGGCACCGGCCTGGGCTTGGCCGTGGTCAAGAAAATTGCCGATGAACATGGCTCCCGCGTCGACGTTGCCAATCGCCTTGTGGATGGACATATCGTGGGCGCGCAAGTGTCGTTATCATTGCCTGTTGTAAATACCTCACAAACTTAAGCATTACAAAGATTCCAAGGGAACGCGCGCGCACATGGCAAACATATTGGTGGTGGATGACGAGCACGGCATTCGAGACCTGCTCTGGGAAATTCTGAATGACGAAGGTCACCAGGTGGAACTGGCAGAGAATGCGGCCCAGGCCCGAGCCGCCCGTTCGCGCGAGCGCCCCGATCTGGTGTTGCTGGACATCTGGATGCCCGATACCGATGGCGTGAGCCTGCTCAAGGAGTGGTCTAGCACCGGTTTACTCAACATGCCGGTGATCATGATGAGCGGGCACGCCACCATAGACACCGCGGTGGAGGCCACCAAGATAGGCGCAATGGCCTTTCTTGAAAAGCCCATCACCATGCAGAAGCTGCTCAAGGCCGTGGAGCAGGGCCTGGCGCGTGGCAGTTTGCGCAAGGCCACCACCATGGAAGCCGTGACTCTGGAAGCTCCGGCCAGCGAGGACCTGGGTGCGGCGCAGCCCTTCGTCGCGCAGGACACTGGCCCGCAGCCGAACCAAAACTTCATGCTCGACAAGCCCCTGCGCGAAGCCCGCGACGAGTTTGAGAAGGCCTATTTCGAGTACCACCTGGCACGCGAGAACGGATCCATGACCCGGGTTGCGGAAAAGACAGGCCTGGAGCGCACCCACCTGTATCGCAAGCTCAAACAGCTGGGCGTTGACCTCACCCGTGGCAAACGCAGCCTGATTTGACGTCGCGTTGCAAAGATTGCCGTAAAAAGTACCAATTCTTGCTGCTATAATTCAAGGCTTGGCCCGGTAGCTCAGTCGGTAGAGCAGAGGATTGAAAATCCTTGTGTCGGTGGTTCGATTCCGCCCCAGGCCACCAAAACCCTAAAGCCTTGATTTATCAGGGCTTTTTCGTACCTAGCGCTCGCTAGGTGCACCAAGCAAGTGGTCCACCTCCAACGAGGTCTGACCATGCTACTTCCCTCTCATTTGCGCCGCTCACGCCACGGCG
>Ga0208496_1000265_pt1 | contig 18359 bp, 14 predicted proteins | sample CryBogmetaGMA2M_FD_184552 | JGI IMG/M metagenome (GOLD analysis project Ga0208496, IMG submission 184552) | Freshwater microbial communities from Crystal Bog, Wisconsin, USA - MA2M (SPAdes) | ecosystem: Environmental > Aquatic > Freshwater > Lake | place: Crystal Bog, Wisconsin, USA | collected... | reverse complement strand
GCCTTAGCACGGTATCTTCCCTAGTTACCATTCATTCCGACATAGGCGGGACCGAATTGGCGACCGCCGAAACCGTAACTGCCGATCCGCACCCCCGGATACAGTTGGTCCCAGAAGGGGACGGGCTAAGGATAGCCTTGTTGGTCAGGCCATTCGGGGAACAAGGCTCTTATCACGCACCCGGAGCAGGCGGGGCCGGTCTCATCGCCGAAATCGGCGGTCAACGCCTGCAAACCCTGCGCGACCTTGAACAAGAACGGAAGTTATCCGATGAAATCCTGGCCCTCTGCCCGACTTTACGGGACAAGGCTCAGGAAACCCAAGCATGGCAATGGCTTGCCGAGGATGCCGAAAGCAGTTTGGAAGTCCTGCTGGAACTCCATGAAATCGGTGACAAAGCCATGGTGGAATGGCCCCAGGGTGAAAAATTCAAACTGATGGGCCAAGCCGGCTTGAATCGGTTCAGCGTCAAAATCCAACAACAGCGTGACTGGTTCAGCCTCAGCGGCGAGTTGAAGCTGGACAATGGCGAGATAATCAACATGCAGCGCCTGCTGGAATTGACGGCTGGAACTCGAAGCAAGTTCATCCGCCTTGACGAAAACCGCTTTCTGGCACTGACCGACACCTTCCGCAAACGTTTGGATGATTTGCGGAGTTATTCCGAAAAGCACGGTAAGGACCAGCGCCTCAATGCCCTAGCCTTGCCGGTCATTGAGGAAATTGCCGAGGAAGTGGGCGAATTCAAAGGCGATGCCGCTTGGCGTAAACAGGTTTCCCGCTTGCGTCAAGCAGAACAATTAAAACCCATTCTACCCTCCACCCTTCAGGCCGAACTTCGCGACTACCAACACGAAGGATTCGACTGGCTGTCGCGTTTGGCATCTTGGGGAGTTGGCGCCTGCCTAGCCGACGATATGGGACTGGGCAAAACCTTGCAAGCCATCGCCGTAATCCTGACCCGCGCCGGAGAAGGCCCGAGCCTAGTCGTTGCCCCGACCTCAGTGTGCTTCAATTGGCAGAACGAATTGGCCCGCTTTGCGCCCACACTTAACGTGCGCTTCCTAGGGGTCGGCGACAGGCAACAACTGATCGACAACCTCCAGCCGTTGGACTTGTTGATTTGCAGTTATGGCCTACTGCAACAAGAATCTGTCGGGGAACTATTGGCTAGCGTTAAATTCCGCACCATTGTCTTGGATGAAGCGCAAGCCATCAAAAACCCCGCCACCAAACGCTCCCAACAAGCCATGGCTTTGCAAGGGGAATTCAAACTCATCACCACAGGAACCCCGGTCGAGAACCACTTGGGCGAACTTTGGAACCTGATGCGCTTCGTCAACCCCGGCCTGTTAGGTTCCTTGGAAAGCTTCAACCGCCGTTTCGCAGGTCCTATAGAACGTAACCAAGACCGCGAGGTCAGGCACCGCCTAAAGAGACTCATCCAACCCTTTATCCTGCGCCGGACCAAATCTCAAGTGCTGGACGAACTGCCACCGCGCACCGAAATCGAACTTCAGGTCGAACTGAGTGAAAAGGAAGCAACTTTCTACGAAGCTTTGCGCCGCAAGCTAGTGGATGACCTCGCTAACGTTGACGGTGATATTCAGGACAAACGCTTCCAAGTATTAGCCGCCATCACCAAACTGCGCCGCGCCTGCTGCAACCCCGAACTGGTGGCCCCCGGACTCGGGCTATCGAGCAGTAAACTGGAACTGTTCGGCGAAGTGCTGGACGAATTGCTGGAAAATCGCCACAAAGCCTTGGTATTCAGCCAATTTGTAGACCATCTCAGCATCATCCGCGCCCATCTTGATGAAAAAGGCATTAACTATCAATACTTGGACGGCCAAACCCCGGCACCGGAACGGAAGAAACGGGTGGAAGCCTTTCAGGCCGGCCAAGGCGATGTATTCCTAATTAGCCTCAGAGCCGGGGGCGTCGGCCTTAACCTCACGGCGGCGGACTACGTCATCCACATGGACCCTTGGTGGAATCCTGCGGTGGAAGACCAGGCATCCGACCGCGCCCACCGCATCAGCCAGCAACGCCCGGTCACGGTTTACCGCCTAGTGACCAAAGGCACCATTGAAGAGCAGATTGTCTCCCTCCACCGACAAAAGCGCGACCTTGCCGATAGCTTGCTGGAAGGCGGAGAAATCAGCGGAAAGATTGGCGCCGAAGATTTGTTGCAGTTGATGCGGGGGGAATGAAGGCCCATTAGGTTAAGATGTACGTACAGACCTGTCATCGGCCAGTCCAAAATCCTTGATGCCCTAGGGCTTTCCTTTCCGGCCAAGTCGAAAGTCCAAAAACTAGCAGCGTAGGCAATCGCGGAATTCAAGAAAACGTATTATTATACTTCAGGAGGCTACCCTGAATAAAGGCAATAGTTACATTATTTTTTGGTAATAATACCCATTATTGCATAGATTGGCGGAATACAATACACCAACTCTAATTCATCAGTGGGTAACCGAAATGCCAGTCTCGACCTTGTCACAAACCATTATTCACAGGATTCGTGAACTTGCCCTCGCCGAGGACACTGCTCAGAAGGATGCGTTTATATCCTTGCTGGACAACGGTAATGAAGAGTGCCGTTTTTCCTATGCCGCACTTTATAGTTGGGTATGTGCACAGGCCGACATTGTCCGGACGCAAAGTTGCGCCAACGCACGTGTCTTGATAGCTCTGACTCCGGGGCCAGATTATCTGACTGCCTTCCTTGGAACGATGCTTGCCGGAAGAATTCCCGTTCCCTTGTATCCCTTCAAGCAAAACTCGTCCAGAAGGCGAGTGCAGGCTGTAGTTTTGGATTCCCAAGCCGAATATATATTCTGTAATGACGGGGTTCCAGACGAACCGAACGATGGTGTATTTGGCTTTGCCAACTTTGACACATCAAGCTTAAAGATACTACCGATCCCTAAGAAACCCAAAGAAGGGCTCAGCGCAGCCAGCCTCGACGATTTGCCCGGATCCGATGAAGTAGCCTTTCTCCAGTATACCTCTGGATCGACGCGGCAACCACGTGGAGTGATGGTCCGTCACGGCAATCTGATAAGGAACATCGACGACATCAGTAGGGCGTTCGCAGTGTCCCCTGAGGATAGAGTCGTTACCTGGCTGCCCATGTACCACGACATGGGGCTAATCGGCACTGTTCTCGCAGCGATGTATTCCGCCTGCACCTGCATTCATTTCTCTTCCTCCGCTTTTGTTCAATCCCCGAAGTTATGGCTACAGACCATATCGCGCTACAGAGCCACGATCAGCGGCGGCCCCCACTTCGCCTTTAACCATTGCCTTCATAGGATCAAGGACTTCGACCCGGACATAGACCTAAGCACTTGGAGAGCGGCGTTTTGTGGAGCCGAACCCATCAGGCCCCAGACATTAGAAGAGTTTTCCCAGCGATTTAGCGGTAACGGTTTCCGCAGATCTGCTTTGACTCCTTGTTACGGGCTTGCGGAAGCCACCTTGCATGTTACCGCGCAAATGCCCGGCCATACCCCAAAAGTGCTGGCAATTAACGAACTTGGAAATCCATTGACCGGGGATGCCAAGCCTATCGGCCCATGGATATTGGAAACTCGCGAACAATGGCTGATGAGTTGCGGGATTTCCCCGGCCAATACCCGGGTGACAATAGTCGATCCATTGACCCGCGAACCCCTCCCTGACGGAGATGTCGGCGAAATCGTCGTCACTGGACCCGGAGTGGCCAGCAGTTATTGGAATGGCGCCGACCCGGCCAATACTGTCTTCGAGCGAAATGCGCGGGGACAGGATTCTCTGCGGACCCAAGATCTCGGCTTCCTATGGAAAGGCGAGGTTTACGTGTCCGGCCGCATCAAAGATATCATCGTCGTCTACGGACGGAAGTATCACGCCCACGACATCGAAGCCACCGTCCTGCAATCGACTCCCGCTATTGAAGAGCATGGCTGCGTTGCCCTCGGAATGGAAATTCTCGGCACCGAAAGACTGGTGATCGTCGCCGAATTGAAGCGCACGTTTTACCGGAAGTTCGACTTCGATTCCATTGTCGCGTCCATCCGCGCCAATCTCCTGAAGAACGAAGGCTTGCAATTGACCGCCTTGATTTTGGTCAGGCCTAAAACCATTCCAAAAACCTCCAGCGGAAAGTTGCAGAGACAGGCGGCCAAACAGATGCTGTTGGATGGCGAAATCCCTCCGGTTGCCTGTTGGAGCCTTTTGGCTCCCCGGCAAACACCGGCTTGGCTTAGCTATCTGAAAAACCCCGTACTTGCTGCTTGAAACCGCTTAATAACCATACTGAGATTAACACTATGCCTAACATTGAGACACTCCACATTTTACTCATCATCAATTTCGCGTTCATCGGATTGCTGCCACAGATTTTTTTCCTGAACAACGGGAAGCTGAATCTGAAGTGGTGGATGACGGCATTGCCGTTTTATATTGATGGGGCCTACCTGATCGCCCTGTTCTGGGTTTCCGATTCTAGTGGCATAACGCGGGGGGCATTGCTGGTCCCTTGGCTTGACGTTCTCGCCACCTTGCTCTCGATCACCTCGGTCGCATTGATCGCCTTTACACTCGGCACCCACCGCCGGTCAATTAGCCTCTGGCATCAGGACAACGACGCCCCGGCGAGCATCGTCACCTATGGGGCCTATTCCCGTGTTCGCCATCCGTTCTATTCGTCGTTCATTCTGGCTCTCCTCGCGACCTGTGTGTATGCACCGGCACCGATAAGCTTGGCGGCCTTGGGTTACGGGTTTATTGCTCTCAGCTTGACCGCCCGCCGCGAAGAAAGCCGCCTGTTGGCTTCCGAGTTCGGAGCAGAATACGGGAAATACCTAAGCCGAACAGGGCGATTCTTCCCCCGTTTGACCCCAGTCAGCGAATAGAATCTGACCAACCACGAAAAGTAACCTCAAGGAGATTTGTCCGCCAATGAATTCTTACCTATCCTTTCCCACTTACGCCCTCGGCAGCCAGCTCAATTCCGTTGAGGATGCGGTAGCCCAAGGCCTCACACTGACCGGAGCCGAAGAGTTGCGATCGGCAGGTTTCCGACGCCATCACATCTGCCCGGAAACGCAGTCTGCATACGATTTGGCATGTGAGACCATGGATCAGCTACGCGATCAATTGGCTGATGTGGATGCCATTATTTATTCAACCTGCCTGCCTTTAAATGGTAATGCTGGAAATGAAGCTGAGTTCCATAGCACAAGGGACGTGAAATATTTGATGGACTTTCCAGCCAGCCGCTTGCAATCGCGTTTCGGCCTGTCCAAAGCGCTGGTCATTGGTGTCAATCAGCAGGCTTGCACGGGAATGCTAGGTTCTTTGCGACTCGCCCGCGCCCTGCTGAACACCGAGGAAGATTTGCAGCGAATTGTTTGCATTACCGCCGACAGGTTCCCTCCAGGTGCCATATACGAACAAGCCTATAACTTGATTTCCGATGGGGGTGCAGCCTGTATCGTATCTCGGGTACCGTCAGGGTTTCGCATAGTTGCTTGCGAGGGTATTACTAATGGTGCCCTTTCCGATGCCGATGACGATCAAACCGTGGGGGTTTATTTCAACTACACCATTCAAGTCATCGAACGGGCCTTGAAGTCCGCTGGCCTTAACATGGCGGATATCGATTGGATCGTTCCCCAAAACACCAACGAGAAAGCCTGGCGAATATTGTGCAGTTTGCTCAAGTTTGACCACTCCAAGGTTTATTGCCCTAGCATGCCCGATGCGGGTCATGTGATCAGTGGAGACAACATCATAAACCTGAATAGATTAACCAATGATAACTGCCTTGAACTTGGACAATACCTCCTCCTTGTCATGGCTGGATACGGATTGAATTGGCAATGCACGATTCTTCAAAAGGTGCGAGATGAATAACCTAAATATGCTTGTAGACAAATTGGTAGTGGCATCAAGGCGTCAGTATCGCCAGCCGGAAGAAGGTGTCGTTTGGCCGGAATCATTTCCGGTTGATGCTTGGGCATTCTCCCCCGAATGGCTGTCGCTATACGGCACCCCCATTTACGAAACCTTGGACTTGCCGACACAGCAGAAGCTGAGTTTTTACGAAACCGTCAATTTCTTCAGCCTCAACGTCCATGGCGAAAAGCATCTAGTGGAATCCCTGACCAGTTTCCTTTACCGCGAAAGCCTTAAGGAATACACACCTTATCTACACCATTTTGTGGATGAGGAAAACAAACACATGATGTATTTCGGAGGTTTTTGCGGGAGATATGCGAAGGGTCTGTACCCGGAAAGATCTTTCAAGGTATCGCGGACTTATCTACCCGGGGAAGAGGAGTTTTTGGCCTTTGCCCAGATACTCATCTTCGAGGAAATTGTCGATCAATACAATACGAATATGGCCAAGGATGGGCGGTTGCCGCAGGTGGTGCGCGACATCAACGACCTGCACCATCGCGAGGAGGCCCGGCATCTGGCTTTTGGGAGGGCTGTCGTCGAGCAGCTTTATCGGACCTACTTAGGGCAATGGAGCGCCGAATGCATCGAGGGTGTTCGCTCACAGTTGCAGGGTTTCCTGCTGCAAACTTGGAAGAATTTCTATAACCCTTCCATATATAAAGACTCAGGGATTGCCGATCCGTGGACCGTGGCCTTAATGGCTTGGGATCATCCGGCCGCCAAGGAGAGGCGCAGGAAGATCACCGGACACGCACTGACGACATTGAACAGCATTGGGCTATTCGCCCCTAACTCACTGGAGGTATGAAATGGATCGAGAAACCGCACACACCCGCCTGCGCGAATGGATACTCCGGCACGGAAAGTCGATTGACGAGGCAACCCTGACCGACGAAACGCCCATAATGGAAAAAAGGGTAATCACATCACTCCAGTTGATGGACTTGATCCTTCTGATCGAGTCCATGCGCAGCGCGTCGCTGCAACAGGAGCAAATAGCCCCCGGTTCGTTCAGGAATATGACTGCCATTCTCGATAATTTTTTTTCTGAGGCCTTAGCAGCATGAATGCCGAATTACATCCAGATATTAGTTGGGGATTATCCAAGGCTGCGACCTTAAAGGGGTCTCTGCTTGTGCTACAACGCGCACTTGATAACCGGTTCCTCAGTTGGGCCGGGGAAATCAACGCCGAGGAATACCAATTTCCAAGGCTGATTGCAGCGGCCCACTTGGATAAGATCGATTATTTTGCCTCGTTTCCCCACCTTGCGACGTTCGCCGTCACCCTCGGGCGCGACCCGGAAAACCTGGCGGCCATCGACACCAGTGCGATTCAGTCCGCCGGGGCCGTGGGTTTGCCTAACCTGCAACCAGTCACTCATGTCTTGACGCCCGCGGCCTGTTATCACGTCTACCCCCATTTCTCCGGGAACAGCCTAGAGCGGAAACTCGTGGTCACCACCCGAAACACGTGTTTCCGTTGCGAGTCTCATTACAATCCGCTGCGCCGTCAATGGTCGTTCGAAATGCGGGAAATCGTAGTGCTAGGGAACATGGAAGAGGTCACGAGCTTCATCGCGAGCTTCAGGACACGGCTAGAAGCCTTCTTCCATTCCATCGGACTTCCCGTCGGCTGGGAGGCTGCCACCGATCCGTTTTTCAATCCGTCCAGCAATCCCAAATATCTCGCCCAAAAACTTGATCCGGTAAAAACCGAGATGATCTATGGCGGAAGCCTTGCCATCGGTTCGGTCAATTTCCACCGCAATTACTTTGGCGAGGCATTCAGTATCGAGAGAGATGGCGAACCAGCGTTTACCGGGTGTGTCGCATTCGGGCTGGAGCGCTGGCTTTACGCTTTCATCGATCATTTCGGCGCAAACCCTTCGGACTGGCCAACACTATGAACACTACTTTGATTACAGGCGCGGATGGCTGCTTGGGTGAGCGCATTACCCGGCAGTATCTTGCTAAAACGGATGCCCGGTTGATCCTCTGGCTAAAAGCCAACGATGAAGAATCGGCCAAATCCAAGCGCGATCGTCTGGCAGCGCGGTTGCCTGACGTACTTGGGAGCCGGGTCCAGCTTGCTTTCGGCGACCTCAACGCAGCGGACCCTTTCGCTGACATCGACCCGCAAAGCATCTCCCATATCGTCCATTCCGCAGCCGTCGTCCGATTCAATGTGGACGAGTCGACGGCCCAGAACGTGAACATTGACGGAACCCGGAAAGTCGTCGAATTCGCGCACAAGTGTAACCACTTGAAAAGGCTGGGGTATCTCAGCACGGTATACGCCTTCGGCATGACTCCTGGCACTTTGCTGGAAGTGCCGATCCCCAATCCCCCGGGATTCGCCAATTACTACGAATGGTCCAAATGGACTGCCGAACAATACCTGCTGGCGCAGCGTGACGATCTGCCCGTGACCATCATGCGGCTATCCACGGTCATTGCCGAGGATAGCAACGGCACAGTGTCGAAAAACAATGCCGTGCACAACACGCTGCAACTGCTTTATTACGGGTTGATTTCCCTAGTCCCTGGCGTGCCGTCAACACCGGTTTACCTGGTGACCGCCCAATTCGTTGCCGATGCCGTCGAGCAACTGATGCGGGCCGCAGAACCAGGCATCTATCATATCGCGCATCAAGCGAAAGACAGTTTGACTCTGGGCGAACTCCTAGACATCGCCTACGAGACATTTCTCGAATCCGAGAACTTCAAAAAGCGCAGGATTCTCCGCCCGCTGTTGGTGGACTTGCCCTCCTTTGAGATGCTTTCGTCAGAGGTCAACAATTTCGGCGGTGCGGTACTGAATCAAAGCCTCGGCAGTGTAACGCCATTTGCCAAACAACTCTTCTGCGAAAAGCGCATCGACAATTCCAGGTTGATCCAGGCACTCGGAGATTATGTACCGGATGATTCAGCCGTTTTGTTCAAGGAAACATGCCGGTATCTGTATCAAAAAAGGTGGCAGCAGCGGAGTGCGGCGACAAGTGTGAAAAGCTCGGCGGAAGCCTAAGAACTCAATTCATCAATCGAGGTAAATCATCATGGCACTATCAGAAAATGAAAGATGGCTTCTAAGCTTTTATCGGGTTTCAGAAATTAGCGGCGCACAATTCTTCGGCCGTATGGCGAGGGTGACAAAAAATGAAGACATTATCGTCGACATGACCAAGCATTTCGCCGATGAGTCCGCCCACGCATGGTATTGGACGCAATGCATTCAACAGTTGGGAGGGAAACCCATGCTGCTGAAAAACACTTATCAGGAACAATATTTCCAAATTTCAGGCATACCGGCCAACATCATGGAAATACTGGCCATTACCCAAATTTTCGAACGCCGGGTACTCGACCAGTATAACGAGCATTCGAGGTTACCCGGCATTCAGCCTTTGATCCGGGAAACACTGAGCCGGATCATGAAAGATGAAGCTTGGCACTTGCAGTGGATAAAGGAAGCCTTGCGCGCCATGGGCCCTGAATATGGCACCCAAACTATTAAGGATACCTTGGATCGCTATACCGAAATCGACAATCGGGTTTATAAAACCACCATGGATGAATTCGGTGACCGGTTGGTGGCACAAGGGTCTGTCAATTCATTCGAGGAATCTGCACATGTCTGAATCAAAAATCAATATTCGCGAACAACTGGCTGAGGTGTTGGGTTTACGCGTGGACCACCTTCAAGGTCAGGCGAGCCTCTCGGATTTGGTTCAAGAGTCTTTCATGCTCGTGGAACTGGTCATACAGATGCAGGAGGCTTTCGGTGTCAGTCTGACCCAGAAGGATCTGCAAGACATGAAAACCGTCGATGACCTGACCATGGTCATCGCCAACAAGCTGGAAGCACTTGAGTACGCCGATGGTTGATTTTCCGGCGGCAGAGGAAGCACTGGGAAAAAGTTTAGGCTCCATTCCTCTAGATTCCGGGTTCACCTTCCTAGTCATTGATACGCCGAAAAGAGGTATTCAGTTCGAGCAAACAGGCGCGGCTTCAAAGACACTTCGGCATCAGACGAGCCGATGGGCAACGGAGCCGGTTGATGGCGAAGGAGATCGTCGGGGACAAGACATACACTGCATTCGGAACCGGCTTCTCGGTCGCCACCTGGGTTTGTCCGGGGCCGAACTGCCCTTCGTGCAGAATAAGTTTGGCAAACCAGAATTACCGGGACAGTATGGCATTGGATTCAATGCTTCGCGCTCCGGCCCATTGGCTGCATTGGCGTTTGTCCGAAATGGAACCGTTGGTATCGATATCGAGCGAAAAGGCATCTACCCGTCAAACCCTTTCCTGGCTGCATCCAGGTTTTTCACCTCGCAAGAAGCGGAATGGGTTGACCGGGCTGTGGTGCTTGAAGAGGCGAGGCAGCGGTTCGTACAAATCTGGGTACTCAAGGAAGCGGTAAGCAAGGCATTGGGATATGGCTTAGCCATGGACTGGCAGGCTATCCGCATAAATATGGACGCATTGGAAACCTCCGGGCCTGATGCTATCTCGATACGCGGCTTTGAAAAGGAAATCGGACCGAGTTGGAAGGCTGAACTCATCAGGATCAATAACAATACTTGGACAGCCTGGGCCGGTAGTCACGATGGGCTTTCCCCACCTGATTATATCCAGATACATGCCGACGGGACTTGGGGGCCGTTGGATATTCAGGAAAAGTACCCGGTATACGAAATAGCCAGGCTCAAAAGCATTTTTTGCACGAGGAGAAATTAGTGTTCATCAACAAGGTTCACAATGATTATCGCAAGCTTACGAAAATATCGGCAACTTTTTGTAGGATTCTCGTTTCCGCCGTTTTGGCCTGGCCACTCGTGAAAAATGTCGGCCTAGCCGAAACAGGCCCGACCGAAGGCTCCTCGGTTGACAGACCGGGGAATGAGGGCATCTCCTCGTTCACCCTTTTGGAATCCGGACAAGTGCAGCCGATTACGCTGTCGCCCAGCGGTAAATATCTTTATGCCGTTAATACGCCGGACAGCAAGTTAGCGATTGTTCGGGTGGATTCCCAAGGGCTGAAACCAGTGGGGTCGGTTTCCGTCGGCTTGGAGCCGGTGGCCGTGGCGGCCAGAAGCGAAAAGAAAGTCTGGGTGGTAAACCATATTCGGGGGGCTAACGGGTCATCGGCGACCTCGGCTTGTCTGGAGACAGTGCGTGCGCAGGCCACGTCATTGCCTATCGCCTTCGCCGCGCCGCCGCCCTCGACCACATCCCGTCAGTGGTGGGATTTAATGACACCGACAACATTGATTATCTGAGCGCCGGCTACCCGGAAACCCGCTACCTGCACCCGCATTGCATCCCTCAGGATATTGCGCCGTGAAACATCTGAAATCCCTAATGACCGAGTTGCCAATAACGGAGATGATGAATGATCGCTAAACGCCAAAACAAAGCCAAAAGCAAAAACGAGGGCCGGCCTGTCCGGCGGTCCGCGTGGTGGCTTTCCCAGACTGCCGTCAAATCCTATCTGGAAACGGTAATACGCCACCGGGGTAAGGTGATCGGTCTCGTCCTCGCCGTCACCCTTGTGTTCGCTTGGAAAGCCAGCGGACTGGTGTTGGATAACGACCGCGAACTGTGGCTTCCACAGGGTCATCCTTATGTCGAAACCACCCGCGTAATCCACAAGATTTTCGGTGGACGGAACATCGTGGTCATCGGCATACAGCCGAAGTCTGGAGACATATACCGGCCCCATGTTCTGGAAAAGATAGCAGGCATCCAAAAGGCCATCAACCGCTTGCCAGAGGCGGTTAAACGGGATGTCGTGAGCTTGGCTGCGAAGAAAGTCAAGGCCATCAAGGGAACCCCCGAAGGCATGGAGGTACATCGAATGCTCAGCATCCCGCTATCCGAGGAAGCCGTTGCAAGGCTCAAACAAGATATCGAAGAAAACCCGTTCTACATGCAGGTACTGGCTGCGGAAGGTGGAAAGGCCGTAGCGATCGTGGCTGATTTCAAAATGCCCAAAGACCATCCCAAATACGCCGCACTCATGGATGAAATCAAGGCAGCGGTAAAACCGGAGACCGACGATTCCGTGGATATATTTTTTGGCGGCGCCCCCGCCCAATACTCCGAAGTGGAACACTACACGAAAGGGGCAGGACTGTATTTCGGAATCGCTTTCTTCGTCATCATGCTGATTCAATACTGGTCATTCCGCAGTTTCCAGGGAATGATCCTGCCAATGTTGACGGGCGGCTTGAGCGTTCTATGGGGTCTTGGCGTATTCGCCTTCCTAGGAATCAACCTAGACGTATTGAACACGGTCACTCCCATTCTGATCATGGCGGTCACAAGTGGGCATGCCATCCAGCTTTTGAAAAGGTATTACGAGGAATATCTGCGGAAATCACAAAACAACCCAGACGGGTTGTCGCCCAAGGAACTGAGTAAATCCGCCATCATCGATTCGCTGTCTGTGGTCGGGCCTATCATGGTGATTGCCGGATTTATCGCGGCGGCGACCTTCTTCTCGCTGACTTCGGCAGGCATATTGATGGTCAGGCATTTCGGTGCGCTGGCCGGCCTTGGCATCACGAGTTCGATCATACTCGAAACGACTTTCGTTCCCGCCGTGCGGTCATTATTGCCGCCACCGACAATCTGGTCGGCTAATCAAGGCAGGGGCGAGCCCGGTCTGTTAGACCGGATTCTGAAAAGACTCGCGGCAAGCGTTGTCTTGGGGATGGCCCCCACCATCCTCGCCGTGGGTATCATCCTAGTTGCCCTCGTCGCTACCGGAATTGCCCGGTTGAAAGTGGACAACAGCACCTTGAGATATCTCTCGAATGAGAACCGGGTCCGTGCGGACGACCATATGTTGAATGCCACCTTTGGAGGGACCAATACCCTGTTTTTCTTGGTCGAAGGTAATGGGATGGACAGTATCAAGAATCCGAAGGTCCTCCAAGGGATTGAACAACTTCAGAATACCTTGGAACAGCAGCCTAACGTTGGGAAAACCCAGTCATTCGCCGACCTCGTCAAACAGATGAACCAAGCCATGCATGATGGTGATCCTAAATTCCGGGCCATACCGGATAACCAAGACTTGGTGGCTCAATACTTATTGCTGTACTCTATGTCGGGTGATCCTGGGGATTTCGACAATTTTGTAGATAATAATTACCAGAAGGCACTGCTTTGGGTTTTCCTGAAAGACGACAGCACGGCAAACGCACAGGCACTTTACCAGTCCATGCTCCCGGTGATTGCCAAAAACTTCCCTCCCGGGGTGAAGCTAAGCATCGGAGGGAGCCTTCCCGAGACCGTGGCCATGAATGACGTGGTCGTGCGCGAGAAAATCCTCAACACCGGCGAAATGGTGGCGGTGATCTTCCTATTGTCGAGCCTGATCTTCCGGTCCGCAGTCGGAGGCATATTCGTCATTATCCCCGTCATCTTTATCGTCCTCGCTAATTTCGGGTCCATGGGATGGCTTGGAATCCCTTTGGACATGGGAACGGCGACCACGGCCTCCATGGCTATCGGCATCGGCGCGGATTACGAGATATATCTTTTATACAGGTTCCGCGAAGAACTGCGCCGGTCAGGGAGCATGGAAGTCGCGACAAGGGAATCATTGCTGACATCGGGCAAGGCGGTTCTTTTCGTCGCCTTCTCAATAGCCGGCGGCTACGCCGTGTTGTTGACCTCGGATTTCGGATTTTACCGGCAACTGGCCTTTTCAGTCATCACGACAATGGTCATTAGCGCGGCGTCGGCGTTACTTTTTCTCCGGTCCATGATCGTTGTTTTCAAGCCACGGTTCATTTTTGGCCGCATTTCGGAAGACGTTATCGAACAAAGGTTGACAGAATCATGAAAAGTCTTGTAAGCATGGCACATTTGTTGGAATGCATTGTTTTTTTGGCATGTTTGGCATTTGCTCCAAACGGGTTGGCGGAAATGAGCGCCGACGAGATGATGGAAAAAAACTTCTACGTCACGAAAACCAAAACCTTGGTGTCGGAAGAAAAAATGATCCTAGAGACGGATCAGGGCCAACAGCGGGTGCGGGATATCAGCACCCAGTCTAAACTCCAGGCAGACGGCAGGAATCTCAATTTGGTAGTCCGTTTCAATTCGCCGGCGGACGTGCAGGGAACCACCTTTCTGCAAATCCAGAACGAAGACCGGGACGACGATATGTGGATTTACCTTCCAGCGTTGAAAAAAGTCCGGCGACTGGTTTCGAATAACAAGCGGGATAGCTTCGTCGGATCCGATTTCTCCTATGGCGATATTTTAACCTTGCGGCCAAGCTTGTTCACCCATGTATTGAAAGGGGTAGAAACCGTCGAAGGGGCCGAGTGCTTCAGGGTGGAGTCGGTGCCGCGGGAGGAGTCCATGGCCGGCGATATCGGTTACGCACACAAAACGACTTGGCTCAGGAAGGACAACTTGTTGGAAGTCCAAATCCACTATTTCGACGAGGCCGGCGTGCTGTTGAAGACACAGACAACAGGGGAGCACAAATTGCTTCAAAGCAACCCCCCGCGCTGGATCGCCATGAACCGAAAAATGGTCAACCACGAAACCGGACACAAAACCAGTATATTGATATCCAAGACGGATACTGAAGAACCCGTCAAAGACGAGGCGTTTACCAGCCGGGCGATCGAGCCTTGAAAATATCCGGCGGGGAAATCGATGCGCGGAGGTGGGTGCGCAGTGCTGTTTGGGCAAAGCGACGGATTCCCTTCAGCCTGGGTGATGCCAAGAGCAAGGGGCAAGGTTTATTTGCTTATGCTGCGGCGGCGTTGCGGGGGGCGGTCGGCACCCGAGGATGTCAACGCCCCCCTGTTCGGGAGTTCAAGGCCTTGAACCGCCCTTCGCCACAGCCGCCCTCATGGGGATGGCGACCCGGGGGGCCTGATGCGCGAAGAAAGCAACGGGTTTAAGGGCCGCAGTCCGCAGACCGCAGGGCCGGGCGGACTCCCCCCGTATACGGCAGGACTGGTCGATCGGCAGCGGTGGCTGCGCGGGTTGCTCGTGTGCCTGTCGCTGTCCGCCAACGCTTGGGCAACGGAAGAGTCAGGGCTTGGCTCTATGGTTTCTGCGGGGAGCGACTGGCTGAAACTGGATACTTCGCTGCGCGGTGCCTATTGGAGTTCGGACAGGAGCCTAGACAACTACGCCAACCTAGGGAGCGCGTCGCTCTGGCTCCGTGCGCAGCCCGAACTTGGGAAAAATATCTCTGCCAAACTGGAAGGTTGGGTTTATGACCAGGGGGTTTTCAGCGGAGTGAATCCGCAGTTTGAACTTCGTGAGGCTTTTCTGAGCGCCCGGTATGATCGCTGCGACTGGTTCGTCGGCCGGAAAATCGTAGTCTGGGGGCGCGCCGATCAAATAAACCCCACCGACAACATCAGTTCCCGCGATCTTACCCTGTTGTTTCCTGAAGATGACGACCAACGGCGGGGAAATTTCATGGTTTCAGGGAATTATTACCTCACTGGTCAGAATACCGTGTCGGTGAATTGGCTTCCCGAGTTCCGCCCCAACATTATACCGATAGGAAAAACCGCCGGCGTGACCGATTTGGGCCAGTATCTACCCACTAACTTCGCCCAGTTCGCGGTTAAGTACGACCATTCAGGAAGTGGCGTGGACTGGTCCGTCTCATACTTTGACGGCATCGACAGGACGCCGGACCTTGCGTTGGCTGGGGCTTCCCAAGCCAGCGTTGCCTTCATAAGACGCTATCACCGTATACATTCGTTCGGAATGGACATGGCAACCAATGTGGGGAAATATGGGCTTCGAGGGGAGATTGTATACACATTAACGCAAGACACGAATGGTGACAACCCGGAAATAAAGAACCCATTTCTTTTCGCCGTCGTTGGAGGAGACCGCAGTTTCTTCCAGTACCTCAATGTGAACATGCAGTATATCTTTCGATATACCCAGTCCTTCCAGAATCCAAACTCCATCCATAATACAGCGTTGCACGGAATCGATGTTGCTAACAACCTAGTGTCTTTCCAGACCAGCGAGTTCCTTCACGGCCTTTCGCTTCGAGTCAATTATCTCTGGCTAAATGAAACGGTCGAAACCGGACTCACCGGCATCGTCTTTTTCAACGGAGGCGATTTTGTGGTCAGGCCAAGAATTACCTACAAGGCCACGGACAAACTGCGTATCTCCGTCGGGGGAGACTATTACTCAGGTAGCCTAGACACGGTCCTAGGCCGACTCAAAGACAACTCTACGGCATTAGTCGAACTTAGATACGGTTTTTAGGCATGATTCAATAATAGCCTTCTTTAGGTGTCCGCCTAGTTTACGGACATCTTGGAAAAACGGCCAGCCAATCTGGTAACACGCGCTGCCTTCGTGGCTGACTTAAAAAAACCAGCCCGATGGCGGTTCTTGCATCCCCAGTACAACCTAACTCCGGTATGCAGTGTCGGCATAGCCGGCGGCCAAAGCGTCAATGTCGTTTTTTGATGGCGACAGCTTGTAAGGCAAGGGGTCCCAAGCAGGAGCTTCACTACCATTAAGTTAGCGGCACATCGCGATTTAGGAGTGGGCTTTAACCTAGGACCAGACACCCATCGCAGCCTGAAGGCCGCTCCTATGGGGCTTGACTTAATGGCAGTGAAGCCGGAGCTTGGGAACAAGCCAAGTTTTGCCGTAAGCAATCAATCCCTCACCCAATCCTCCACCAAACGGCTAGGTTCATGAGGCGATTCCGTGCTAGGAGGGTGCGGCCTACCAGTTAATATATTGAAAATAACCCGCATCGTATCAAGCACCAGCACCCAAGTCACGGTCAGAAACATCAGGGTCAGGCCGGCATCCAGATAATCGTTGAAAATAAGCTGCGGGGCAGAAGCTGCTTGGATAGCCGAAAGCTTGCCATCCAATAGTTTGCCGGACAAATCAGCGGCATGGGTCAAAAAGCCGACTCTTACCTCAGGGCTGAAAAGCTTTTCCAATGCTGCCGTACTGGTGATGAGGAGTAGCCAAGCCAAGGGTCCGCCGGTCACCCAAAAGTAACGGGACTTGCCAGTTTTCACCAGGATGGTCGTCGCCACGCACAAGGCAATCGTCGACAGCATCTGGTTGGCGATGCCAAACAAGGGCCAAAGGCTGTTGATGCCACCCAAAGGATCAATCGTACCCATATAGAGAAAATAACCCCACGCCGCCACCACCAAGCCCGAACTCAGCAACACCCCTGGAAACCAGCTTGTCCGCCCCAGCGCAGGAACGAAATTACCCATCATGTCTTGCAGCATGAAACGGGCAACACGGGTGCCAGCATCCAGTGTCGTCAAAATAAACAGTGCCTCGAACATGATCGCAAAGTGATACCACAGCGACAACAAGCTTTCGCCAAATGCGCTGGCAAACAGGCTGGCCATGCCCACGGCCAAAGACGGGGCGCCGCCAGTACGGGCAAATAGAGTTTCCTCGCCCATGGCATGGGCCAATTCGCTCATCTGCCCCACCGTCACGGGAAACCCCCAGGCACTTATTTTCGCCACGGCATCCACCGCCTCTTTTCCAACAACCCCCGCTGGGCTGTTGATGGCGAAATATACCCCCGGATCCAGCACCGTCGCCGCCACCATCGCCATAATGGCGACAAAAGACTCCATTATCATCGCCCCGTAACCGATAAAACGTGCGTCAGCCTCGTTAGTCAACAATTTGGGCGTAGTCCCCGAAGAAATCAGAGAATGGAAGCCGGAAATGGCCCCGCAAGCAATCGTTATGAACACGAAGGGAAACAGCTTGCCGCCGAAAATTGGGCCGGTCCCGTCGATAAAGCGGGTTAGCGCGGGCATTTTGATATCGGGGTGCAACATCAAAACCGCGATGGCCAAAGCGGTGATGGTACCTAGCTTGACGAAAGTGGAAAGATAATCTCTAGGCGCCAGCAACAGCCACACAGGCAACACGGCAGCGGCAAAGCCATAGGCAATGATCATCAGTGCCAGCGACGGGCCGTCAAAATCGAACCAGGCGCGCAAACTCGCATCGGCATCAATCCAACCGCCACCCGTCACCGCCAACAACAACAGGCTCACGCCGAGGGCGGTTGCCTCCAACACCCGGCCAGGGCGGATATTACGCATGTACAGCCCGACGATCACCGCAATGGGAATGGTCGCCGCCACCGTGGAAGTGGCCCATGGACTATGTTTCATCGCGTTGACCACCACCAGCCCAAGCACGGCAATCAGGATTATCATGATCGCCATCACCCCCAATAAGGCCGCCAAACCGCCGATTGGACCCAGTTCATCCCGTGCCATTTGGCCCAAGGAACGTCCGTCGCGGCGGATGGAAAACAACAAAATCGTGAAATCCTGCACACAACCACCCAAGACCGCGCCGAAGAGTATCCACAAAGT
>Ga0208496_1000258_pt1 | contig 18591 bp, 9 predicted proteins | sample CryBogmetaGMA2M_FD_184552 | JGI IMG/M metagenome (GOLD analysis project Ga0208496, IMG submission 184552) | Freshwater microbial communities from Crystal Bog, Wisconsin, USA - MA2M (SPAdes) | ecosystem: Environmental > Aquatic > Freshwater > Lake | place: Crystal Bog, Wisconsin, USA | collected... | reverse complement strand
CGAGCAGGCCATTCTGAAGCTGATGGAGGCGGTTGACGCCTACATTCCGCGGAATGTAGGCGTCAACCGCCTCCATCAGCTTCAGAATGGCCTGCTCGCCCAACTCAGGGTTGGTGTCGTTCAGGGCGCAAACCGCCGAGCCGTGGATGATGGGGATATCGTCGCCCGGGAAGTTGTAGCTGCTCAGCAACTCACGAACTTCGAGCTCGACGAGTTCGAGCAGATCCGGGTCCGCGATGTCGCACTTGTTCAGGAACACGACCAGGGCCGGAACGCCAACCTGACGCGCGAGCAGGATGTGCTCGCGGGTCTGCGGCATCGGACCGTCGGCCGCGGACACCACCAGGATCGCGCCGTCCATCTGCGCCGCGCCGGTGATCATGTTCTTCACATAGTCAGCATGGCCAGGGCAGTCGACGTGAGCGTAGTGGCGGTTTGCGGTCTCGTATTCCACGTGTGCGGTGGAAATCGTGATGCCACGTGCACGCTCTTCCGGGGCTTTGTCGATCTGGTCATAGGCAGTGAACGACGCGCCGCCGGACTTCGCCAGGATCTTGGTGATCGCCGCGGTCAAGGAGGTCTTGCCGTGGTCAACGTGACCGATCGTGCCGATGTTGCAGTGCGGCTTGTTACGCTCGAATTTAGCTTTACCCATCGTATTATCTCCGTGCCCGCTCGGGCGGGGTTTGGGGGATCAGGTTACCAGCGATAATGGCTGAAAGCCTTGTTGGCTTCGGCCATCCGGTGAGTGTCTTCACGCTTCTTCACGGCCGAACCACGGTTGTTCACCGCATCCAGCAATTCGTTCGAAAGCCGATCTTCCATCGTGTGCTCGCCCCGCTTGCGGGCCGAGTCGATGATCCAGCGAATCGCGAGCGCCTGACGGCGTTCCGTGCGGACTTCGACGGGAACCTGGTAGGTTGCACCACCGACGCGACGCGACCGGACTTCAACAGCCGGCTTCACGTTGTCCAGCGCTTCATGGAACATGCGAACCGGATCGGCGGCAGCGCCACCCCGTTTCTTCATCACGTCCATGGCACCGTAGACGATACCTTCGGCGGCCGACTTTTTTCCGTCATACATCAAGGCGTTCATGAAACGCGTGATGACAACATCACCGAACTTCGCGTCCGGCAGAATTTCGCGCTTAACCGCGCGGCGACGACGAGACATGTCCCGCTCTCCTTATTTCGGCCGCTTGGCGCCGTAGAGCGAACGCCGCTGGCGCCGCTTCGCGATGCCCTGGGTGTCCAACACGCCGCGCAGAATGTGGTAACGAACGCCCGGCAAATCCTTCACGCGCCCGCCGCGGATCAGCACAACGCTGTGTTCCTGCAGGTTATGACCTTCGCCGGGGATGTAGCTCACCACTTCGAAGCCATTGGTCAGGCGCACCTTGGCGACCTTACGAAGCGCCGAGTTCGGCTTCTTCGGGGTCGTGGTGTAGACGCGCGTGCAGACGCCACGCTTCTGCGGGCAGCCCTGCAGCGCGGGAACCTTGTTGCGCGCCCGGCGTGGCTCGCGCCCCTGGGCGATCAGCTGGTTAATGGTCGGCATGGAGCCTCTTTCGCTACTGGTCGGAACCCCCGTTACAGGGGCAGAAGACCAACTTCCATAAACAATCGCCGCAGACGGGATTTCCCACCCTGCGGAGTTCAACCGGCGCACGGCCTGTGTCCTGACGGACGGCACCGTGAGCCCGGGGTACTGAACAGTTCCGGCATCCACAAATACCAACCGCAAGGCCGGGTGTCTGCTTTGTCCGAGGACCGGTTACCTACGGGCCGGGGGGGGCAGAGTCAAGCGCTGTGAGGGCTATCACCCCCGAATTTCAGCGCGAAACCAACGCAGGGCCGGCATGCAGGAAGTCCGGCGTCTGTTGGCGCCGACCCAGCAAACCAAAAGGGCCGGTACGGAGCACAATGCCCCGTGCCGGCCCCAGGATGGCTTGTAGTGCCTATTCGGCGGCGCGTGACGGCAAGGCGGTCGCGGCCTGGGCAATATGCCCCTGGTCACGCCCAGCGGCGATGGCCCGTAGGCGGGTCATCACGGAGCCGGTGCCGGCCGGGATCAAGCGACCCACGATCACGTTTTCCTTCAGCCCGATCAGATTGTCGACCTTGCCGGCGGTTGCCGCTTCGGTCAGCACCCGAGTCGTTTCCTGGAAAGACGCAGCGCTGATGAAGCTGTGCGTCTGCAGGCTGGCCTTGGTGATGCCCTGGAGCACCGGAGTCGCTACCGCAACCCGCTCGCCTTCGGCGATACGCTTGTTGTTCTCGATGTCGAACTCGACCTTGTCGACCTGTTCACCAGCCAGGAAGGTGGTGTCACCCGGTTCGATGATCTCCACCTTCTGCAGCATCTGGCGGACAATCACTTCAATGTGCTTGTCGTTGATCTTCACGCCCTGCAGGCGATAGACGTCCTGGATTTCGTTGACCAAGTAGTCGGACAACGCTTCCACGCCAAGCACCTTGAGGATGTCGTGCGGCACCCGTGGGCCATCGACCAGCGGATCGCCACGGCGAACGAAGTCGCCTTCCTGCACTGAGACGTGCTTGCCCTTGGGCACCAGATATTCGGACTCTTCCATCGTCTCGTCGTTCTTGACGATGATGCGGCGCTTGGCCTTGTAGTCCTTGCCGAATTCCACCCGGCCATCGTTTTCGGCGATGATCGCATGATCTTTCGGGCGGCGGGCTTCGAACAGTTCGGCGACACGCGGCAGACCGCCGGTGATGTCGCGCGTTTTGCTGCCTTCACGCGGAATGCGGGCCAGCACGTCACCAGCCACCACCGCGGCGCCATTCTCTACCGAGAGAATCGAGTCCGGCTGCAGGAAGTAGCGGGCTTCAACACCGGTGGCGAGTTGCACCACCTTGCCTTTGGCATCCTTCAACTGCAAACGCGGCCGCAGATCGGCGCCACGGGCGTTCTGCTTGTAATCGACGACCACTTTCGAGGTGAGGCCGGTCACTTCGTCGACGCGTTCGACGAGGGTGACGCTTTCCAGCAGGTCGAGATATTCGACCAGGCCGTCCTGTTCGGTGATGATCGGCAGGGTGTACGGGTCCCACTCGGCAAGCTTCTGGGCGCGGGCAACGGTTGCCCCTTCGTCCACCAGCAGGCGGGCACCATAGGGCACCCGGAAGCGAGCGCGTTCGCGGCCGTTCGGATCGGTCAAGACGATTTCGCAGTTACGGCTCATCACAACGGGGACATTGGACGAGTTGATGACCACGTTGCGGTTGTTGATCTTCACCGTACCGTCATGGCTGGCTTCCACGCTCGACTGCTCGGCGCCACGCTGAGCGGCGCCGCCGATGTGGAAGGTGCGCATGGTGAGCTGCGTGCCAGGCTCGCCGATCGACTGCGCCGCGATGACGCCAACCGCTTCACCCTGGTTGACCGGGGTGCCGCGCGCCAGATCTCGACCATAGCAATGGCCGCAAATACCAACCTTGGCTTCGCAGGTTAGCACCGAGCGGATGCGCATGACCTCGACGCCGGCTTTCTCGATCCGCTCGGCGTCTTCTTCCTCGATCAGTTCGTTGGCGCCCATCAGCACGCTGCCATTGGCAGGGTCGAGCACCGCTTCGGCGGTTGTGCGGCCCAGGATCCGTTCGGACAGCGAGGAGACGACTTCACCGCCATCCATCACCGGGCGTACGGTCAGGCCGCGCTCAGTGCCGCAATCATCCTCAGTGATGATGCAATCCTGCGCCACGTCGACCAGACGGCGCGTGAGGTAGCCGGAGTTCGCGGTCTTCAATGCCGTATCCGCAAGGCCCTTACGGGCGCCGTGGGTGGAGTTGAAGTATTCGAGAACCGAGAGGCCTTCTTTAAAGTTGGCGATGATCGGCTGCTCGATGATCTCACCAGACGGCTTGGCCATCAGCCCGCGCATGCCGGCCAACTGGCGCATCTGCGCCGGCGACCCACGCGCGCCGGAATCGGACATCATCCACACCGAGTTGGTGGGGTAGCCGATTTCCTGCCGCTTAATCTCTTTCATCATCGCGCCGGCAACTTCGTCGGTGCACTTCGACCAGGCGTCAACCACCTTGTTGTAGCGCTCGCCGGCGGTGATCAGACCGTCCTGATACTGCTGCTCGAACTCTTTCACTTCGCCCTGGGTCTTCAGGATCATCGCCTTCTTGGTATCGGGGATGATCATATCGTCTTTGCCGAAGCTGATTCCCGCCTTCGCCGCCTGGGCGAAGCCTAGGCCCATCAGGCGGTCGGCGAAGATCACGCATTCCTTCTGACCACAATGACGGTAGACGGCGTCGATCACGTCCGAGACGTTCTTTTTGGTCAACTGGCGGTTGATCAGGCTGAACGGGATCTGGATGTTTTTCGGCAGCACCTGCGCGATCATCAAACGGCCCGGGGTGGTCAGCACGCGCTGCACCACCGGCTTGCCTTCGGCGTCCACCGTGTGGAAGCGACCGAGGATCTTGTCGTGCAGTTTCAGCACGCCGGCCGCCATGGCATGCTCGATCTCGCCGATCGTGCCATAGCCACGCGCGTCCGCGTCTGGCGTGGCACGGAATTCCGGGGTTTCGAGCGACAGGTAGTAAATCCCAAGCACAATGTCCTGGCTCGGCACGATGATCGGCTTGCCGTTGGCCGGGCTGAGGATGTTGTTGGTGGACATCATCAGGACGCGGGCTTCCAACTGCGCTTCCAGGCTCAGCGGCACATGGACCGCCATCTGGTCGCCGTCGAAGTCCGCGTTGAAGGCGGTGCAGACGAGCGGGTGAAGTTGAATGGCCTTGCCTTCGATCAGCACCGGCTCAAAGGCCTGGATGCCAAGGCGATGCAAGGTAGGCGCACGGTTCAGCATCACCGGATGCTCGCGGATCACCTCTTCGAGGATGTCCCAAACTTCCGGACGCTCTTTTTCCACCATCCGCTTAGCGGCTTTGATGGTGGTGGCGTGGCCGTATTTTTCCAGCTTGGAGTAGATGAACGGCTTGAAAAGCTCGAGCGCCATCTTCTTCGGCAGACCGCATTGATGCAGCTTCAGTTCCGGGCCGACGACGATCACCGAACGGCCGGAGTAATCGACGCGCTTGCCGAGCAAGTTCTGCCGGAAGCGGCCTTGCTTGCCCTTCAACATGTCGGAAAGCGACTTGAGCGGGCGCTTATTGGCACCGGTGATGGCGCGACCACGACGGCCGTTGTCGAACAGCGCATCGACCGATTCCTGCAACATGCGCTTTTCATTGCGGACGATAATGTCCGGTGCGCGCAGTTCGATCAGCCGCTTCAGCCGGTTGTTGCGGTTGATCACGCGGCGATACAGATCGTTCAGATCCGAGGTGGCGAAGCGGCCACCATCGAGCGGCACTAGCGGGCGCAGTTCGGGCGGGATGACCGGCACAACATCGAGGATCATCCATTCCGGGCGGGCGCCGGACTCGGCAAAGGCTTCGATCAGCTTGAGACGCTTGACCAGCTTCTTGCGCTTGGCTTCCGAGGTGGTTTCCTTCAACTCGGCGCGCAGGCGGACCTTCTCCGCATCGGCGTCGATGTTGGACAGGATGCCCTTGATCGCCTCGGCGCCGATGCCGGCACGGAAGCCGTCTTCGCCGAACTCGTCCTGCTTGGCCAGCATCTGATCCTCGTTCAGAAGCTGGAACATCTTGAGGTCGGTGAGGCCCGGTTCGAGCACCACATAGCTCTCGAAGTACAGGATCTTTTCCAGTTCCTTCAGCGTCAGATCGACCATCAAGCCGATGCGGCTGGGAAGGGACTTGAGGAACCATATATGCGCAACCGGGGAGGCGAGCTCAATATGGCCCATCCGCTCGCGGCGCACTTTTGCAAGAGTGACTTCAACGCCGCACTTCTCACAGATGATGCCGCGGAACTTCATGCGCTTGTACTTGCCGCACAGGCACTCATAGTCCTTGATCGGGCCAAAAATCCGGGCGCAGAACAGACCGTCCCGCTCCGGCTTGAAGGTGCGGTAGTTGATGGTCTCCGGCTTCTTGATCTCGCCGTAGGACCAGGAGCGAATCTGCTCGGGAGACGCCATCTGGATCTTGATCTGGTCGAAGGTCATGGACTGACCCGTCTGACCCAGAATCTTCATCAGCTCATTCATGCTGCTTCTCCTTCGCGGTCCGGGTCAGCACCCCGGAACCAGTCATAAGGCGGTATCAAATAGCGAATCCCGCCCGGACGCGGCCCGGGCCGGGAGGCGATCAGGCGGTGTGCATGTCCAGATCGACGTTCAGGCCGAGGGATTTCAGTTCCTTGACCAGCACGTTGAAGCTTTCCGGAATGCCAGCCTCGAAGGTGTCCTGCTCGCGCACGATCGCTTCGTAGACCTTGGTGCGGCCGGACACGTCGTCCGACTTCACCGTCAACATTTCCTGCAACGTATACGCGGCGCCATAGGCTTCCAGCGCCCACACTTCCATTTCGCCGAAGCGCTGGCCACCGAATTGCGCCTTGCCGCCCAACGGCTGCTGGGTGACGAGCGAGTACGGCCCAATCGAACGGGCATGGATCTTGTCGTCAACGAGATGGTGCAGCTTCAGCATGTAGATGTAGCCGACCGTGACCTTGCGCTCGAACGGTTCGCCCGTGCGGCCATCGGTCAACCGCATCTGGCCGGAGGTGGCAAGGCCGGCCTTAGTCAGCATGCCCTCAATGTCACCCTGGCGGGCGCCATCGAACACCGGGGTCGCGATGGGGATGCCCTTTTTCAGGTTGTCCGACAGTTCCATCAGCTGGCTTTCCGACATCGGCGCGATTTCCTTCGCGTAGATCTCGTCGCCATAGATGTCCTTCAGACGCTCCAGCAGCTTTTCCCGTTCCGCACCGGTGCGGCGATAGGTTTCCACCAACTCGCCAACCTGGCGGCCGAGATTGGCGCAAGCCCAGCCCAGATGGGTTTCCAGGATCTGTCCGACATTCATGCGGCTCGGCACGCCCAACGGGTTGAGCACGAGATCCACATGGGTGCCGTCTTCGAGGAACGGCATATCTTCGACCGGCACAACGCGCGAGCACACGCCCTTGTTGCCGTGACGGCCGGCCATTTTGTCGCCCGGTTGCAGCTTGCGCTTCACCGCCACGAACACTTTGACCATCTTCATGACACCGGGCGGCAGTTCGTCGCCGCGCTGCAGCTTATCGACCTTGCTGTCGAAGCGGGCCTGCAAACGGGCCACGGCCGCGTCGTATTCCCGCTTCAGCACTTCGATTTCGGCCATCACGGCGTCTTCGGCCACGCCGATATGACGCCACGCGCCACGCGGGTGCTCGGCCAGCACTTCATCGGTCAGCGTGGTGCCGGCCTTGATGCCTTTAAAGCCACCGCTGGCCTTACCGCCCAGCAGCTTTTCGCGCAGACGATTGAGGAACGAACGCTCCTGGATCGCCTTTTCATCGTCACGGTCTTTGGCCAAACGTTCGATTTCCGAACGCTCGATGGCCATCGCGCGCTCATCTTTGTCCACGCCGCGACGGCTGAACACCCGCACATCGACGATGGTTCCCGTCACGCCCGGCGGCAGCTTCAGCGACGTGTCGCGCACATCAGAGGCTTTTTCGCCGAAGATGGCGCGCAGCAGCTTTTCTTCCGGCGTCATCGGGCTTTCGCCCTTCGGCGTCACCTTGCCGACCAGGATGTCGCCCGGGTTAACCTCGGCACCGATATAGACAATGCCGGCTTCGTCGAGGTTACGCAGCGCTTCTTCGCCCACATTCGGAATGTCGCGGGTGATTTCTTCCTGGCCGAGCTTGGTGTCGCGCGCCATGACCTCAAACTCCTCGATGTGGATCGAGGTGAAGACGTCGTCGCGGGCGATCCGCTCGGAGATCAGGATGCTATCTTCAAAGTTGTAGCCATTCCACGGCATGAACGCGACGAGCACGTTGCGCCCGAGCGCCAACTCGCCGAGTTCCGTCGAAGGGCCGTCGGCAATGATGTCGCCATCACGTACCGCATCGCCCACGCGCACCAGCGGACGCTGGTTGATGCAGGTGGACTGGTTGGAGCGCATGAACTTACGCAGACGGTAAATGTCCACACCCATGGTGGTGCCATCCGGGGCGGTGGCGCGCACGACGATGCGAGCGCCATCGATCTGGTCAACCACGCCACGTCGGCGGGCCACAATCGTCGCCCCGCTGTCACGGGCCACGGCGGCTTCCATGCCGGTGCCAACCAGCGGCGCGTCGGCGCGGATCAACGGCACCGCCTGACGCTGCATGTTGGAGCCCATCAGCGCCCGGTTCGCGTCATCGTTTTCTAAGAACGGGATCAGCGCCGCAGCAACCGACACCAACTGCTTGGGCGAGACGTCAATCGCGGTGACATCTTCCGGCTTCACCAGGCGGAAATCGCCTTGGCGACGCACGGACACCAGATCCTGGGTGAATTTGCCGCCGGCATCCATCGGCGCATCGGCCTGGGCGACGACGAGCTTTTCTTCTTCCATCGCGCTGAGGTAGCGCGGCTCCTTCTGAACCACGCCATCCTTCACCAGCATATACGGCGTTTCAATGAAGCCGTATTTGTTGACCTTGGCGTAGGTCGCCAGCGAGTTGATCAGACCGATGTTCGGGCCTTCAGGCGTTTCAATCGGGCAGATGCGGCCGTAATGCGTCGGGTGCACGTCGCGCACTTCGAAGCCGGCACGCTCGCGGGTCAGACCGCCCGGCCCAAGCGCGGAAAGGCGGCGCTTATGGGTGACTTCCGACAGCGGATTGGTCTGATCCATGAACTGGCTGAGCTGCGACGAGCCGAAGAACTCACGCACCGCCGCCGCCGCCGGCTTGGCGTTGATCAGATCGTGCGGCATGACGGTATCGATATCGACCGAGCCCATGCGTTCGCGGATGGCGCGCTCCATGCGAAGCAGGCCGACGCGATACTGGTTCTCCATCAACTCGCCAACCGAACGCACGCGGCGATTGCCGAGATTGTCGATGTCGTCGATCGAGCCGCGGCCGTCTTTCAGGTCGCAGAGGGTTTTGACCGTGCGGAGGATGTCGTCCTTGCGCAGCACCCGCATCTGGTCGTCGACCTGCATGCTCAGGCGCATGTTCATCTTCACACGGCCGACGGCGGACAGATCATAGCGATCCGAATCGAAGAACAGGCCGCGGAACAAGGCTTCCGCCGTCTCCGGGGTCGGCGGTTCGCCCGGACGCATGACGCGGTAGATGTCGATCAGCGCATCGTCGCGGTTGGTATTTTTGTCGATCGCCAGGGTGTTGCGGATCCAGGCGCCGTTGGACTGATCCACGGCGAGGGTCGGCAGGCGGTCGATACCCGCGTCTTCCAAAGCGGCGAGGCGGGCCTCGGCGAGTTCTTCGCCGGCTTCGGCCCAGATTTCGCCAGTGTCCATGTTGACGATGTCTTCGGCGACATAGCGGCCGAGCAGATCGGCGCGACCAACCAGCACCTCACGGGTGTTTTCGGCGATTTTGCGCACCGTGCGGGCGGTCAGCTTGGTTTCCGAGTCGGCCACCACTTCGCCGGTATCGGCGTCCACCAGCGGCTCCAGGAGCTTGATGCCACGGAACGCTTCGGGATCGAACGGACGCGCCCAGCCTTTGGCGGTGCGGGTGAAAACGACCTGGGTGTAGAAGGTGGACAGAATTTCTTCCGAATCCATGCCGCGCACGTCGGCCGGGTCCATCTCCAGACCTTGCGCCAGGCGGGCTTCACGCATCTTCTCGGAATGCGCGCCTTCCAGCGCGTACAGCAGCGTGGTCACCGGCAGCTTACGCTTACGGTCGATGCGCACGTAGACCAGGTCTTTGCTGTCGAATTCGAAGTCCAGCCAGGAGCCGCGATACGGGATCACCCGGGCGGCGAACAGATACTTGCCCGACGAATGGGTCTTGCCCTTGTCGTGGTCGAAGAACACGCCCGGCGAACGGTGCATCTGGCTGACGATGACGCGCTCGGTGCCGTTGATGATAAACGTGCCGTTATCGGTCATGAGCGGCATGTCGCCCATGTACACCGGCTGTTCCTTAATATCGCGGATCGAGCGGGCGCCGGTATCTTCGTCCAGGTCCCACACGATCAGGCGGAGGATGACCTTGAGCGGGGCAGCATAGGTCATGCCGCGCGAGATGCATTCCTCGACGTCGTATTTCGGGTCTTCCAACTCGTAATAGACGAACTCAAGCCGGCCACGGCCAGCGAAATCGTCGATCGGGAAGACCGATTTGAACACTTCCTGCAAGCCGGTGTTGGTCCGGCTATCATGCGGGGTCGCCATTTGCAGAAACGCTTCGTAGCTCGAGCGTTGTACGTCGATCAGGTTTGGCATCACTGCCAGCTCGGGGATGCGTCCGAAGCTCTTGCGGATGCGCTTCTGCCCGGTGAAAGACCCGTTGATCGCGTTCATGCCTGTGTCCCGTCCATGATCAGCAAAATTCGTTGATCAGCAAAGTCGTTATCGGCCTGTGGCGGCGTTCGGCGTTTGCCAATAGCCATCTGCAAGCCCGTCAGTCCAGTCTTTCTGCAACGCGGAAAGCGGGCAGGACCCGCTCTGCTATTCGCGGAGCGGCCCCTACCCTCTTCAACGCATCTTACGACGTATGCGCCGTAAGCAACTTCATCACCAGCGAGATTACTTAACCTCGACGGTTGCACCCTGCTCTTCAAGGGTCTTCTTGATCTTCTGGGCTTCGTCCTTGGTCGCGCTTTCCTTGATGGTCTTCGGAGCGCCTTCGACCAGGTCTTTCGCTTCCTTCAGGCCGAGGCCGGTGATGGTGCGGATTTCCTTAATCACGTTGATCTTCTTGTCGCCAGCGGTGGCGAGGATCACGGTGAATTCGGTCTGCTCTTCAACCGGCGCGGCGGCGGCGGCAGCGGCAACCGGAGCCGCAGCGGCAACCGGAGCAGCGGCGGAAACGCCCCACTTTTCTTCAAGCATCTTCGACAGCTCAGCGGCTTCGAGGACGGTCAGCGCGGACAGGTCGTCCACGATCTTTGCGAGATCGGCCATTTTCATCTGTTCCTAATCTAGTCCCTCGCAGATTGCGTGCAAGGGTCGGTTCCACAAGTTGTTTTGACGCCCGCGAACGGACGATCAGGCGGCTTCGGCTTCGGCGTCGTCTTTCTTGGCATAGGCCGCCAAGACCCGCGCGATCTGCCCGCCCGGCGCCTGGAGAATGCCGGCGATACGGGTCGCGGGGGTTTGAATCATCCCCAGCAGGCCGGCACGCAGGGTATCCAGCGACGGCAGTTCCGACAGCGCCTTGATTCCAGCCGCATCGAGCGTCTGAGTTCCAAGTGCACCGCCGAGAATGACGAACTTATCGTTGGTCTTGGCGAAATCGACGGCGGCTTTTGCCACTGCGACCGGATCCCGAGCCCACGCAAGCGCGGTCGGTCCTTTAAGCAGCGGCGCAATGCCGTCGAAGCGGGTCCCATGCAAAGCGAGGACGGCCAGCCGGTTCTTCGCAACCTTATAATTCGCCCCTGCGTCGCGCATCTTGCGTCGCAGATTGGTCGCCTCGGCTACGGTCAGACCCTTATTTTGGGCGACCAGAACCATCGACGTCTCGGCGAACACGGCGGCGAGGGAGGCGACGAAGGCGTGCTTCTCCGTACGGTCCAAATCCCGTCTCCATCGGTGGCCGGCAGCGGATGATCCGCGTCCGGCCGGGTTGCCTTTGAGACGATGGGCGCCGTTGCCGACGCATCATCATCCCGGTTCGCCTGTCCCCGAGGCGCGAACGCCTCGGTCTTGCGGAACCGCCAGAGAAGTCACAGACCGTAGGCCTGGTAAAACTCGGGCTTCCCCGTCTCCCGCGTGCGATCCTGGATCAGATCTTTAACGCCCGAGCACCCGGATGGGTCACGAGCAACAAGCGGTCTTGGACAGGTTCGGGGGCTCCCGCCCCCTGCCCACCGCCGGTTGCCCGACGGCGTATCTGGGAGGCCGCCCCGTGGGCCGGCCAAAAATCAGGCGACGGCCGCGTTCACTGACGACACATCGACGCGGACGCCGGGGCCCATCGAGGAACTGACGGCAACCTTCTGCAGGTAGTTGCCCTTGGCACCGGACGGCTTGGCCTTGATCACCGCATCGGCGAACGCGCGCGCGTTTTCCAGCAGTTGCTCGGCCGAGAACGACGCCTTGCCGATGCCGGCGTGCACGATACCGGCCTTTTCAGCGCGGTACTCAACCTGGCCGGCCTTGGCCGCGGTCACCGCGCCCTTAACGTCCATGGTCACCGTGCCGAGACGCGGGTTCGGCATCAGGTTACGCGGCCCGAGGATCTTACCGAGGCGGCCAACCAGACCCATCATGTCCGGGGTGGCGATGCAACGATCGAACTGAATGTCGCCCGCCTGCACCTTTTCGGCCAGATCATCGGCGCCAACCACATCGGCGCCGGCGGCAAGAGCTTCTTCAGCCTTAGCGCCACGGGCGAACACCGCCACGCGCACAGTTTTACCGGTGCCGTTCGGCAGGCCGACGACGCCGCGGACCATCTGGTCAGCGTGGCGCGGATCGATGCCAAGGTTCATGCTGATTTCAACGGTCTCGTCAAACTTCGCTTTGGCGTTGGCTTTCACCATGGCGATCGCGGCGGCGAGTTCGAAGGAGGCATTGCGGTCGAAGCTGGCGTAGCCGGCCTTCAGACGCTTGTTGTGTGCCATAGGATCAGCCCTCCACCACTGCGAGGCCCATCGAGCGGGCGGAACCAGCCAACATGCGGACAGCACCGTCAACGTCGTTGGCGTTCATGTCTTTCATCTTCGTCGCGGCGATTTCACGCAACTGGCTCATCGTCACCTTGCCGACCGTGGCGCCTTTGCCTGGCGTGGTCGTGCCCTTGGTGATGCCGGCGGCCTTCTTCAGGAAGTGCGTGTTCGGCGGCGTTTTGGTGATGAAGGTGAAGGTACGATCACCATAAGCGGTGATGACAACCGGCGTCGGCGTGCCGGGTTCCATCTGCGCGGTGGCCGCGTTGAATTCTTTCACGAACTGCATGATGTTCAGGCCGCGCTGACCCAGCGCCGGGCCAACCGGCGGCGAGGGGTTCGCTTTGCCGGCGGGAATCTGCAGCTTAACGTAGCCGACGATTTTCTTCGCCATAATCCCAGGTCCTTGTTCGGCCCGCCATGCGGCGGGCGTTTCAGATGGGACCGCGGTGCATGCGACCTGCTGTATTCGTGGCCGGCCTGCATGGAGCAGGCGCAACAGATTACACGCAGGTCTCCCGCGTTCCTTCAGAGCGGCGGGGTCTAGAGGATCGGGGGGCGCGAGTCCAGAGGGGATTGCCGACGCCTGGGCGACGGCCACCCATGGCGGCAATGCATGGCGCTATGGTAGCATCAGCCATGCACATCCGCCCCGCCACTGCCGATGATACCGACGCGATTGCTACGATTGACCACGCCGCCAAGGCGGCGGCGCTCGGTGAGGTGCGCTGGGCGCACACGCCGGCCGAGGTGCGCGGCTGGCTTGAGGCGGTGCGCCTCCCGGCTGGGGGCTGCTGGTTGGCCGAGGTGGAGGCCGCCCCGCTCGGCTACATGGCCTTACGCGACGATTGGGTGGAGCAGCTTTACGTCGCCCCGCGGGTGTGGCGCTCCGGTGTGGGTACGGCTTTGCTCAACCAAGCCAAGGCACTGCACCCAGCCGGGCTGCGGCTCTGGTGCTTTCAGACGAATCTACCGGCGCGCGCGTTCTACCTCAAGCACGGCTTTCGGGTGGAGCGGCTGACCGATGGTGCGGACAATGAGGAACGTGAGCCGGACATGCTGTTTTCCTGGCCGGAGCCGTAGAGCCGATTTCACGACTTTTTAATTCCGTTACACTTATTTGATGCCAGCGCGATCCGCGCGCGGTGATACCTGACACCGCTTGAACCCGTCCGCATGCCGCTGCCCCAGCACACGGCCGGGCGGGGGAACCCGGTTGGGTGAACAGGGCGGAGGCCGGCATGGCGATCAAGCAGTGGAACGGACAGACCGGCTTGTTCGCCACCTCGGCGGAATGGAGCCCGAGCGGCGTTCCGGGCGCAGGGGATACGGTCGATCTGTCCGGCAGCCTCGCCTACGTTGTTACCCAGACGGGCACCAACGTTGTAGGACTGGTGCAACTGGATGATCCACTGGCGACGCTGGTCGTTGGCGGCAGCTTGCAGGCGACCGACGGCTTTGTCGTCAATGCCGGCACGCTGCTGTACGGTGGGGGTCTGGATCACGTTGCCATCAGCCTCGGCATGCCGGATGGCGGCGCGGCGGCGGTTCTGCAAGGCGCGTTTGTCAGCGATCTCACCTTTTACCCCTACGGCTATGTTTATGAGCCGAGCTTCGGGGCTGGGGTGTCGATTGTTACCAACGGGGCAGCGCAAATCGGCTTTAGCGCCAATGCCGGCGACATTCTGGCGCAATCCGGCGCGCTGACACTCAGCGGAGACCCGGCGGACGGCACCCATGCCGCCAACCCAGTTGGCCGCAATGCCGGCACCATCACCACTGCCGGGGCGCTGCTGATTGTCAGCGCGTATTCCGACTATCGCAACGACGATATTTTGCCGTACGGGCTGATCCGCATCGCTGCCGGCGGCACGCTGGAAGTGGCGGACGCGTTTGCGCGCATTGGTACCACCGCGATCAGCCACGCCAATGTCAGTTTCGCTGATGCCACCGGGACGATTGCGGTCGCCACCAACCCGACCGCGGCCTATCTGGACCCGGCAACGCTGGCGGTGGCCAATTTTCAGTCCGGTGACGTGCTGACCTCGCTCTACGGCGGGGCGTCCAGCTTTGACGCGGGCAGCAACACGCTGACGTTTTATGACGCCAGTAGCGGTGCGGTGCATGCCACCCTTACCTTTAGCAGTGCGCATGTGTTTAGCGCCGCGGAATTGCCGGGGCTGGGCGGCGCCACGGTGACGACGACCTATGTGATCCCGTCGGCAACCGGGAATGGCATCCCGGGCCCGCGACCGGCGACCGCGCAATGGCTGGGGCAGAGCGGCGGGTTCGACGATGCCAATCAATGGTCTCCGGCAGGTGTGCCAGGTAGCGGCGAGACCGCCAGCCTGGCGGGGACAGGCGTCTATGCGGTGCGACAGACCGGCAGCACCGCGGTCGATACGCTAATCCTAAGCGATGCGCTGGGCACGCTGGGGCTCGGCGGTTGGTTCACCGCCAGCCACGGGTTCAATCTGCAAGCAGGCGTGCTCTATCTTACCGGCACGCTGGCCGGCACCACGATCAGCCAAACTGGCGGCACGCTGTTGGCGGCCAGCACCGGCACGCTGAACGCTGACACCTGGATTGGTGCGTTGCGAGTCGCCGGCAGTTTGACGGTGAGCAACGGGCTGACAGTGCTAGCGGCGGATGGAGCCGGGCCGGGAACCGTGGATGTGGTCGGCGGCGCCCTGGCGTTCGCCGATGGCGCAACGCTCAACCACGCCAGCATCACCCTGGACGGTGGCGGCGTGCGCGGCGCGGCAGATCTGACACTCGGGGCGCAGGCTACGCTGAGCGCCGCCACCGCCGCGAACACGCTGACCGTTGCCGGCACGTTAGCCAATGCCGGGCGGATTGTGGTGGCGGCCGGCGGGCGGCTGACATTGGCGGCCGGTGGCTTCGCCAACACCGGCAGCATCGTGGTGGGTGCCGGCGGCGAACTCGATCTGGCGTTTGATCGCATCGGTCTGGCGCAGTTGGCCGGCGGGATCAGCCTGGATGCGGCCGGGACGCTCGGCCTGTCCGGCACGCTGGACCTTGCCGGCGCGACGGTCGCGACCGGCGCGGGGGCGCTGCTCAACACCACGGTCTTTGCCGGCGCCGTGCTGACCAACGGCACCGTGAACGCCGACGGCGGCACGTTTAGCGGGTCTGCGCTCGGATTGGTTGCAGTGGATTGGCGCGGCGCGTTGATCTTGGGCGCCGGGGTCACGCTGACGGCAGATGGCAGCGACCGGTTTGACGATGCCAGTGGCACTTTGCCGGGTACCATTGATCTGTCCGCCGGCGCAGTGATGCATGATGGCGGCACGCTGGATGGGGTGGAAATCGACCTTGCTGGCGGCGGCAGCCTGTCCGGGCAGGGGACGACCGACCCGCTAGGGCATTATATCGTCACCAATCCGGTGCTCGGAGCCGCCGCCTCGGTGATAGCCAGCGGCGATGCGACGGTCACGCTGGCGGTGAACCGGGGCGATATCACCAGCCAATCTGGCACGCTGAGTTTGAGCGGCGGCAATCTGGGCACGGTGGCGGCGGTGGGCGGGCTGCTGATCGCGCAGGCCTACACGGATTACGTCAGTGGTGGCGAGATCCCGACCGGGCAGAGCGTGATCGCCGCCGGCGGCACGTTTGAGTTGGCCGGCACACGTTCGGTCGCCGCCAATCTGCGCTTTGCCGACAATACCGGCAGCTTTGTTCTCGCCACCGATGCCGGCCAGGCCGCCACCCGGGCGGCGGTTGCCGGCTTCCAGAACGGTGACACGCTGGCCGCCAGCCTGGCCACCGGGTCCAGCTTCGACGCGGCAAGCAACACGTTGACATTTTTATACGCCGATGGCGGGCGGGCGGCGGTGACGCTATCGGGCAATCATGGGTTCAGCGCCGATGAACTGATCGGATTGGGCAGCGCCACCATCACCACCAGCTTTGTGGCGCAGCCGATCGTCAACCACAGTCCAACCGGCACGGTGGGGACGCCGCAATGGCTGGGGCAGAGCGGCGCGTTTGGCGATGCGGCCAACTGGTCGCCGGCGGGGGCGCCGGGCAGTAGTGCGACCGCCAGCCTCGCTGGCACGGTTGCCTATGCCGCCAGCCAGAGCGGAACCACAACCCTGGCCGGGCTGATCCTGAACGCCGCGCTCGGCACGCTCGGGATGGGCGGCACTGTTACCGCCAGCAACGGCTTCGCGCTGCAAAGCGGCAGCCTTTACCTGACCGGAACCTTGCGTAACACCGCCGTGACCCAGACCGGCGGCACGCTGCTGGCCAGCAGTACCGGCACACTGGATGGTGATAGCTGGTCCGGCGCCCTGACGGTGGCCGGCAGCCTGACGGTGCGCAATGGGCTTGGCTTACACGCCGCCGATGGCAGCCAGCCCGGCAGTCTGGCGGTTTCGGGGGCCATCAGCTTCGCCGACGCCACGGTGTTGGATCAGGCGACGATCACCCTGAGCGGGCAAATGCTGGGTGCCAGCGGGCTGACCCTCGGGGCACAGGCGACGCTGACGGCGCTATCCGGGGCGATTTTGTCCGGCAGTATCGAAAATGCCGGGGTGCTGCGGATTGGCAGCGGGCAGAGCCTATCGCTCGCCGGGGTGTTCGGCAATGGCGGCACCGTGCTGGTGGATAGCGGCACGCTGAGCGTAACCGGCTCGTTGAGCAACAGCGGGCAGATCCGCGCCGGCAATGGGGCGGAGATCGATTTCGGCGATACCAGCCTGAGTGCGATGCTGGCGGCCCGGATCAGCCTTGATGCCAGCAGCAGCCTGGTGGTGACCGGTACGCTGGATTTGGGTGGCGGCACGCTGGCGCTCGGGCCGGGTGGCACCGTGCCTGGGTTGGTGCTGCGCAATGCGGTGCTGGCCGATGGGGTGGTGGATAGCAGTGGCGGTGACGCGGTTGGCACGCTCGCCGGGTTGGCCAATGTGACGTGGCGCGGGCCGCTGAACATCGCCGGCACCGAGAGCGTGCGGGTTGATGCCGCCAGCCAGTTCACCGACGTCACCGGCACGCAATCGGGCAGCATTGCGATTGCCGCCGGCGGCACGCTGACCGATACCGCCACGCTCGACAACGTGCAGATCGCGTTGGGGGATTGGAGCAGCGGCGCCAACGCGGTGCTGGATGGGCAAAGCACCGCCTATGCGCCAAGCCTGGTAATCGGGCCGAATGCAGGGATTGCTACCAACGGGATTTCAACCCTGACCATCGCCGGCAATCAGGGCGCCATTGCCGCCCTGTCCGGCGCGGCAACGCTGATCGACCCGGGGGCGGCCGGCAACATCCTGGTTGATGGCGGGATGCTGACGGCGGAAAGCTTCACCGTGGGGCAGGCTGATGGCGCGGTTACCATCGCCGATGGCGGCAGCTTCGCAGTGGTGAACGGGGTGGCCGACCCGAGTGGGCATAGCGCGACGGTGCTGAGCACACACGCCAACGTTAAGTTCGCCGATGGCACCGGCACGTTGGAGATTGCGGCACTGGCGTTCCGGCCGCTGTACGATGCGCTGAACGTGCCGGCGATGATCGAGGTAAGCGGCTTTCAGGCCGGCGATACCATCCTGGCTGATCTCGGCTATGGCAGTTTTGACGCGCCCAGCAATACGCTGACCTTCCTGGACCCGACCAGCAACGTTACCACCGCGATCATTCATTTCGACGCCGCCCACCCGTTCGATCCCTCCGAGCTTTATGGGCTCGGCGGCAATAGTATCGGCACGTTGTTCGCCGATACCGGGGCAATTACCGCCTGCTTTGTGACCGGGACCCGGATTGCCACCACGCGGGGGGATATTCCGGTTGAGGCGCTGGATGTTGGCGACATCACCCTGACGGCCGATGGCGGCAGCGAACCGATTATCTGGATCGGTCAGCGGACGGTGGAC
>Ga0208496_1000257_pt1 | contig 18852 bp, 17 predicted proteins | sample CryBogmetaGMA2M_FD_184552 | JGI IMG/M metagenome (GOLD analysis project Ga0208496, IMG submission 184552) | Freshwater microbial communities from Crystal Bog, Wisconsin, USA - MA2M (SPAdes) | ecosystem: Environmental > Aquatic > Freshwater > Lake | place: Crystal Bog, Wisconsin, USA | collected... | reverse complement strand
GATAATAAAACACAAATAAAACCTAAAATTTTAAGTGAAAGAAGTTTAATTTCTTTTTCCGTTACTTATTTCAGCATTAACAGATTAATCAACATAATTTTTTCACAAAAATTTTGAATTAATAAAGAGCTCCGCTATCAATCTGATAAAGATTGTGATATTTCGGTAAATTATAATATCAGTTATATTTTATGAGTAAATATACAAAGACTAGCAAAACTGTTACGTTTTCAAAAGTTGATGACTGTTTCTAAGCCTACAAGACTAGTGTTTAATAAAGTATAAATGCAACATTAGACTAGAAAATTATTTTAGAACCTTAAAATACACTTTGAGTTGTTTCTCTTTTGACCAATTTTACGTTTTCGCAAAAGGTCTTATTATTGTAATGATTTAGTACATTATGAGTTTATGTTAAAACAGTAATAACCTATTTTAAAACAGTAGCTTTACCTTACTAAAGTATATAACAACACTTTTCTGGAAAATATTTCGCGGAGAACAAGCTATCTCCAGTTTTGATTAGCCTTTCACAGCTATTCTAACTTCACTCAAATATTTTGCAACATATAATGATACGGTCCTCAGTATTTTATTAAAAATAGGTCAACCTGAGTCAGAATAGATCAACTGGGTTCGTGTCTAAAAGAAATAACTAAAAGAAATTTCTTTGAGCTTTATTGCTTGCAATTTCTTTTAACTCGCTGAATCATAATACAAAAGGAAGATTAGAAGAAATATACACAATTAATTTAATTCAATCAAATGAAAATCGTTCCCTTACGGTACTCTACGCTATCAATATTTAACTATAATTACGTAAGGAGATGGGTCTCCTGTAACTAATTCGTTGTATCTAACGATTACAAATTTAACAATAAACAATTTCAATCACCTTTACTTTTGTTTTCTCTTTTGGTTTGTTGTTACGTTACTAAGATGGTTCCGTTGACGTATCGCTAAAAAATTGACTATTTGAGTCAACTAAGTTTCCTAGTTTAGATAAAATTAATAATAATTTATTAATTTGTATTGTTATAAATAACATCTTTAGATTAAATTTTAGATTTTTATTAATTGCACAAGAAAGAAAAGAAGTAAACAAAGCCACCAACAAATAATTAGGACGTTAGGGGTCGAACCTAAAACAGTTAAATTAAAAATTTAAAGCTATAACCAATTAAGCAACGCCCTTTTTCAATAAAATGAAAAACTTAAAAGAGAACAATTAAACCATTTGCTTAACAGGAGTCGAACCCATATTGATAAGTCCGTAGCTTAAAATTTTATCCATTAAATTATAAGCAAAGACGTTTCAAGAAGGGTTCGAACCTACAAAGAAATGATTAACAGTCAGACGCTTTACCGAATACAGCTTTTGAAACAGTTAAGCTACAGAGGAGATGACTATCACAAAGCTTTTCTAACTCCAGGCACAAGACCTAAAAGAAGATTTTTTCGTAACATATGACGCGAAAGACGGTATTTTGCTGCAAAAACTTTGTTGAATCCAGTTAAAACGCAAGTATTTCTAAATTTAGTAGGTCATAACTCGTAATGCGTACTTAAATAAAGTATTGGTTTTACTACAATATTACAATTAAACAAAGATTTAAAAGCAAAATAAAAGACTTCACTATTAAAAAATAATAATCGTTTTCGTTTATTTTTATAGTTGATATAAACAAAATTCATCAAATTAATTACAAAAGTGTTTTCGTGTAAGAGAGGATAACGAGAAAAAAGATCAAAAAACTTAGTGATAATGGTAAAAAGATTTTTCAACAAAGTCGCATTAGTTGATCAATACGATAACGTGGAAAAGATGCTCTAACCCAAACAAAGAAGAACAATAGAAAAGCAGCTTTTAGACTAAAGAAAACATAATTAGTAAAGCCAAAAAGGAATCAACCACCAATAAAAATTAAAACAGTTACACAAGACATTAAAATTATAGAACTATATTCAGCCAAGAAGAATAATGCGAAACCCATAGCAGCGTATTCGACATTAAAACCAGAAACAAGTTCAGACTCCGCTTCGGGTAAATCAAATGGAGCTCTATTTGTTTCAGCTAATATAGTAATAAGAAACATTAAGAATAATGGAAAATATGGTAAAAAGAAAGGTATGTTTAGTTGAAAATAAACAACATCAAGAATATTTAAGGAGGAGACTGTAAGAAACGTGGACATCAAAATTAAGCTAAAGCAAACTTCATAAGAAATTAATTGAGAAGCACTGCGAATAGCACCAAAGAAGGCATATCTAGAATTACTAAATCAACCGGAAAATATAATACTATAAACATTTAAAGAAGAAAATACAAATAACAGCAATAAACTAAGATTTAAATCTAAAACAAACGAGTTAAACGAAAAGGGTATTAAACACCAACTCAATAAACTAAGAAAAAAAGCAATAATTGGAGCCAAAATAAAGCCGAAAACGTTTGAATTGGTTGGTAAAATAGTTTCTTTAAGTAGCAACTTTAAACCATCAATTAAAGGCTGCAAAAGACCAAGAAAACCTACAGTGGAAGGACCAATGCGGAGTTGCATAGAACCCATAATTTTACGCTCAGCTAATGTTAAGTAAGCAACAGAAATTAAAATAGGAACCGCAACAAAAAGAAAAGACAAAAAGTTTTTAAGAAAGAACATAATTTATACCAATATTACAAAAGTTACAGGGGTCGAACCTGTGGCGTTAAGTTTGAAACTTAAAGTTTTAACCGACTAAACTAAACTTCTGGAAAACTTAAATTAAAGATAAAAAGCAATAGCAAAAGAATATGATAATAAAATCAAAGAATAATACAAAATAATATAAAATAAAGAATATTAAAGATAGAAACAGGCCAAATAAGAGTACAATTAAGTAGTTAATTAGAAAACCAGATTGTAACCAAGAAAATCTTGCTGAAATAAAATTTAAAGAATGGGCCAAATTGAAGGGTCCTAAAAGCTCTACAAATCCTTTATCAATTAGTTGAAACGTAATTTTATAACCAAAGGATACCGTATTTACAGTAATAATCTCCATAAATACCTGATCAAAATGTCATTTCTGTATTAAGAAAGTATAAACTTTTCTGAAACCATAAAACATCTTAAATTGATAAAAAAATAACTTAATATTTATCGTTGAATTACAGTAAACAACAATATATGAAAAGAAAATGCCGCAAAAAGTAACTGCAAATGGAATCAACTTAATAAATATGGGCAAAAATTCTCCATCAGCCATGCTATAGTTAGCAACGAAAACAATCAAGGAAGAGCTGAAGAAAGAGCTACCTAAACCAATAAACATATCCTTTGTTAAGAAACCAATAAATAAAGCACCGAGACCTAAGAAAAATAAAGGGTATTTCAAGAGAATAGGTCCTTCGTGTGTCTTTGAAATCAATACTTTGTAAGAATTACAATTATTTAAGAAAGTTAAAAAGATTAAACGAAAAGAGTAAAACGAGGTATTAAATATAGCACAACAGCTTAAAAAGTAGGAAATTTGTGCAAAAAAGTTGTTTTTAACAAAAGCAGATTCTAAGATAAAATCTTTAGAATAAAAGCCGCTTAAGAAAGGCAGTCCAGCTAATGTTAAAGAACCAATAACAAACATAATAAACGTAAAAGGAAAAAAATTTACAAGACCACCGAATTTTCTTAAATCCTGCTCATCATTTAAACCATGAATAATACAACCAGCACTTAAGAACAATAGTGCTTTGAAAAGAGCATGATTAGATAAATGAAAGAAAGCGGCAGAATATTGAGACAAACCAATAGCTAAGGTCATATAACCCAATTGGCTACAGGTGGAGAAAGCAATAACACGCTTTAGATCATTTTGCACTAATCCAACGCTAGAAGCAAAGAACGCAGTTAATGCTCCCACAAGCATAATCAAGGACAAAGATGTACTATTTTCAAAGAAGAAGGAACATCTGATAATTAGAAATATACCTGCAGTAACAAGCGTGGCTGCATGAATAAGTGCAGAAACTGGCGTAGGACCTTCCATAGCGTCAGGAAGTCATATATGTAACCCCAACTGAGCTGATTTACTTAACGATCCCCAAAAGAGTAATAAAGAAATAATATCCAAACAATAAAATTCTTTTGAAAGAATAGTAAACTTTTCAATTGTAATTGACGGAATAAGCGATAATACGACAAAATAATCAATACTTTTAAAACAAACAAAGATAAGACATACTGCGAGAACAATACCAAGATCACCAAAGCGATTGACAATCATGGCTTTAAGAGCCGACTTGCCTGCTTGAATACGATTGTATCAAAAACCAATAAGTAAAAAGGAAGCTAAACCAATCCCTTCTCAACCTAAAAACATTATAATAAAATTATCAGCTGTGGAAAATATAATCATAAAACCCGTAAACAATGATAAATAAGCCATAAAACGAGATTGATGAGGATCATAAGCCATATATTCGGTAGAATACAAATGTACAAACAATGAGACTGTTAACACAATTAAAAGGAGAACAGATGACAAGGAATCAAAGACAAAACTTCAAGGACAAAAGAATAATTCACAATGAAATCAGTTAATAAAGAAAATGGTACAAGAACAAGAAGCTAAAGAGGTTTCAAAGAAAATAAGCACTGCAAAAAGGAAACTAATGAAAATCGCCACATTCGATAACAGACAACAACCTTTCGATCCCAAAAATCTACCAAATAAACTTAAAGATAAGAAGCTGAGAAAAGGTAAAATTAAAACGCAAAAATACACCATAAAACTAAGATTATAGTTAAATAACTATACGCTTTACAGGGGTCGAACCAGTATATTATGCTTAGAAGACACAAGCTTTATCCGTGTTAAGCTAAAAGCGCTATACTAAGAATACGCTTTATAGCAAACTCAAACTTTTATAGAGCATAAACCGAATTTACTAAAAGCAATAGATGTAGCGTAAGAATTGGGAGAGTAATAACCATTTGGTAAAAATTGACCAACACTAATAATAACTTTTTGCTTTCGATTAGCACTTGTTTTAGTTCATTTACCTTTAAACTGTAGTCGGATACCGCAAATTATGTTTGAGTTAGAAAGAATACAAGAATGTAGTAATTTTAAAGAATTTACAACGAGATTAGTTTTAAAGAAGAAATTTTTCGACGATTCTAGTTGAAGGGAAATAAAATCACACAAGCATTGAGCAAAGAAACAAAATCTAAAACGCTGTTTTTTTAACAAAATGTTAAAAGAATTAAAAGATTTAAAACAAGGGTTTTTAAAAATATACAGAGAAAGGTTTTTAACCAAGGGAGGGGTTTTGTATGAAATAAGTCTATTATCATAAACTAAAGGGTTTTTTAAATTATTAACAAATAAAGAAATTTTATTGTTGAAACGCCACAAAAAAACAATTCCAGGAAAAAAACCTAATTGTCGAATAAGTATAGAGTTTCAATATAAGACGTGTATATCATCGATTAAGTTAAAAGCAAAATTTGATTTGACATCAGATCAAAAAGAAGGTCAATTAAGACGAGTACTTATCAATAAAGAGCTAACAATTATTTTTTGACCCATGATTACTTTATGCAATAATAAGCAGAGTAGAATTAAACTACTTACAAAAATATAAAAGACACAACTACTTAAAACAAAAGTTAAAAAGTAAATAAAATTAGAAAACTCATCATTAATGAAAACAGTGCGATAGCTTCAGTAAGAGCAAAGCCTAGAATAGCATAACCAAAAAGTTGTTTCATTAGTTGAGGATTTCTTGCCACACTAGTAATTAAAGCAGAGAATACTGTACCAATACCTGCGCCAACTCCAGCTAGAGCAATTGTAGATAAACCAGCACCAATTAATTTAGCTGCTTGTAAAATCATCAGAAACATAATAAATTATAAAACACGAAGCGGATTAGTTTAAAAGGAATCGAACCTTTAACACTTATCTTATCAAGATAAAACTCAACCAAATTAAGTTATAAACTATCCGACAAGTTTTTTAACATCATATCTCAATAGAAAAAGAAGTCAAGCAAAAGGTAACGGCAATTTACTAACAAGTAAAACGATAACCGATGGCATAAAATTATTAAACCTAAACAAAATCGCGTTAATTTTGTTTTGCGTAAAAGTAGAATAGACGTTCGTTAATATTTTAAGATAACAAGAATAAGATACAAGTAAACTTGGGTAGAATGATGTTATAGTACAGTATAATAGTATTTTGTTGAATAAAGAGTTATACTGTATTTCAAGAGTAGCTCAAATATCTAAACGAAACTTAGAGCGAATAGAGTCAAACACGTTTACAACAAAGCTGTTCAGGAAAGCATAAGCAGTAACGACAAACATTAAAAAGCATGTAGTTAGTAAAAATTCTTCATCAATGATTATGATTTCAACAAAACATGCGAATATTAAAACTAAAGGCAACAAATAAAAAAACATCTATTTAAAAAATATAGTTAGTATAACTTTTCCAAGAATTAAAACTTGATCTTAAATTAGACGTTAACGTAGAATAAATAACATAAAAAAAGAATAAGGTAGATAAAAGGGTGATAATAGAACCAACAGATGAAATGCTGTTTCAAAAACCAAACGCATCAGGAAAGTCTGGAATTCGTCTAGGCATTCCAGCTAAACCAAGAAAATGCATAGGGAAAAAGCAAACATTAACACCAATGAAAGTAGATCAGAAATGGATTTTACCGAGATACTCGTTATAAACTAAACCAGTAAATTTAGCCACTCAATAATATCAACCAGCGAAAATAGCAAATACAGCTCCCATAGATAACACATAATGAAAGTGAGCAACAACATAATAAGTATCATGTAAAGCAATATCAATTCCAGAATTGGATAAAACGATCCCAGTCAAACCACCAAAAGTAAACAAGAAAATAAATCCATTCGCGAATAACATTGGTGTTGTAATTATAACGTCTCCACCAAACATTGTAGCGATTCAACTAAAAATCTTAATACCAGTAGGGACAGCGATAATCATAGTAGCTGCGGTAAAGTATGCTCTAGTATCAACGTCTAAACCGACAGTATACATATGATGGGCTCAAACAATAAAACCTAAAAAGCCAATAGATAACATGGCATATATCATACCAAGATGACCAAAGACTGGTTTAGATGAGAATGTGGACACGATATGACTAATAATACCAAAAGCAGGCAAAATTAAAATATAAACTTCAGGATGACCGAAGAATCAAAAGAGATGCTGATATAAGATAGGATCACCCCCACCGTTGGAATCAAAGAAAGATGTATTAAAATTTCGGTCTGTAAGAAGCATTGTTATGGCACCAGCTAATACAGGTAAAGAAAGTAATAACAAAAAGGCAGTAATAAAGACAGCTCATACAAAAAGAGGCGTTCTGTGCGCTGTCATACCAGGACTTCGCATATTTGTAATCGTAACAATAAAATTAATTGCTCCAAGTATAGATGAAACTCCAGCTAAATGCAGAGAATAAATAGCCAAATCAACAGAAGCGCCAGAATGACCTAAAATACCGGATAAAGGAGGATAAACGGTCCAACCAGTACCAACACCGGACTCAACTAAAGAAGAGCTAACTAATAATATAAGAGAAGGAGGTAATAACCAAAAACTAATGTTATTTAATCTAGGAAAAGACATATCACAGGCACCTATCATTAATGGTACTAATCAATTACCGAACCCACCAATTGCAGTAGGCATAACAAAGAAGAATATCATTAAAAAGGCATGACTGGTAACTAATACATTATACAATTGATAATTGCCATTTAAAAAAGCATCTCCAGGCTGAGAGAGCTCTAAACGCATTAATAAAGAAACGATTAATCCTAACACACCAGAAAAAGCACCAAAAATAAAATAAAGAGTACCAATATTCTTATGATTAGTTGAAAAGATTCAACGATTAATTCACGAATTTGAGTAAAGAAGCATCAAAATTAAAACAAGATAACGAGAGGGGTCGAACCACTAATAAAAAAGTTTGCAACTTAAGACATTAACCATAATGATACGTTATCATAATATAATATTTTGTGAAAGATAAAGGGGTCGAACCTATAGAATCAAAATGATTTTGGATTTACAATCCAACGATATGACCAAACTATATCAAATCTTTCAACAGCAACAATTTTTTTTTATTTTTAACCAAAAGTGACAGGGGTCGAACCTACAATTAAAAGTATCAAAAACTTTTGCTTTACCAATTTAGCAACACTTTAAACTATAAATGATCGCGAAAGGGGTCGAACCTTTATAAACGTTTTATGAGAACGATATTTTAACCATTAAATAACACGATAAGTGTTACATGTAACAAAGATGGGAGTCGAACCCATAAATCTAAAATAGACTTAGTTTCTAAAACTAACGTGTATGCCAGTTCCACCACAAAGCTAGTACTTTATTTAAATAAAATAAACTTAACGATTTCAAAATAAAAGGAAAGCTCAAAAAAATAAGATATATTTATATTGAGGATCATTTTAACTAGACACCATTCATACGAGGAGCGTTTTTCGACATCACTGGAGTTACTTGAAGTAAGATAAGAAGAAGTTAAAATAAACAACGACTGAGAAGGAGGAGTAACGACATCAAATTTACTCGAATTAAGTATAAATTTTCTTACTTTTAAGACAACAGCAATCGAAGGTAGTAAAATATAATTAAAATAAAGATATAAAAAGGTTAGTAACAAGAAAAGCCAAAATAATTGCGAAGAGTAAGAAAATAAATCAAATTGTGGCATCTAACAAAAGTGGTTAATTAGTAGAAAAGGAGTTAAACCTTTTTTAATCTCAATCTAAAGCACCTTTTTGTCATTCGAAATAGAATCCAAAAACTAATACAAGTAAAAAGGTTAACATCGAAAACAACATTGTGCTACAGAAATACGAATAAGATACAGCAAACGGAAATAAAAAGCTAATTTCAAGATCGAAAATTACAAATAGTATTGTAATAAGGTAAAATCTAATATCGAATTCACCCCGAGTATCCTCAAAAGGGCTAAAACCACATTCATAGGAGGAGAGTTTTTCAACATCACTGGAGTTACTTGAAATAAGATAAGAAATAAAGAAAATAACCAAGCTTAACAAGAAACTTAAGAAAAAGAAAATAAATAGAGCACTATAATTAGAAAACATCTTTTGTACTATTTATGAACCACCCCAGAAGTAAACAACAATATATAAAAAGAGCCATACAACATCAACAAAATGCCAATAAAATGCCGCCGCTTCAAAACCAAAATGATGCTGCATTGAAAAGTGATTACAAAACAAACGATATAAACAAACAAATATAAATAAAGTGCCTATGAGTACGTGAAAACCATGGAAACCTGTGGCTAAAAAAAATACCGAGCCAAAGACACTATCTGTAATATTAAACGAAGACGATAAATACTCAATTATTTGAAATAAGGTAAATAAGCAAGCTAAAAACAATGTGAGCACTAAAGCCCATAAAGACTCTACTTTATTACCACAAGTAATAGCGTGATGCGAGTATGTAATCGTAACACCAGAACAGAGTAAAAGCAAAGTATTTAAAAGAGGAATAGCTTTAGGATCAAAAGTAACAAGTCCTTTAGGTGGTCAAATATTACCAATTTCAATAGATGGTGAAAGACTGGCTGAAAAAAAGGCTCAAAAGAAAGCAAAGAAGAACATTATTTCGGATATAATGAATAAAATCATACCATAACGTAAACCGAGCTGGACGATACTTGTATGAAAACCTTCAAAAGAGCCTTCTCTAACGATATCTCTTCATCATAGAAACATTGAACATAATACAGAGATCACACCAAAGATAGTGATAGAAAAGCCCAACCAATAACCATGAAAGAAAAGTACACTTCCAGTAGTTAAAACGAAAGCCGAAAAAGAGGATAATAAGGGCATTATACTCGGGTCAACTAAGTGAAAAGCATGTCTTTGTGTATAAAGAGATAAGAACATCAATAACTTGAGTGAAAATGGACGAAGAAAATTATCGAAAAAGAAGGGAATCGAACCCATATATTTAGTATGACAAACTAAGATTATACCTATTGTAATTACTTTTCGTGCGTTCTGCGGGAGTAGAACCCGCGTTTTAACCATGAAAAAGTTAAGTCCTAACCAATTAGACGAAGAAAGCCAGAATTTATCCTCTTAAGAAATAAATAATTTTCGGATTTAAGGTTCCGCGTAACCTAAAGAATGAAATCAATATAGCTAATCCAATAGCGGACTCTGAAGCGGCTAAGGTAAGAATAAATAAAGAAAACATTTGACCAACAATATCGTCAAGATAACAAGAAACAATCACGAAACAAAAGTTTACACAAAGTAAAAGTAATTCAATTGAAAAGAGAATGAGTATTAAGTTTTTGGTATTGAAAATAACGCCTAAAAGACCCACAAAGAAAAGTACGAAGCACAAATTAAATAAAGTTATAAAACTCATCTGGACGATTTAACTCTTAAGAAGGTTTTTAAATGAAAGTTTTTTAAAATAATTTTAAGGATTTTTAACAATAAAGGTAAATTAAGACCATTAACGAAACAAATAGTTTGACCAGGACTAACAGCTTGAATTCGATAACAAAGGTTACCCTTACCTTTGCCCAAACGCACTCCGATAGGCTTTTTAGAGACTGAAAGGGGGAAGGTTATATTAGAAAGAAAATAAAAATTTTTTTTTAAATGTTTCTGCAACAAGAATTTTAAAACAGAAAACTGTCTCGTAGAAATAAAACCTGATTGTGCTGCAACCAGGCAGAAATCGTAGTTACAAAAGTTTGTATGCTTTTTACATAATTTTATAGAACGAAAATGTGAGAAAGTATATTTCGAAATGAGTGACATCAGAGGAAAGTACCTTAGATGAGAGTCGAACCCATTTTTTCAGCTTATGAAACTGAGACGTAAGCCAATTTACGACAAAGGCCAGACCAAATTTAATGTAACATTATAGTATCATTTAAGTAAATACAAAGCAATACAGTAAACACATAGGCTTGTAAAAAGCCAATACAAAATTCTAAACCAATTATAGCAAAGACGACAATCAAAGGTATAATGTGAAACAAAACGAGAAGACCTCCACTAGAAAACATTGTTCACGAAAAACCTGCTAAAATTTTTAATAAACAATGACCCGACATCATATTAGCAAAAAGACGCAGCGCCAAACTAACAACACGAAAAGAGTAAGAAACAATTTCAATAGGAACTAATAAGAAAGCCAAAATAAGAGGCGCTCCAGAAGGGAGGAAGAAGGAAAAAGCATGAAAGCCGTGACGTTTAACCAACAAAATATTAAGAGCAACAAAAGATGTAGTGGATAGGGCTAATGTTACAGCAATATGACTAGTAACCGTAAAACTATAAGGAACAAGGCCGACTAAATTTGATAACAAAATAAAGAAGAAGATAGTGAAAAGAAAAGGGAAAAAGAAATTACCATTCTTCTTAATATTTTCGATCAATAAATTATAATAAACAAACTCATAAACGAGTTCTAGCAATAATTGTCAATTTGTTGAAATTAGATAACTACGACTAATAGAAAATGATGAGAATAAAAAACCAAAAAGGCTAAACATTAACATAATTAAAGAGGAATTAGTAAATGACAAATCAAAGATGTCAACAGATATAGAAATTAGTTTAGAAACAAGAAACTGTTCTAAGGGAGAAAACATCGATAATAGTGTAGTTAAGTAGAGGGCTCGAACATCTATAACTTGATTACAAAACAAAGGCTCTAACCAATTAAGCTAACTTAACAAAATTAAAGAGGAATTAGTAAATGACAAAACAAAGCAACTAGTCAGTCTGTTACAACAGCTTTTTAGCTGCACTTACTGCATTAAGTTCCCCAACCAACTCCACCAATAAGTCATTAGTATTGCCATCAGTAGGCAAAAAGAACAGACGTGTGGAAAGACAGCAGGGAAAGTTAAATTGCAAGCTACTAACCTGAGTTTTCGCGGTAACAATCAATACCAACAATAGAAAACACCGGCAGTTTAACGGAATAGACTCATAACGAGGACAATAAAACAAAAGTTTTAACCAATCCGCCAAAGCCAGTATAATCTGTTCAAAAATTACGTTATGGTGAGTATCCGTTGCCGGAAGACAAGTATCAGCATTAAGCTGAACTGTAATGTCATTAGCAACGAAGATTCTGTTGAAGAAATTAACTAACGAAGTACAATAGGAACTAAAAAAAAACAAATTTCTACCGGCATTAATCCGAACACTACGGTATAATTCCGAAAATAAGGAACAAAGCCATATCATAATTCCCCCTAACTTATAGTTTGCAAGGTTTGCTGGTACGACAGTACAAACAGGTAAAATAAGACTATTATTCGAATTTGATAAGTGTTCTAAGCTTTTATACGGCTTAGTTCTTTTTTTTCTGTTACGACGAGGCGTCGTACAGAATTTGCGCGTAGCGCTCGAATTATAATGAAGAAATAGATTCGTCCCATGAGAGATATTACCAGAAAAACTTAATTTATGTTGAACAGAGAGAAGGTGAATAAACATCTAATTATTGTAGTAAAAAGCAAGAAATGGGAGTTGAACCCATAAAACAAGTTTGGAAGACTAGTAATTTACCAATTAATTTATTATTGCTGTGTCAAGTAAAAACAGGTAGATAGTGCGGGAGTTGAACCTGCGATACGAGAAGTATTTATGCTTTCAAAGCATATGCCATAAACCAACTAGACGAACTACCTAAGGAAAAGATTTTATGATTTAATTAAATTAAACTCGAGCTTACTCAAGAAAGGCAGTAAAATCAAAAAGTAAGAAAAGTAATATAGAGAGCATAGTTGGCCAAGAGCTATAAAAGGCTGTTCGGGAACTTGTTGTCCAATATAACCTAAAAGAATATAGTCTAAGACTAAGACTCAAAAGAATAAACGGTGTAGAGGTCTATATAAGGAAGATCTAATATTGCAATTATCAACAAAAGGTAAAGAGAATAAAATTAAAATTGCTGAAAAGAGAGCTAAAACACCAATTAATTTATTTGGAATAGATCTTAAAATAGCATAGGCGGGCAAAAAGTATCATTCAGGAACGATATGCTCTGGAGTGACCATAGGATTACCAGCTATATAATTATCGCTATGACCTAAAGTGTTGGAAAAGAAATAAACAAAAAAAGAGAAAACAATCAGTAAGAAAACAAAGCTTAAAAGATCTTTGATAAAGAAGTATGGGAAAAAAGTTATTTTGTCTAATGAGCTAGAAATACCTAAAGGATTATTAGAACCGTCTTGATGAACGGCACTAAGATGGAGCAACACAACACCAGAAATAACAAAAGGAAGTAAATAATGTAAGCTGAAAAATCTGTTTAAAGTTGAGTTACCAACGCTAAAACCACCTCAAAGCAAATTAACGATCTTGTCACCAACAATTGGAAAAGCTGTAAAAAAGTTGGTTATTACAGTTGCAGCTCAAAAACTCATTTGACCTCAAACCAGAACATAACCTAAGAAGGCGGTTGCCATCATCAGAAGTAAAATTAAGACACCTAAACTTCATACAAAAGTTCTAGGTGTTTGATAAGAACCATAATATAATCCACGACCGATATGGATAAATACAACAAAGAAAAAGAAAGAAGCGCCGTTTGCATGAATATAACGAAGACATCAACCATAATTAACATCTCTCATAATGTGCTCGACGCTTAAGAAAGCTAAATCCACATTAGAAGTATAATGCATTGCCAAACAAATCCCGGTAATAATTTGTATACTCAAAAACATACCAGCCAAGAAACCAAAATTTCAAAATAGGCTCAAATTTGATGGAGTTGGGTAGTCGATTAAATGATCATTAATAAAAGAATACAAGGGCTGTTTTGTTAAAGAAAAAAACATGTTTATAGCAGTAAAAAAAAAAACGGAAAATTTACAGACATATGGTATTCACAAAATGGTAAAACAAAAAAACAAAGCTATTTTAATGTAGAAGATTCTCCGCTGTAACAGCGTTAAGACGTTCTACAAGTTTAATAAGAAGTGGATCATTAACAGCAGCATTATAATCTATAATAAAATGCATTGAGCTAAAACAATAAACATTATTTTCTAGATTGAACTGAACGGCGTTGACATTATGGGCTGAAAGTCTAACAAGGATATAAAAGAAAAAACTTCTCAACCGCAAGTCAATTCGAGCGAACTCAATCGTATTGAAAAGTATTTCACGGTAACAAACAGAAGCTCATTCAGTACGGATCATTATATCAATTAAAGAGACATTAAGATAAACTTTGCCAACAACCAAAAGCGTGTCTTTAATACTCACGGGGATCCCGTTTTCTAGGCAGGTACGATTAATAAAAAGAATATAGGATAGACAATAGGGATTATGCTCAGAAGGTGACGTCAATGAGAGAAATTTTGACGTCGGAAAAAACTGAGCATAAATCTTTGTAATCCATATTGCAGCATCATCGGAGGTATAATGAGAACATAATCCAGAAGGAACAATTGAGACTAACGGAGTAAGTGAGAATAACGGAATAATAGGCATTTCCGCCCAAAGCTCAAAATATCAGGCTCGATCTGGAAGAACTGTAGTAGATCTTATAAAAATTGTAGCAAACAAGAACGAAGGTCTTTTTGGACCTCTAAAAATACCATAAGTGCAAAAGAAGATCATCTATCATTATGTAAATTTAAGACTAATCAAAGATGTAAAAGACAATAGCAAGTAAGGACGACATAATAAAAAGGTTAAAAACCATAAAGATAAGCTCAGAAAAGTATCAACTAGAAAAGTATTTGCTTTACCTAACCAAACTGGAGTACTATGAACTTGTCTGAAACAAATTATTTTAATGAGTCGTATATAATAATAACAAGTCAAACAGCTAAAAAAAACTAAGAAAAGAGAGGATATGAAGAATTTTTTAGTAAGAATAGCAAAGAAAACACAAAGCTTACTATAAAATCCTGCAAAAGGCGGAATACCTGCGTTACAAAACAATAACAAAGAAAAACTAAAACCAAAACAAATATTACGCAAATATAAAGCACTGTAATTAATTAAATATTTTGGAAAGTAATTTTTAATTAAAAGTTTAAAAAGTAAAACAAAAAGACATAAGGTCATTAAGACATAAATTAAAATGTAAGTAACGGCGGCCTTTAAAGAGAAGTAACAAATGGAGCAAAAGCCTAAAATCACGAAACCAATATGAGAAATACCGGAATAATTAAGCAATCTTTTAAGACGTTTCTGGTACAAACCAGCCAAAGCGCCAAAGATTACGGAACCCAAGCCACAAAAGATAAAGAAGTAATAAGAACACTCAAGTAAAGGGAAAAAGATAATTAAAAGTAATTTTGATAATAAAGCAACTAAAGTTAATTTAGGTATTAATGAGAATAAAGCGGTCACGGTAACTAAAGAACCTTCATAAACGTCGCAAACCCAAAAATGAAACGGAAAAGCACCAAGTTTAAAGAAAAAGGTAGCAATTATTAAAGTAAATGGAAAGAAAGAACTAATTAGTGACGAAAAGACATATAAATCTAAAATATCAGTAAATATAATAGAACCACAAAAGAGGTACAAGAGAGAAACTCCTAAAAGAAATACGCATGAGAATAGAGCACCTATCACAAAATATTTCAAACCAGCTTCAACAGAATAACTAGAGTTTTTACAATAAGAAGATAATACATAAAAGCATAAGGTTTGTATTTCCAAAGCTAAATAAAGGAGTAGAAAATCTTTACTACAAATTAGCAAAATTAAACCAAAAGCAGAAAACACAACAAAGAAATCGTACTCAAAAGAAAAGATTTTTTGAGAATACAAGATAGGTTTAGACGAGATAATAAGCACAAAAAGACTAAATAAGGTAAAAATCTTAATAAAGGTATCAAAAAAGTGAAATTTTTCTAACATAACGTGAGTAGAAAACATGAAAGCGATGATAACAAACGCCAACAAAAACAAATTAAAGCATGCAGAAATATTTAAAGAGCATGGAAAAGCTAAAGAGCTGAAACTAAGAAGAGCCGTAAAATAAACGAAAGAGACCACGGTAACAAGTAAGAAAAAGAATTCTAGAGAATATAAGAGAATAAAATCATTCTCAAAAGCAAATGTTAACATCATTTAAGAACATAGACTCAAATGGCAGGAATCGAACCTGCGAAACAATAATACTTGCTTGCTACTTTAGCAAAGTAGCACTATAAACCGCTCAGTCACATTTGTTTTAGTATGGAGGATTTGAACATCCAAGCAAGAATACTGCATTAGATTTTAAATCTCACGTGTTTACCTTTTTCACCAATACTAATAAAGTGTCAAATATAAAATTAAATGTTCAGGAAATAACCCGAAATAGAAAGTGGCGATCAAAAACGGGCACAAAATATGAAACTCGTACCTTGAAATATCTTTAAATTTTGAGAAAGAAAACTTTTTAGGATTACCGAAAAGTACTCTGTTAACGAATCATAAAGTGTAAGAAGCACAAAGTACCAAGCAAAGACCGGAGGTTAACGCAACAAAAGGATTATTTATAAAACAACCTAACAAAATTAAGAATTCACCAACAAAACTGTTTGTGGAAGGAAAACTAATATTAGCAAACGAAAAGAGAAGTAAATAAACAGAAAATAAAGGCATTGTGTGAACTAAACCGCTATAATACTTTATAATACGAGTATGATATCTTTCATACAAAACTCCAATACAAATAAATAAAGCACTAGAAACTATAGCATGACTAATCATAAGAAGCATAGATCCCAATATTCCCTGATTATTTGCAGAGAAAAGACCTAAACCGACAACACCCATATGACTAATAGACGAGTAAGCTACAATCTTCTTTAAATCTACTTGTTGCAATGTTGTGACAGACCCATAAATAATACCAAAAACACAAACAGTAAAAACTAAAGGAGTAAAGAAGGCACTAGCTTCGGGAAAAAGTCCTATAGAAAACCGTAAGAAGCCAAAGCCTCCGAGCTTTAACAGAACTCCAGCAAGAATTACGGAACCAGATGTGGGAGCTTCACAATGAGCTTCCGGCAATCAAATATGAAATGGTATAAAAGGCATTTTCACCGAAAAAGAGGCAAAAAAACAAAGCCAACAAACTTTTTCAACAGTATTATCTAAAACGATACTTTTGAGGACGATCAAATTTGTAGTGCCAGTAACATAAAATAAATAGAGAATAGCAAGAAGCATAAAAATAGAACTAAAAAGCGTATATAAAAAAAGTAAGTAAGAAGCTCTCATGCGACGCTCTCTTGAGCCATACAAACCAATAATCAAAAACATTGGTATTAAGACAGCCTCGAAAAAGACATAAAAGAGAGTTAAATCGACGCTAAGAAAAACGCCAAAAAGAATACACTCTAAAAAAAAATATGCGCAAATATAATCAGCCGATTTATTAACAACACTAGGATTTCAAGATAACAAAATACAAACTGAGGTTAAAAAGGCTGTTAAAATAAGCATTATTAAAGCAAAACCGTCAACGGCAAAAACTAAGTAATTTTGCGAATAATAAATAACGAAAGTGTTAAGTTGAAAACCGACAAATAAGGGATCAAAGAAGAACAATAAAACAACACTAAAATTTAGTATAATTAAAGACAAAATTAGAGAAATATTCTGAAAATACCTTTTTGAAAGAGAAGTCCTCAACAAAAGTAGCACAACAGCACTAATCAAAGGAGATAAAAAGAAAGTAAACAGCATCTAAATATGACCAAGTCTAGTCTAGGTAATAGAGGTGTCGAACCCATAATCGCTCCGGTGTAAACGGAAAGCTTTACCGTTAAGCTAATCACCTAAAGTAGAGCTAAAAAGCACAAAGAAGAATTAAATTTTCTCACAAAGCCATGTAATATAGTTTTTAAGACTAACAGACTCTATCACAATAGGCATATTAGAATGACCAACACCACAAATTTCGCTGCATTGGCCAAAGAACACGCCATTTCGCAGCAAGTAAAGGGAAGTTTGATTTAAACGACCATTACAAGCATCTATTTTAATCCCTAAAGAAGGAATAGCTCAACTATGTAAAACATCAGCTGCTGTAACCAATACACGAATATGAGTATGAATAGGCAAAACAACTCTGTTGTCTACCTCTAAAAGGCGAAGCTCACCCAAATCAAGCTCGTCTTCAGGAATCATATAACTGTCGAATTTTAAAGTACCTAAATTAGACTCGAAATCTGCGAACTCATAACTCCAATATCATTGATTACCGATACACTTAAGAGTTACTGTTGGCTCTATGATTTCATCTATGGAATATAATAGAGCAAAAGAAGGCAACGCTACGATAACTAAAATGAAAGATGGGACAATAGTTCAAACAATTTCAATAAAAGTTCCATGAACTATACTACGAGACTTATTCTGAGAAAACATTCTTGTATCTGTAATCTGATTTGTAAAGAAAAGTAAAGTGCGAGTTAAAACTACAGAAACGAAAAAGAAAATAAAGACAATAAAGAACATTAAATCATGGTGCAAGTTAATAATCCCTTCCATTACAGGTGTTGCTGGATCTTGAAAATAAAATTGCCAGGGCTTTGAGGAGTCGATTAAAAAAAAGTTTATCATCAATAATTGTGAAGAAAAACAGAAGACTAAAGAGTCAAACTTAAGTTTCTTTTATCATCGTATAGTGTTGTGTTATTATTAACCTTTAGAAGGAAGAAGGAATAATATCATTACTAACGTAGTGTTAGTATTATTGCTTACTAGCTAAAGCTAGTAATAGTAATACTAAAGT
>Ga0208496_1000252_pt1 | contig 19028 bp, 18 predicted proteins | sample CryBogmetaGMA2M_FD_184552 | JGI IMG/M metagenome (GOLD analysis project Ga0208496, IMG submission 184552) | Freshwater microbial communities from Crystal Bog, Wisconsin, USA - MA2M (SPAdes) | ecosystem: Environmental > Aquatic > Freshwater > Lake | place: Crystal Bog, Wisconsin, USA | collected... | reverse complement strand
ACATTCTAGCCGATACTCTGCACAGGCAACGTCATGTTTTTGGTGGCTCATCTCAACTGCATGATTTATATAGTTAAAATATTGACCGGGAATTGCTGACAATAAGCAGAATTATGTTGGCTACGTTGACCAATAAAAGCTGCCTATCTCTATCCTCGTACACGTCTAACGACAGCCCTATTTTAATACTGCCAATGTGTTGGCCTTTGTGGTCAATGGAAAGTTCCCGATTGACCGATTTTACATTTGGCTTTTGCCGGTTATAGATAACCCTATTCTGATCATCGCGGATAGTTAGCAAAACGATTTCTGGATTGGAAGCAAATGCACTCCCCACTTTTTCTACTAGGTTATCATCCATATTCCAGAGTGGCCATTCAAGTGAATCACGAAGGTAAACGGTATAGTCAATCAACTTGCTTTTGTAAACAGTTTCAGCTTCGTGTGAGGAATAAATATAATTGACGAGGTTGACCGTAATAGACACAATGGAAACAAGCACAACCAAAGCTGCCGTGATTTTATGATAGAGTGATTTCTGCTTTTTAAAAAAGGATGCAAAAGCAATAATTATTATATGCAGCATTTGTTTTACCAAGTATCCGAGTAATACTTCTCAAAGCTTTTCAACTGCTGAAACCTGTCGGCTGGAATTTTGTTTTTTCCATTAAATTTCTCTAGTATGTTGGAATATTCCTGACTACGCAGTGTGCCATCCAACACTTGCCTATAACGTCGTGCGAGAGCTTTACCCTCTGTAATATCTTTATCGATTATTATTGCAATCGGTCGGGCCGAATCCGGAATATCCATACCGCCAAAATTCTCTTGACTTTCCGGAAACAGTTGTTTTATCGTGTACCAACCAGTTCCTGCCACTAAAATACAGAAATCAATCCTTCCCTTCTTCAACTTCTTCAAGAGCGACTCGTTCGAATCACTTTCTTCCACTGCTATGCCCGCTTTGACGAAGGAGTCCTTGCCTTCAAGCGTCCCTCTCAACACGCCCAAAGTATATCCCTGCAAGTCTTTCAGGCTATGCAATTCAAATTTTTCGTGATGGGGTTTATAGTAGAAAATTACCGAATGAAATACACCAATAGGAAAGATAGCCCGATTTTTCTTGTCCGTGAGCAAATCAGGATCGCCAACGATATAGGTGGCATGGCTTTGTCGGAAGCGCTTTACCGGTAGATATTCAATGGAATACTGGATTCCGGCAGTAGACGACACCAATTGCAAAAGGGAACCGCCTAGACCATCATTAGGCAAAGCCTGAGACCAGTAAGGGGGGGTTTCAGTTGACTGAAAGACAACGGGATGGTTTTCGGCTATGGATATATTAGTGGATGTCGCTAACAACAAGAAAAAAAGCATTAATGAAGTGATTGCACTAAGGCCAGCCTTCATTCCGCGCCTCGTTGAGATTCATAAATCATTTCGCCCTTGGTCATCGTTCAGCCCTGCAAATGTAGACTTCGGCGAACTTGTCGCCGCTTTCCGAACCATGCGGCGACAAGTCGCCGCACTCCACAAACTCACTCATCGGGCTGAACGATGACCAAGGTCATTATTTCCAACTAGGATTATAGTGCTTCAATCGACTGACATAATCTGTGGATAGTTTACCCTTGCCATGATACTTCTCGAAGAGTTCAAGATACTTTCCAGTTATTATTATTTTCTTTAGTCCATCGATGAATGCTTTCTGCAATTCCTTTGCATGGGCATCCATTTTTCTAAATATCATGGAAAATTGTTGCTCTCCAGACCCAATAGGAATTAGATAAAACGTTATGCTGTCATATTGATTTTTTTCCTTCGCAGTCAAGTCCCCCGGACTGCCTATCAAAGCCGCTGCATCACTTTTTAGTAATGCATATTTAGCTAGTTCTTTCGATGGTAATATATCTATGATCGGTTTTTTACCAGACGCTTTGAAGGCCTCCGTCACAATTTCCAACGACAGCTTGCCATTTAATTCGTTGGCGGTGCCATTCAAAGGTATCGACTGGTAACCCACGATATCGGCTTTCTTCTCTTCCCCGAGCATTTGAGCCGTAACACGCGGAGCCGTGGCTACCGCACTCCATGAGCACATTATTAGGGATAGCATTAAAAGCAAACGCATCATAGATATCAATGATGAGGACGCTAAATGAAGTGGATTATTTTGTTTCATAAAAAAACTCGCTATATCAATCAGCAATACTAGAGCTAGATAGGACCAGAAGTTTATCCCATAATTCAAAATGGTGATTGAATGGGTGTGTCTGCGACAGAAAAATGGTGATTTTTTCCTCCTTCGGATCAACGCTGAACCGCGTTGAAAAAATCCCTGCCCATTCAAATGACCCAATATCGCCACTGTCCACATTATGAGAGCGGTCTGCCTGAATCGCCACGCCCAGCCCGAACTTCCACCCTTCGTCATGTAAGGCAGTGGCATTGAGCTTGCCAATTTGATTGGTTTCGGTCATCAACTCGACGGTCTTGCGGCTCAAGAGGCGGATACCATCCATCTCTCCTTTATTCAGCAACATCTGACAAAAACGATAATAATCATAGGCTGTGCTGACAATACCGACCCCGCCGGAGAAGAAGGTTTTTGGCCCTTTGTACTGGTAGCTGGGAGAATACATATAATCACCTTCTTGCCGCGCACCGTCGGCCACTTTTTCCAGCTTGCCATGCCAGTCTGTTTTCCATAACGCTGATAGCCTGGGTTGTTTACTTTCGGGAATAAAAAAATAAGTGTCATTCATTTTCAATGGCTTGAATATACGCTCACGCATATAATCGTCGAGCTTCATGCCAGAAACAACTTCGACCAAATAACCTTGAACATCCGCCGCCATTCCATATTCGAATGCCTCACCTGGCTGTCTGGACAAGGGCAAGCGGGCGAGCCTTTTGACCATATCCCCTATAGTTCCTTCGGTTTCATACAAGCCACTACTGATGCCTGCTTCCTGATACAAGGTATGCATCTGTCTGTACAAGGGGTCTTTTGGATACCAATCCGATGCGAAGCCGTAAGGCAAACCTGCGGTGTGAATGAGCAAATCCTTGATGGTAATATCCCGTTTTGCTGGCACGAGTTTAAACGCTGGATTACTCCCTTCGGGGAGCATTTCCAGTACCTTTGGGCGTGCGAATTCAGGTATATATTTGGCGACTGGGTCCGACAGGAGTAGACGCCCCTCTTCGTATAACTGGAGCACCGCCACCGTCACCAGCGGTTTGCTCATTGATGCGATGCGAAACATCGTGTCTTTTTGCATCGGCTTGTCACTATCTGCTTTCCCGAATGGCTCGAAGTAGGCGATCTTTCCCCTTCGGGCGATTAGCACAACTGCACCGGCTATCTTTTTCTCATCGACTGTTGCACGAATAAGATTGCTCACTCTTTCTAGCCTGGTGGATGACAGCCCGACACTCTCAGGGGCAACCAATTGGATGTCCGCTGCTATAACGGGATTGGCCAACAAGGCTATTGCCAGCAGAACTGGCATTGTAGTAAGTTTCATTTTTGTATCGCCGAATCAAAACTGGAAATATATTGTACTCTTTTTTTCTGGACGAAGATTTTTTGCCTCACGCAAAGTAGCAATTCTTATTTTGACAAAGATTGTAAGGGCGGGTTTGTTCAAAATGAGAACTTCTGCAAACAAAGGCGCAACGTTAAGAAGTGAACGTTAGTGATTTGCGGGCGCTATTGGGTTTTGCCCGGGCTGTAGTTTAATGACAAGAACAGGGTCGTGCCCATCTGGTTGTACAAATAGGCCGTTTCGTAATGCTCATTGAACAGGTTGGAAGCTCTGCCTTCGAGCAGCACATCTTTGTAAATTTCATAACTGGCGCGTAGGCCCACTGTCGTAAAACCGTGCAACTTGACAGTATTCGCCAAGTCTTCATAACTGCGGCCTTGTTCGTTCACAATCAGACCGACGCGGAATTTCTCGAAGCGCCGGTCCAAGTCGAGTTGGGCCATTTGCTGAGCCCTGCGTGGCAACACATTGCCGTCATTGGGTCCCCCGTCGCGGTTGCGGGGGTCGAGCAGGCTGAGGCTGGCTTTGATAATTACACCGAATAACTGGGTCGATGCCTGGTTTTCCATGCCTAATATTTCTGCATTGGAAATGTTATTTGGTTTGAGGGTGGTTGAGTCGAAAACAATCAAGTCGTCAATTTTAGTGTAATAGCCATTGACTGCCCAGTTGACATCAAACAGTTTGCCTTTTGCGCCTACCTCGGCACTTTGCGACGATTCCGGCTTCAGGTTGGGGTTGCTGAAATTGGGGTAGTAGAGGTCATTGAAAGTTGGCGCTTTGAATGCCGAGCCATAAGAGGCGTTGAGACGCAACCTCTCGCCGAAGTCGTAACCCCAGGCGACCCCGCCGGTGGTCTTGCCGCCGAATTGTTGGTTGCTGTCTTGGCGTACCGACAGGTTCAAACTATGGCCTTCGATAAGCCCTTGGTATTGCAGGAAGCCAGCTTTATCATCGCGCGAAGTGACGGGAAATATCAAACTACTGTCAACCCTATTGACATAATAATCGAAACCCGCCGTCAATACATGGTCTTTTTGCAGGGTGAAGTCGTTCTGCCATGTGGTGGTGACACGGCGAGTGTTGAAGCTGTCAACGAATGCTTTGCCTAAATAATCATTCTCCATATCTGCATTAGTGCCCGCCCTAAGAGTTGTAGACCAAAATGACAGGGGGCTAAAACGCAGTTTGCCGCCGATTACTTGCTGTTGGATTTGAGAATTATCGGTGTAGCTGCCGTTATATCGGTTGTTTCCTGCCGCTTGTAGTAAATTGCCTTCGACTTCCAAACCATTGTCGAAGCGGTAGCCGGCACGGGCCGAACCGGAGGTGTTGTTGTAGCCGCCATTGCCTGGTTGAGTGACGCCGCAGCCCTGGCCCGTGACCGGGTCGCCAAGACAGGGGTGGATACCGCCGGTGTACAGTTCGGCACCGCTGAAATTGAACCAGCCCTTTTCCCCTCCGCCTGAAACGCCTGCGGAAACCTTGTAGGTGTTGTATGTACCCCCGCCCAAGCTGATGAAAGGTTTCAGGTCGCCGCCGCCCTTGCGGGTGAATATCTGGATCACACCGCCGATGGCATCCGAACCGTAGAGGCTAGAGCGCGGCCCACGCACGATTTCGATGTGATCCACTTGGTCGATGGGAATATCTTGGATGGGTGTCGAACCCGCAGTCGCCGAACCCATCCTCACTCCATCGACGAGAAATAGCACATGGTTGGAATTGGTGCCGCGCATGAATACGTCAGATTGTTTGCCCAAGCCCCCATTGTTGCTGATGCCGATGCCGGCAATGCCAAACAAGGCATCCTGCACCGAAAGTATCTGTTTTTTCTCGATGTCTTCGCGGGTGATGACGCTGACCGAAGCCAGGCTTTCATCGGCACTTTGCGCGGTACGCGTGGCGGTGACCACAATCGGAGGCAGCGTTTCGGTTTGCGTGTCTGTATCCGCCAAGGCGGTGCCCGTTGCGGCCAGCAGGAAAAATGATAAATTGAATTTCAAGGAATGTCCCCTCAATAGGCCATGCTCACCCGCATGACCGTGGATGCGGAATGTATCAAGGAGGACGGAGCAACAGATGGCAATGACCATCGGATAAGCAAACGATTTGCCACCCGGCCAATATGACTGGCGCAGGACGCTTTCACGGTGGCCACCCTAGACGGGAGCCGTGCCTGCCGGGACCGCCCTCCGCGATACCCGAATTAATGCGGCTTGGGCCGGTATCCGGGCTCGCGAGTGATGACTTGACGGCATCCAGACCATCGCCTTCCCGCGTGTTACGCAGTGGCTCATTGATGGCCCTTGACTCGCTTACCGTTGCGGGGGCAGCGCCGGCTTTGCGGGATGGACTATGATCCCGCGCACCGGCTTCCCGTTTAACCCAGACGCGACCAAAGCCGCAGGGCACCCAAGAGGCAGTAAGGCTGCGCATTTTATAGTAAAATTGATTATCAAGCCACCAAGTAACTCAAAAAATGCAAATTGACGATATTCTGCAAGTTCTGCCGCTTTTTCTAAACCATTCCAACGCGGCTGTCGCGATTAAAGATATCGACGGTTGCTACCTGTTTGCCAATCGTGAGTTTAGCCGCTATGCCGATAAGCCATGGCAGGAAATCAACGGTCATTGTGATGCAGACTTCCAGATAGCGGAGTATAACCAGAAAATACAGGACATTGAGCAATCGGCGATTTCTCTTCTGAGGGGTGTCAGTTGTGACGAGGAATTTTCCCGCGACGGGAATCCGGTGTACTATCTTTCAACGCGCTTTCCGATTTTGGATGAACTGCAACATGTGATTGGCATAGGGATAGTCGCCATGGACGTGACCGCGCAGCACCAATCGATTAGCGAAGCAGAACAAGCTTTGTGCGCTGCTGAAAAAATCAATGCCCAATTACGCCTTGCAGTTGCAAGCCTTGAACAACTGGCAAGCACTGACCGCCTGACCAACGCATGGAACCGCCGCCGTTTTGAAGAGGCAGTGGAAAGTGAAATTCATCGCTTTCATCGCTATGGCCATCCCGTCTCCCTGATGATGCTTGATATCGACCATTTCAAGAACGTCAATGACACCCACGGACACCAAGAAGGCGACAGGGTTCTCAAGCAGGTAGCGGAACGAATCTTTGCAAGCATTCGCAAATCGGATTCCCTGACCCGCTGGGGCGGTGAAGAATTCATTGTGCTCACGCCCAATACCGGGCTGGCCTATGCAAGCATACTTGCCGAGCGGATACGGGCCAATATCGCAATCCAGGCGGTGGGTGATGTTGGAACCGTCACCGTCAGTATTGGGGTGGCCGAATATTTTCCAACTTCTTCCAGCAAAGATTGGCTAGAACGTGCCGACCGTGCCATGTACACCGCCAAACGAGAAGGCCGAAACCGAGTCGAGATTGATGCGACAGCCTGCAATGGGCCTATCGTAGCCGAACACTTTGAAGGCCACTTCGTGCAACTGGTCTGGAAAAAAGCATTCCTCTCAGGCAACGAACTGATCGACACCCAACACCATGGCCTGTTCCGCGTAGCCAACGAATTGCTTGATGCCGTCCTTTCCGGCCGCCCTAGCGACGAGGTTTCGTTGATTGTCTCACGCTTATTGTCCGATGTTGCCAGGCATTTCGAGGATGAAGAGACCATTCTTGCAGCGTTGTCCTTTCCGGGCTTGGCCGAACACGCAGTGGAGCATGCCAGGTTGGTTGCCAAGGCACTTGAATTGGCGGATGCCTTCAAGACGGGTGTCCTGTCGGTGGGTAGCCTGTTTCAGTTTTTGGCTTACGACGTGGTCACCCGCCATGTGCTTGGGGCAGACCGGGAGTATTTTCCCTATACCGCAAAACGGAACTCACTATGAATATACGCACACGATTCGCACCCAGCCCCACAGGCTACCTTCACATTGGCGGAGCGCGCACGGCGCTTTTTTCCTGGCTTTACGCCCGCAAACACGGCGGGACGTTCATCTTGCGGATAGAAGACACCGACTTGGAGCGGTCTACGGTTGAATCGGTCAATGCCATTCTGGAAGGCATGACTTGGCTGGGGCTGGAATATGAGGAGGGACCGTTCTATCAGACCGAGCGCTTTGGTCGTTACAAGGAGGTCATCAAGCAGTTGCTAGAAACCGGTCACGCTTATCATTGCTATTGCTCCAAAGAAGAATTGGACGAACTGCGCACCCGGCAAATGGAAAACAAGGAAAAGCCCCGATATGATGGGCGCTGCCGCCAACGCACCGAACCGCGACAGGGTGTCGCTCCGGTGGTTCGCTTTCGCAACCCTGACGATGGCGCGGTAGTGATTGACGACAAGGTCAAGGGCAGGGTTGTAGTCAGCAACGCGGAGTTGGATGATCTCATCATTGCCCGTTCCGACGGATCGCCAACCTATAATTTGTCAGTAGTGGTGGACGACTTGGACATGAGGGTAACCCATGTAATACGCGGTGATGACCATCTGAACAATACCCCGCGCCAGATGAACATCCTCAAGGCTTTGGGCGCGGCTGTGCCAATCTATGCCCATGTGCCGATGATCCTAGGTGCGGACGGCGCGCGTCTGTCCAAGCGCCATGGGGCGGTCAGCGTGATGCAATACCGCGACGAAGGCTATTTGCCGGAAGCTTTGCTTAACTATTTGGTGCGGTTAAGTTGGTCCCATGGCGACCAGGAAATCTTTTCCGTGGACGAGATGATAGGCTTGTTTGAAATCGAAGATATCAACGTGTCGGCATCTTCCTTCAATCCCGACAAGCTTTTATGGTTAAACCACCATTACTTGATGCACTCCGACCCGCTCCATGTTGCCCACCACTTGCGCTGGCATTTGGGGCAATTAGGCATTGACCCGTCCGATGGGCCGGACCCGGTGGATATTGTCGTAGCCCAACGGGAGCGCAACAAGACGTTAGTGGATATGGCAAAAAGCAGTGTTTTCTTCTATCGGGATTTCGAAGATTATGATGAAAAGGCCGCGCAGAAAAATCTAACCGCCAACAGCGCCTTGTTGCTGCAAGACCTGCGCGATAGCCTGGATGCCCTGCCGGTATGGAACAAGGAAGCCATACACTTATGCATAGATTCTGTGGCAAGAGAGGCTGAAGTCAAGATGGGCGTAGTGGCGCAGCCGCTCCGTGTTGCGGTGTCGGGGACAACCGTTTCGCCCCCTATCGATATTACATTATCCTTGTTAGGGAAAGGCAAGACGATATCACGAATAAATCGAGCGGTTTCATTTATTAAGCAAAAATCTGTCACAACAGGCTAGACGGAAAGCTTAACACCATTTATAATAATTTGCTCAAGTTGCTTAGGGGCCATAGCTCAGCTGGGAGAGCGCTACAATGGCATTGTAGAGGTCGTGAGTTCGATCCTCACTGGCTCCACCAAAGTTCTTGAACCCTTTAGTCCCCATCGTCTAGAGGCCTAGGACACCGCCCTTTCACGGCGGCGACGGGGGTTCGAATCCCCCTGGGGACGCCAAATCCCTAAATTACGGAACTTTTTAAGTTCCGTGTTTAATTGGCGAAGTCCAAAGCCCAAAAAAGCCCGGTCATTGGCCGGGCTTTTTTTTCGCCCATTGATTTATCTCTATCCTAACTGATGTTACGCAACGCGGAAATGTTCAATCCCTCGGTGTGCAATTGTGCACTTGTCATCAAGCAGACTCCACAAGGCACTCCATAACCTGAAGCTTGCCATCCCCTTCGACAAGCTACAAGTAGCTTGAACGCTGGATACATTCGGCGCATCCTTGACCTACGATTTTCGCCTAGTGGTAATTGCTACCTACCAACGCGCGTAACATCAGTGATTAATCAATTGGCAACTGCACGTTGATAATGAGTTTGTTGCTTACGGAACAACAAAAATTTGACATTAAGCCACACATTGTATAGATTCCCTACCAAATAAATTTAATAATTTTGGGGGAACTTTATGAAGATTTTTCAGACAACGCTCGTTTGTGCCTTTATTTCCTTGGCACTTTTCGCATTTGATGCCAATGCCGTCGATGCCGACGCTGCGAAAGCACTAGCCAAGAAAAGCAACTGCCTACGCTGTCACGGCATCGACAAAGCTAAGGCCGGTCCGGCGTTCAACAAAGTTGCCGAAAAATACAAAGCTGAAGCGAATGCCGAAGCAAAGCTGATAAACCACCTTACCTCGGGAGAAAAAGCCAAGTTCCCCGACGGTCATGAAGAAGAGCACATGATACTCAAGACGGACGATCCTGCCGAAACCAAAAATTTGGTGGATTGGATACTGTCGCTCTAATTTGTTAGCCGACTAATGTACAAGCCGCCCTCCCCTCCTTGGGATAGGGCGGTAGGCTAGTTGCAGAACAACCCACAAATGAACTCCAAATCCTAGGCCATTCCCTGCCTAGCCTCAACGGTAGTATTTGTTCCTGAAAAGCGAAAATTATGAACCTATTAATTAAAATAATTCTTGTCTGCGGGATGATGTTTTCATCCGCCTATGCAGAAACGGCCCCTACCGAAGTGTTGGATAGCCCATTAGTCAAGCCTGGAGTTGCGGGTGACGCTGCGGCAAAACCAGCCCAAGGGTTAGACCAAGATAAAGTGTGTACGAGCTGCCACGACGAGAATGACAGCAAGCCCATCCTCGCCATCTACCAGACACCGCACGGCAACAAGGCCGATGCGCGCACCCCGTCCTGCCAGCAGTGCCACGGTCAGAGTGATGCCCATTTGAAAGGTGTCCCCGGACAGAAAGGGCGGGCGGCACCCGACATCGTGTTTGGCACAAAAACCAAAGACCATGAGCCAACCCTGCCCGCTACCCAAAATGATAAATGCATTAGCTGCCACCAAAGCGGTTTGCGCACCCATTGGAGCGGTAGCCAGCACGATATGCAAGGCGTGACTTGCAGCAACTGCCATACGGCTCACACCCCCAAAGATAAGGTGCTTGAGAGAATCAGCCAACCGGACGTTTGCTTTACTTGCCATCAAACACAACGGTCAGAGACCCATCTATTCTCCACCCACCCCATTTTGGCCGGCAAGACCGCTTGCTCGGAATGCCATAACCCCCATGGTTCCACGGGTCCGAAGATGCTAGTCAAACAATCGACTAACGAGACCTGTTATACCTGCCATGCTGAAAAGCGCGGTCCCTTCCTGTGGGAACACTCGCCAGTATTTGACGATTGCACCAACTGCCACACACCGCATGGTTCCAACAATTCACCGTTGTTGAAACAGCGAGTGCCTTGGTTGTGTCAAGAGTGCCATACGGCCGATCATGCCAGTACGGTGAACAGCGGGGCGAATTTGATCAATGGCGATGTGACGACCGTTGATGGCAAGCAAACCTTTAACAACCTTTCACCGCGTGCCCAGGCTAATGGCCTTGCTTGTTTGAACTGCCATTCGATGATTCATGGATCGAACCATCCTGCCGGCGCTAAATTCAACCGATAAACCAGAATAAGCGGGAAGAATCATGGACAACAAAAACGTAAGCTTCAAACTAAAGGCCAGCGCATTCGCTGTCTTCACCACCTTGCTAATGGGTCAATCCGCAATCGCCGAAAATGCGACAGGGCAACCCACTGCAAAACCGGTTAAAGCCAGCCATGCGACCAAACACAAAAAAGCTAAAGCGACTACTGCTAGAAAAACGGTAAAAGCCACTCCTGTCGTTAAACCTAGTGTGGTTGCCACTCCTCCCAAATCGGCGGTAGCGGTAGCCGGTACGGCAACAAAAGTGGCCGATGCATCGGACAACGCTGAGTTGAGAGAACTGACGACACCCCAAAGCACCATAGAGGCGGGCGTACTCGGGGTGAGTAATGGCAGTTGGAAGTACGGTCAGTATAACGGTCTGCCGGATAGCGGAGCCTATGGAATCGGCAACTTTGACATCAAAGGCGGTGGTGCTTACGATAGCAAAGATGCCACCCGTTGGCGTTTGACAGGCAAGAACATCGGCTTGGAAACACGCGAGTTCACTGGCGAATATAAGGACCAGGGTAAATACAGACTTAATTTCGGGTATGACGAAATTACCCAATACAAACAAGGAACCTACCAGACACCTTACATCGGTGCGGGCGGTAATGAGCTTTTCTTACCCCCCAATTGGAAGTATCCGACGACAGCAAATAACATGCGGACTTTGCCGGGTTATGACCAACCTCTGTTTCAAGGCGTTGAATTGTCGACCAAACGTCGTCGGTTCGATGGCGGATTCAGTTATTTTCTGGACAACGAATGGGAGGCCAAAGCGAGCATGCGCCACGAAGAAAGAAATGGCATCCAGGCACTGGGTGCCCCTATAGTAGCAAGTAGGTCGGTCACGCTGCCTAATCCTATTTCCCAATCAACGGATCAGATCAACGCCAGCCTTAACTTCACTGGCGAAAAAGCATACGGATCATTAGCGTATTACGGATCAATATTCCATAACGACTACAACTCGGTAATCTTCCAAAACGCATTCTCAGCGCCAGCGGCTGGCAACCCAAAATTTGGCCAGATGAGTTCCATGCCAGACAACCAGTTTCACCAGTTTACGCTAAGCGGTGGATACAACTTTACAGCAGACACCAAGTTAGTCGGCTCTGGAGGCTATGGGCGCAATTGGCAGGATCAAAACTTCCTTCCCTATAGCACCTCGACTTTTGCGATGCCCACCCAAGGCAATCTGAATGGCGCGGTGGATTTCAAGAATGTCAATGTCAAGCTGACACATAAGGCGACCAAGGATTTGAATTTTGCGGCATCGTATAAATACGACGAGCGCGAAAACCTCACATCTGTTCACACTTACCAGTTTCCTGATGTGGATACTGCCGGGGCAGGCACTAATTTCCGCAATAACACGCCATTCAGCCGAAGAGTCCAAACCGGTAATCTTGATGCCAACTATACCATCGCCAAGGGACATAATTTGAAGCTCGGCTACGAAGTGCAAAACATTGACCGTTGGTGTAACGGCACATGGACATCTTGTGTCGATTCATCGACAACCCTGGAAAACATTGGCAAGATCGACTATCGCGGCAACCCGATTGATAGACTAACGACTAATCTAGGTTACGCATATTCCAATCGGAGTGCCTATAACTATAATCAAGATAACGCGTATTTGGCATCATTCCAAGGTCCACAGACCTTATCTCAATTGAGCCTGTACGATTCTTATTTGGCGACAGGAATACCCGCATGGGGTCCGTTCTTAGGGTATCCCACAAAGGGAATGCCCTACCCATATCCCGGCGTGTTTGTGAACAATAACCCAGTTACGCTCGCCACAGGCGCTGGCAATGCACTGGATATAAACGGCTTGGGTCGCTTCAACACCGCACCGCGAGACCGCCAAAGTTTCCATTCCTTGCTGAGTTATCAGTTGACCGATAAACTGGCGTTATCCGTCAACGGGGATTACAAATACGATAACTACTATGAATCGAACTATGGACTGCAATCGTCGAAGAATTGGTCACTCAACTTCGACAGCAGCTATAACTTCAGCGAAGACCTTAGTGGGCATGTGTTTTACACCTACCAAGACATCTTTAACAAGACGGCGGGTTCATCAGCAGGCAGTAATAGCAACACAGGCAGCACAGCAGCGGGTTCTGTCGTCGGTGGATGTGTCAATAATGTTTTAGCAAAGAATGTTGCTGCCAAGATTGACCCTTGCCTGAACTGGCTGTCCAATATGGGCAACAACATTAACACGGTGGGCTTGGGTTTGAAGCAAAAGGGATTGTTTTCTGGCAAACTCGATCTGAACGGCGATTTCCTGTTGAGCTTTGCTAAAACCACCACGGACATAAGCGGTGGGCAATATTCATCGGTCACTGGGACTAACGCAACCACCGGGCCATTCTATTATATCCCGGCCACTAATATGCCGATTGTCAACACCCAGACTTATCAGTTCAAGCTGAATGCAAAATACAGCGTCAACAAAGCCTCGGCGGTTAATCTGACCTATTCTTTCCAGCACATGTGGAGTAATGACTACACCTACATTGGCATGCAGCCGTTCGGGACACCGACGGGCGTGATGCCCACCAATTTGCAAGCCCCGGTTTACTCAATACATGCCGTGGGCTTGTCATACATTTATAACTTCTAGGCGACTGATAATGATTGAAACCAAACAGATTGCCACGCTGGGCAAATTGCCAATGCCTTTCAAGGTATTGTACACTGGCTTTTTGCTAGTCATCGGCGTTGGGTTGATGATGGCGGGTGCTCAGATCATGCTAACTCATGGCATGGCGGATGGCAAACCGGGTTTGTCCAAAGAGGACATTGTCTATAGTTATTATGGCAACCGTTCCGGCTCCAAACTGGAAGCCGCCCTCACAGGCAACATGAAGGCGAATGCACCTGACGAGGTGCGCTTCAAATTGATCCAATGGGCCCGCGATGAAGCACCGATGGATCAATGGGATAAGATCGGCCCTTTATTGGAACAAAATTGCAGCAAATGCCATGATGAGGATTCCGGGCTGGATTTGGTGGCAAAAAAGGAAGTTGCACAGAACTTGGCCCAAGTTGACCACGGGGCCAGTATTGCCGGCCTTACCCGGGTATCCCATATTCATTTGTTCGGCATTAGTTTCATTTTCCTGTTTGTGGGTTGGATATTTGCCATGTCCGAATTTAACGCCCGATGGAAACTGATTCTGATTGCAACCCCGTTTATTTTCTTGATTCTAGATATTCTGTCTTGGTGGCTGACTAAATTCTGGCCTGAATTTGCCTGGCTCACCATGATAGGCGGTTTTGGCTATAGTTTGGCCTCCACTGCGATGATATTTACATCCCTGATGCAGATGTGGTTGCCGCGTTGGACGGATGAGGACTGGAATAAATCATGACAGGTTCAATTGTCGCTATGGCTTTCAGTGTGCTGCTCGGCATAGGGCTTTTGTATTTCTTTTTAGTGACTAGGGGTGCGCTTATTGCCAATGCATTTGTACCCCGCGCACAAGATAGATTCCATGTCTACTGGGTTTATTCCAATATGCGATTAATTAAGTTCTCCGACAGGAAAACTTGGGTTGCTGCGGTTTTGTTGTTTCAGTATGACCGCTTGGTCGATAAGGTCGTAAGCGAAATTAGGCGGGCATCAGTCGACGGCAAGACATTTTTAATGACTTCTTGCGCTTTCGGCGATGTGATGCCCAAGGTTGTCAAAGCCTTAGTCAGGGGCGGGGCTGGTCACATCTGTATTAGCGATCTGATTGGAAACGAACTCATACACGCGGGTAAAAAGCTTAATGAATTCCATGGGAAGTTTGAGCTTGCCGAGGCGGATGCCACCTGTATGCCGAAAGATGATGGCACAGTTGACATCAATTTGATTTTCTTCTTATTCCATGAACTCCCCGATGAAAGCAAGAAACTCGCTTTTAGTGAGGCCGCACGTTTGACCGCGCCTGGCGGCAAACTCATCATTGCGGAGTTTCACCGACCACGCAAAAGGATAATGCGCTTTCTAGGCTATATGTATTTCACCGTATTTGAACCCTTTGCACTCAGCATGTGGGGGCAATACGACCCGGTGCATTGCCTAGAAGGGATGGGAGGCTGGACTTGCGAAAGGGCTACCTATTTTTTCGGCAACTTCCAAGTTGTTACCGCGACAAAGACAGCATAAGGATGGGGTGCGCTGCAACCATCTCCCAATGTAAACCCCCTATCTCCCTTTTTCAAAGGGGGGTTGGGGGTTTTTAATTGTTGAATTTAAAAAGCGGTCCAACTGGTTGGCAAATGCCTGCCGGTCGGCTTGGCTGAAGGTCGATGGGCCGCCTATATCCACACCACTGCTTCTTAACTCCTCCATGAAGTTCCGCATCGTAAGACGTTCCTTGATGTTTTCCTCGCTATAAAACTCCCCTCGGGGGTTTAACGCAAACCCCTTTCTTGCAATCACGGTGGCCGCAAGGGGAATGTCGGCAGTGATCACAAGGTCTCCGACATTCACTTGTTGTGAAATCCAGTTATCCGCCACGTCGAAACCTGAACCCACTCTAATCGCCTTTATATAGGGCGATGGGGGGATGCGGACATGCTGATTGGCAACTAAGGTCAAACTAATTTTGACCCTGGCCGCAGCACGGAAAAGTATTTCCTTGATGACATTCGGACACGCGTCGGCATCCACCCAAATTTGCATGATTTACAGCGTTTTTATCTTAACAAATAAAAATAGTAAAGAACACCCAATAAAACCATCAATTGTGTGAATGGCCTTGCAGAATAATATAACGTAACAAGTAACGTGTGATATTAAAAACGCTGTATTTTCAAAATGAAATAGTTTTGTCCGTGGCATATTATCGTTCCCACGCTCCAGCGTCAATGCCATTAAGTTAAGCCGTCATTCCGGCATGGACCGCCGGAATCCAGATTGCAGGGATGCCCCAAAACCCGCCGTCCATGGAGCCTGGGTTCCGGCGATCCCTGCCGGAACGACGAGTTTTTTCTTAACTTAATGGCAGTGACGCTCCAGCGTGGGAATACAATTTAAACCGCTCCCGGTTTGTGACGCAGAGCGTCAAAGGAGTAATTCCCACGGAGACCGTGGGAACTATAAAAAACTCTTATATTTTTTTAACTCGTGACCTAATCAATTTGAGTTCTTTTGCTGAAAGTGGTGGGTTCGATCTATGCAACATGCGATGGCAGCTAGAGCACACAGCAATTAGATCAAATTTTTTATCTTGCCGCGTGTTCAACTCCATGCAATTATGACTTATATTTATTAAATTACGAAGAGGTTTACATGTCACTCTCATTAGCGTTGCATTTACTCGCCGCCACTATTTGGCTCGGCGGCCTGTTCTTCGCCCATCAAATCCTCCGTCCGGTGGACGGGGAAATGCTGGAACCACCTATCAGGTAATTTTAAATCCTGCCCGGTTCGTGCGCATCAATTTTAATCACACCCAGTCGAAAGAGGCTTACTATGAACTTATATGATGAAAGAAATAAGCTCCATCGTCGGTTATTCCTCCAAAAATTGGGCGTCACGGCGGCAAGTTTGGCTTTCGCACCCTTGTATAGCCAAGCCGATACCGAAACCCTAGCTTTCGGCAACGGTATTAGGGAATTGGTTGCCTACCCACAGAAACGCCCCCTCATGTTGGTCACAGCGCGTCCGCCCCACCTAGAAACACCATTCGCGGTATTCAATGAAGGGGTGCTGACTCCCAACGATGCTTTTTTTGTGCGTTACCACCTGCCTAACTTCCCCACGTCAATTGATGTCGGGCAACATCGTTTGAAGGTTACGGGGCAGGTGAATAAACCCTTATCACTGAGTTTAGCAGAATTGAAAGCCTTAGGCGAAACCGTCGAGATTGTCGCCGTCAACCAATGTGCTGGCAACAGCCGTGGTTTTTCATCACCTAGGGTGTTTGGCGCACAGCTTGGCAATGGTTCGATGGGCAATGCCCGATGGACAGGCATTCCGTTGAAAACGGTACTTGATCGGGCCGGTGTCCGGGCCGGTTCCAAACAAATCACGCTGCGAGGGCTGGATCGTCCGGCACTTCCCGGAACTCCCGAATTTGTCAAAGCAATCGATATTGACCTAGCCTTGAGCAGCGGCCCTTTGATTGCTTGGGCCATGAACGGCACGGATATTCCATTCCTCAATGGATACCCCATTAAGCTAATCATTCCAGGCTATTTTGGCAGCTATTGGGTCAAACACTTGAGCGAGATCGAAGTGATCGACCATGGCTTCGATGGTTTCTTCATGAAAACTGCTTACCGAGTGCCGGACAATGAATGCCAGTGTGTTTCCGCAGGTTCGACACCGGAAAAAACCCGGCCAATTTCCCGATTGAAGGTCCGTTCTTTCATCACCAATCTACGCAGTGGCGAAAATGTAAGCGCCGGCCATGCAATTAACCTGCAAGGCATTGCTTTCGATAGCGGAAGCGGTATCAGTTCAGTCGATATTTCTGACGACGGCGGGAAGCATTGGCAAGCGGCAACTTTGGGCAAAGACTTGGGCAATTATTCGTTCCGTGAATGGCATAAAACTTGGGAACCCCAAGACAAAGGAAAGGTGGCACTGCAAGTCCGGGCACGTAATCGCCGTGGGGAAGAACAGCCTGCCGCTGGACTTTGGAACCCAGGAGGCTATGCTCAAAATGGCATTGAAACCCTTTCCATCTTGGTCGTTTAGGAACTGATGCCATGAAGCCATTGATCGTACAGACCGCATCGCTGATTGCTTGGTGTGTAGTCGAAGCGTTTGCCGCAGCCGAGCCGCTCAGCATCACTTTGCCGACGGAAACCGCCAAATTAAGGCCATCCAATTTACCGGGCTACGCCCTTGCGACACAAAAATGCCAAATTTGCCATTCGGTGGATTACATCGAGTATCAACCTCCTGGGATGATTGAGTCACAGTGGGTCGCCGAGGTGCGTAAAATGCAGCATGCCTACGCAGCCCCTATAACTGATGACGAGATCAACCCAATTGGTGCTTACCTAGCGGCCAGCTACTCAGGAAAGCAGGCACAGGAAATTGGTTTGCAACCCTCTACTGCTCCGGTTCCATCCAGCCAGGGCGCTACAATGACTGATGTAAAGACATTGCTCGATCAAAACTCCTGTCTGAATTGCCATGCCATAGACAAGAAACTTGTCGGGCCGTCCTATCGGGATGTAGCCGCACGTTACAAAAACGACCCAAAGGCGGTGGATACATTGGCAGACCGTATGGGTAAAGGGAGTTCCGGTCGCTGGGGCGGAATCCCCATGCCTCCATTTCCCGCCCTCACGCCCGATGAGTTGAAAAGCTTGGCAGTTTTCGTGCTAAGTCATTGATGTTTTTTTTGCACCGCGCCATTGAATACCAAACCCTATCCAGAAGAGGTTCGCATGTCACTCGCTTTTGCTTTGCATTTACTCGCCGCCACCATTTGGGTCGGCGGGATGTTCTTCGCCTATCAAATTCTCCGACCGGTGGCTGGGGAAATGCTGGAACCACCCATCCGGCTGACATTATGGAAAAACGTCTTATGGCACTTTTTCCCTTGGGTGAAGGGCAGCATCGTGTTGCTGTTCCTGAGTGGATTCTGGATGATTCGTGGCCTAGGCGGGATGGCAAAGCTTGGATGGCCTATCCATTTGATGCTTGTGCTGGCTGTGGTGATGACAGCCGTGTTTTTTGTAATCCGGGGCAAATATTATTGTGGCCTTAAGGATGCCGTGGAAAATGAGAACTGGGGCGAAGGTGCCGAACGTTTGGGGGAAATTCGCAAGGCGGTGGGGTTGAACCTTGTCCTAGGGTTGATTGTCATCGCCGGGGCGGGTTTTGGCCGTTATTTGGGGTGATACAGAGGGTAGTGCAAATACAGCGTTTTCAACATCGGATAGTTACTTGATAGGACGTATGGTTGTGCTAGATATTTTTTTCAATCAGAGATTGTTTGAATATTCATTTTTAGGTA
>Ga0208496_1000250_pt1 | contig 19074 bp, 16 predicted proteins | sample CryBogmetaGMA2M_FD_184552 | JGI IMG/M metagenome (GOLD analysis project Ga0208496, IMG submission 184552) | Freshwater microbial communities from Crystal Bog, Wisconsin, USA - MA2M (SPAdes) | ecosystem: Environmental > Aquatic > Freshwater > Lake | place: Crystal Bog, Wisconsin, USA | collected... | reverse complement strand
CTGGATAAGTCGTCCAATACGGCGCGGGAAGTATTACTTCATCACCTGGATCAATGATTGATGCAAATGATTGATAAACAGCTTGCTTGCCACCATTTGTTACAAGCACTTGATCGGCAGTAATTTCATAATTTGAATCACGCTTTGTCTTTGCAACAATTGCATCGCGAAGTTCAGGAAGACCCGGTGTTGGTGTGTAACGATGGTTTGCAGGTTTTGCCGCCGCTTCGATTGCTGCTTGAACAATGTAATCCGGTGTAGGAAAGTCTGGTTCGCCTGCGCCGAAGCCAATTACTGGCCGGCCGGCTGCCTTGAGTGCTTTTGCTTTGGCGTCCACCGCAAGGGTGGCTGACTCGGCGATTGCTGCAATTCGGGCAGATACACGGGATTTAGGTGTTGAGGTCATGCTCGGATTTTACCTATATTGCCAAGCCCCCTAGACTTCCCGGTCTGGCGCTTGCACCTAATCCTCGGATTTGATGAAAGGTCATGCTTCTGCATGCCTGAACTCGAAGACGCGAATTGAGTAAACGCTTGAAGGGCAGTAGCTCAACTGGCCAGAGTTCCGGTCTCCAAAACCGGCGGTTGGGGGTTCAAGTCCCTCCTGCCCTGCAAGTACGTGAAGTAGTAAATGAATGAAATGTTTTAAACGAATGAAAGAGGAAAGGTAACAACGTGGTTGATCAAGTTCATGATGAACACGAAAGCCAAGAGTCATTAGGGCTCTTTGGTCGAATTGGCCTTTTCTATCGCCAAGTTGTTTATGAGTTAAAGAAAGTTGTATGGCCAACACGCAACCAACTCACAACGTATACAGCTGTTGTAATGGTCTTCGTTCTTTTCATCATCGCTGTAGTTTCTTTGCTTGACGTTATTCTTACCAAAGTAGTCTTCTTGGTGTTTGGCTAATGACAATGGAAAATCTAGAAACTCCTGTAGACGCATTCGAGGCAGCGCTCGTCCAGACCGCAGATGAAAACACTGAGGCGCTGGTTCCAGCTGAAGATTTGATTGAAGATACGCACTCGGTTGAAACCGAGGAAGCGACTGTTGAAACAGTTGATTCTGGCGACGACAACGGTGACGCCACCGAAGAAGAAGCAGAAGAAGTTGATGAAGAGCGTGCAGAATTCCGTCGCGTCCTTCGTGCGGCTCCCGGCGACTGGTATGTCGTCCACTCATACGCTGGTTATGAGAAGAAGGTAAAGGGAAGTCTTCAAAACCGTATTCAGTCTTTGAACATGGAAGATTATGTTTTCCAGATTGAAGTTCCAGAAGAAGAAATTACTGAAATCAAGAACGGGCAGCGCAAGCAGGTTAAGCGGAATGTTTTCCCTGGTTATGTTTTGGTCCGCATGGATCTCACCGATGAATCATGGTCTTGCGTACGTAACACTCCTGGTGTTACAGGTTTTGTTGGCAATGCTCACCACCCATCACCGTTGAGTTATGAAGAAGTTGAGAACATCTTGTCTCCACGTCCTGCAAAGGCTGGCAAGGCAGATATCAAGCTTGTTGATTTCGAAATTGGAGAGTCAGTTACCGTTATGGATGGTCCATTCGCAACGCTTCCTGCTTCTATTTCAGAAATCATGCCTGATCAAGCAAAGCTCAAGGTGCTTGTTTCAATTTTCGGCCGCGAGACCCCTGTAGAGCTTCACTTCAACCAAGTCCAAAAGATCTAACGAACTTTTAAGAAAACCAGAAAGAGGAAAAGAAAATGGCACCAAAGAAGAAGATAACTGCACTTATCAAGTTGCAGATCCAGGCAGGGGCAGCAACACCGGCTCCACCAGTGGGTCCTGCGCTTGGCCAACATGGTGTCAACATCATGGACTTCGTTAAGGCGTACAACGCTGAGACTGAAAGCCAAAAGGGTCAGATTATTCCAGTTGAGATCACTGTCTATGAAGATCGTTCATTCACCTTCGTTACAAAGACTCCACCTGCATCACGTTTGATCTTGAAGGCTGCGGGAATCGAAAAGGGTTCACCAATTCCTCACAAGACAAAGGTTGCAACAATCTCAAAGGCACAAGTTGAAGAGATCGCCAAGATCAAGATGGCCGACCTCAATGCAAATGACCTCAATGCAGCAAGTTTGATCATCGCTGGTACAGCCCGCTCAATGGGCGTATTGGTTGACGGTCTCTAATAAAAAATAAATAAGCAAAGCAACTGTGGGAGGACCTCGCTGGTCCGTTAACCACAACCTGCTCCATCAAACGGAAAGAAGGAAGAAATGAAGCGCAGTAAGAAATATAACGAAGCAGCTAAGAAGATTGATCAATCTCTTACCTACTCACCATCACAAGCTGTGAAGCTTGCGAAGGAAACATCTACAACAAAATATGACGCGACTGTTGAAGTTTCAATGGTTCTCGGCGTTGATCCAAAGAAGGCGGATCAGGCAGTTCGTTCAACTGTTAACTTGCCACACGGAACAGGTAAGACTGCTCGCGTTTTGGTATTTGCTGGCGGAGAGCGCGCTGAAGAAGCTCGCGCTGCTGGAGCAGATATCGTCGGCGCAGATGAACTTATCGAAGAAGTTTCAAAGGGTCGCCTAGATTACGACGCAGTCGTATCAACACCAGAATTGATGGGTAAAGTCGGCCGCCTCGGAAAGGTTCTTGGACCTCGCGGTTTGATGCCTAATCCAAAGACAGGCACTGTTACAACAGATGTTGCGAAGGCAGTAACAGATATCAAGGGCGGAAAGATCGAATTCCGTGTTGATAAAAACTCAAACCTTCACTTCATTATCGGCAAGGTTTCATTTACGGCCGATCAACTTGCAGAGAACTACTCAGCAGCGTTCGAAGAAGTTTTCCGCGCTAAGCCATCTTCAGCTAAGGGTCGTTACATCAAGAAGGTCACAATTTCGACGACGATGGGACCTGGAATCCAGGTTGATTCATCGATCGCTCGCGACGGTGGACCAGTTCTTCAATAATTAATTACGCTCAAATCCGGGCCCGCTGCGTTAAATCCAGCGGAGACCCGGATTTTTGATTTTAGGTCTCTCTGGCTTAGACTTCAACCCTCACCAAAGACTGCAGGTCTCGGTTCACGTAAGTGAAACGAGTTAATCGCGAAAGCGGCCCGCATAGGTTCACATGAGCTTTACCTAAAGCCTCGTGCGCACTTATGCGCCGAGGATTTTTTATTTTCGGCGATCAGAGTCCAACGTGAGGTCCGAATAAACGATATGAAAGGAAGCCACATGGCTCGTCCTGATAAGGCAGCAGCAGTAGCTGAACTGACTGAAGATTTTAAGTCAGCAACAGCGACTGTTCTGACTGAGTATCGCGGTCTTACCGTGACCTCAATGAAAGAACTACGACGCTCACTTGGTTCCACAACCAAGTATTCAGTTGTAAAGAACACGCTTACAAAGATTGCGGCAAAGAATGCTGGCGTAGAGATCTCTGATGATCTTCTCGTTGGTCCTTCGGCGCTTGCATTCGTTAAGGGTGATCCAATTGATGCAGCAAAGGCTATGAAGAATTTCCAAAAGGAAAATCCTCTCCTTGTTATTAAGGGTGGAATCTTCGAAGGCAAAGCTGTAACAACTGCAGAAATCATGAAGCTCGCTGATCTTGAGTCCCGTGAGGTTCTCTTGAGCAAGCTCGCTGGCGCAATGAAGGGCACGATGGCCAAGGCCGCTCGTACCTTCGATGCACTTCGCATCAAGCTCGAAGCCGGTTCACCAGCTTCAGCACCAGTTGCAGAAGTGTCCACGCAATCAACTGAAAGTGCTGAATCAGCAGAGTCGGTTGAAACCCCAGCAGAAGCAGTTGCAGAAACTCCTGTAGCAGAAGAAGCAGCTCCAGCTGCAGAAGCTGTAGCAGAGACAACCGAAACCCCAGCAGAGTAACTTTCAATTCAGAATAGATAAGGAAATATAAAAATGGCAAAGCTCTCACAAGCTGACCTAATGGCTCAGTTCAAGGAAATGACACTTGTCGAACTCTCAGATTTCGTCAAGGCATTTGAAGAAGAATTCGATGTAACTGCTGCGGCTCCTGTAGCTGTTGCTGGTGCTGCTGGTGGCGCTGCTGCTGGTGGCGCTGCAGAAGCTCAAGATGAGTTCTCACTCATTCTTGAAAATGCTGGTTCACAGAAGATTGCAGTTATCAAGGAAGTTCGCGGAATCAATTCAGCTCTTGGGCTGAAAGAAGCGAAGGATCTTGTAGATGCAACTCCTGCAACCCTCATCGAAAAGGGTTCAAAGGAAGCTGTAGAAAAGGCAAAGGCTGCTCTCGAGGCTGCTGGCGCAACAGTTTCAATCAAGTAATTCGGCTTCACCAAAGACCTCTTGCCCTAATGGGTAAGAGGTCTTTTTAAATCTTTAAAACAATCTTTAAACCGCCTAAGGCACTCTTCTGAAACGAAATTGCGCCAATCTTTTCGCCAGCCTTTTGCATCAGACTCATTCCAAGCCCGCTGCCTCCATGCTCGCGTGAACGAGCTTTATCAAAACGAGTAAAGGCCTTTGTTGGAATCGAATTCAAACCCGGACCACCGTCCTCAATGACAATCACAGCGCCTTTTCCTATGGCGCTAACTTCAACCGAAACGGCGGCATCCGAAGGCGTGTGGCGATAAATATTCGAAAATACGTTAGATAGAACTGTATTGAGGAGTGAAACATCAGTCTCCACAAAACAAGGCGAGGATGAATACGAAATATTTCTATCCGGGTTTAAATCTTGCAATTCCGAGATCTTGTTTTTGATTAGTTGATCTACATCGTATCTTTCATTTTCTACAGGTTTATCCTCGCCGATTTCTGCGAGAGCCAGTAGATCACTAATGAGCTTTGCCATGCGCTCAGATTCGATTTTCATTGTCTGGATATATCTTGGAATGTCAGGGTTCTGCAGATCATTAGAAATCAACTCCACATAACCTCGCAAAACTGTTAAGGGTGTTCGAAGTTCATGAGATGCATCTCCAAGGAACTCTTGCATTCTTTCATTATTTTCTTGCAGCTTTCTTGCAATTTCGTTAATTCTCGAATCTCGCCTAAACAGATAGTAAGTAAGGCTAATGAGAACAATCAGAGAGAAAAAGATGAAGATAAAAAGACTCTTACGTAGTTCGGAGGCATGGTCTTGGACCGCCTTTATTGAGACAGAGTAAATCAAATATTGGTTAACGGATGTTCGAATTGATCGGATTAAGAATGAGTGTTCAACTTGCACGGCTGAGGTCGCGGCTTTTCGTAATTGGACCAAAGAGGGCTTTTTAGAAATACTTCCGGAATTTTCAGTTAAATAAGATATTTTCAATGCGCCAGTTACCAAAATTGCTGAAAGTGGAATTGGGCTAGATTCACTGACGTTTATTGCGACCGTAAATTTATCTTCACTTGAATTCAAAGTCTCTTGGGTCGATGCGTTTAAAACTGACTTTATCGACTTGATTTCAGATGACTGGGAGTAAATAATTGCAAAACTTCCGATTGATATGGAAAGTAAGGTAACAATTAATCCAACAACAATCGAGAGACGGGTGCTGAGCTTCACTTTGTGAAAACTAACTTAAATCCGACGCCTCGAACCGTTTGGATACCATCGAAGCCCTCGCGGTGAAGTTTCTTACGTAGGTAGGAAATGTATGTGTCTACAACGGTGGAGTTATTCTCAAAATCTATTCCCCACACCCTTTCGAGAAGTCCTTCTTTAGTAAAAACCATCCCTGGTCGAGAGGCAAGTTCACTCAAAAGACGAAATTCGGTACGGGATAGATCAATAAGCTCTTCATTAAATCTAACCTCATGCCGAGCTTCATCAATATGAATTGGCCCAACATGAGTTATTACTGAATTTTCATTCACTTCATTTCGGCGGAGAATGGCTTTCACTCGAAGGATTAGCTCCTCCAAACCAAAAGGTTTGCGGACATAATCATCTGCGCCAAGTTTGAGTCCGCGAGTGACATCGACACTTTCCCCTCGAGCGCTGAGCATCAACACAGGCGTGTTGATACCTGCTTCACGAATTTTTTCTAACAAGGCAAATCCATCAATTTTCGGTAAGTTAATATCTAAAATGCACAGATCCCATTTCTTATTTCGGATTAATGCAAGTGCCTCCAACCCGTCCTTTGCGCTTGTTACCGTATATCCAGAAAGTGAGAGAGCGTCTCGAATCAAATTTCGGATGCCATCTTCATCATCGACAACCAATATCTCGATTCCACTTGTCATGCCGACCATATTGAAAGGCTAACTTGTATCTGCTATAAATTTAAGAGTTGACAATGTCATGAAAGGGTTTTCACAGAATTTCCACAAAGTTTGGCTCCATAGTTCAGTCATACCCGGTTCATCAGAGCCGGCGAAAAAGGTCGAAATGAGGAAATCATGAAAAAAGTTAGAAAAATCGCGTTAGCCGTATTGGTCGTCGGATCGCTGATTGGTTCATCTTCGAGTTCGGCATTTGCCACCCCACAAAGTGACTACCAGGCAGCAATGGTGGCTTATAAAGCAGCCGTTGTTCAATGGAAGGCTAATAACTCTGCCGCTATGACCGCTTTTAAAGCAGCTCAAGCTGATTACAAAGCTAAGGCGCTTGCTGCCGCTCCTGCACGAAAGGCAGCAAATGAAGCATTCAAGGCCGCTCTTGATGCGGCAAAAAATACTTTCCAGGCCGCTAAAGCCGCAGCTACCACTGCTGAAGCAAGAACAGCCGCAACAACTGCTCGACAGACTGCTGTTGCTGCCGCAACTTCAGCACATCAAGCCGCACTTGCAGCAATTGCGCTACCAGTTAAGCCGGTAAAGCCGACTTTGGCACCAAAGCCAGTAGCCCCAGTAAAACCTGCTAAAGCCGAAAAGGTTGAAAAGGCGCCTGCTGCAACACCAGCGCCAACTAAGTAATTTCTCCCCAAATTGCCCTCCACCTTCAGGGGTGGGGGGCTTTTTGCTGCGTATAGCACGAAATCTTCCGATTTGGCAGACAAAGGGGGCTGGCGATAAGGTTCGAGTTCGCAAATTTATCTCCCAGGTACGGCATATAGCGGCCAGACCTAGCGGTAGCCATGCGTATAAAAATTGTAGAGACGTCTGCGATTTAATTATTTGGAGGAACATTGGCCGCGAAGTCAAAATCGTTTGCCCCTGCTCGTGTCTCATTCGCAAAGATCCGCGAACCCCTTGAAGTACCTAACCTCTTGTCGCTACAGCTTGATTCTGTCGACTGGTTGCTTGGTAACGACTTGTGGCGTGCGCGTCTTGACGATGCTGAGAAGAGTGGCCGAGGCGAAGTCCCTAAGCAATCTGGTTTAGAAGAAATCTTCGAGGAGATCTCTCCAATCGAAGATTTCCAAGGAAAGATGTCGCTTTCATTCCGCGACCATCGTTTTGAACCGCCTAAGTATTCAATTGCAGAATGCAAAGACCGTGACATGACATTTGCTGCTCCACTTTTCGTGACAGCAGAATTCATGAACAACGAGACAGGCGAAATTAAGTCACAGACAGTTTTCATGGGCGACTTCCCATTGATGACACCTCGTGGAACATTTGTTATTAACGGAACCGAGCGTGTGGTTGTTTCACAGATCGTTCGCTCTCCTGGCGTTTACTTCGAACGCACAATCGAAAAGGCATCTGACAAAGATGTATTGACTGCGAAAATCATTCCAAGCCGTGGTGCTTGGTTGGAATTTGAAGTTGATAAGAAGGATCTTGTTGGTGTCCGTATCGATCGTAAGCGTAAGTTGCCTGTAACTATTTTCTTGAAGGCACTTGGTTGGTCATCAGATCAAATCATCGAGCAGTTCGGCGAATTTGAATCAATTCGTGCGACACTTGAGAAGGACAATGCACAGACTCAAGATGAAGCTCTTCTTGATATCTACCGCAAACTTCGTCCAGGTGAGCCACCAACGAAGGAAGCTGCACAAAATCTCATTGAGAATCTTTACTTCAATGCAAAGCGTTATGACCTTGCAAAGGTCGGTCGCTTCAAGGTTAATAAGAAGCTAGGTCTTGAACTTGGTTTGGCAAAGGGTCTTCTCAACATTGAAGATATCGTTGCAACCATTCGCTACCTTGCTCACCTCCACAAGGGCGATGCTCTTATGGAATACGGCAAAGAAGTACGTGTTGAAACTGACGATATCGATCACTTCGGAAACCGTCGCCTTCGTACCGTTGGTGAATTGATCCAGAATCAAGTACGTACAGGCCTTTCACGCATGGAGCGTGTGGTTCGTGAACGTATGACGACTCAAGACGTTGAGGCGATTACTCCACAAACACTTATCAATATTCGCCCAGTGGTTGCATCGATCAAGGAGTTCTTTGGAACTTCTCAACTTTCGCAGTTCATGGATCAGACAAACCCACTATCAGGCATGACACACAAGCGTCGTCTTTCAGCGCTTGGACCTGGCGGTCTTTCACGTGAACGTGCAGGCTTCGAAGTTCGTGACGTGCACCCATCGCACTACGGACGTATGTGTCCTATTGAAACTCCTGAAGGTCCAAACATTGGACTTATCGGATCACTTGCAACCTATGCTCGCGTAACTCCATTTGGATTTATCGAGACCCCTTATCGCAAGGTTTCAAAGGGTAAGGTCACAGATCAAATTGATTACCTCACAGCAGATGAAGAAGATGAGCACATTATCGCGCAAGCAAATGCGCCATTGACTCCTGATTCACATTTTGCAGAAGCACGCGTTCTTGTACGCCGTCGTGGTGGCGAAGTTGAATACATCCTCGCTGATGAAGTTGATTACATGGACGTTTCACCACGTCAGATGGTTTCTGTTGCAACAGCAATGATTCCATTCTTGGAGCACGATGACGCCAACCGCGCATTGATGGGTTCCAACATGATGCGTCAGGCAGTTCCACTTCTTCGCGCAGAGGCACCATTCGTTGGTACCGGCATGGAGTTTCGTGCAGCTGTTGATGCGGGCGATGTAACCCTTGCTCGTAAGCCAGGCGTTGTAACAGTAGTTGATTCTGATGAAGTAACTGTTATGAATGACGATGGCACTACAGAGCATTACTTCGTTGAGAAGTTTGTTCGCTCAAACCAAGGCACTAGCCGCAACCAAAAGGTTGTAGTTAGCCAAGGCGATCGAGTCGAGCCCGGCATGGTTATTGCTGATGGCCCATCGACTGAAAAGGGCGAAATGGCTTTGGGTAAGAACTTGCTCGTGGCATTTATGTCATGGGAAGGTCATAACTATGAAGATGCGATTATTCTTTCGCAACGCCTCGTACAAGATGACGTTCTTACTTCTATCCACATTGAAGAGTATGAAGTCGATGCTCGCGACACAAAGCTTGGGCCTGAGGAAATCACTCGCGACATTCCAAATGTCAGCGAAGAAGTGCTTGCAGACCTTGACGATCGCGGAATCATTCGCGTAGGTGCAGATGTTTCACCTGGCGACATCCTCGTTGGAAAGGTAACTCCTAAGGGAGAAACCGAACTGACACCTGAAGAGCGTTTGCTACGCGCAATCTTTGGTGAGAAGGCTCGCGAAGTTCGCGATACCTCACTTAAGGTTCCGCACGGTGAGTCCGGTAAGGTCATTGGAGTCTCACTTGCAGATTCTGACGATTACGAACTCCCAGCTGGCGTAAACCAAGTTGTTCGAGTCTATGTTGCGCAGAAGCGCAAGATTCAAGACGGAGACAAGCTTGCTGGTCGTCACGGTAACAAGGGTGTTATTTCAAAGATTCTTCCACAAGAAGATATGCCATTCCTTGAAGATGGAACTCCAGTCGATGTCATCTTGAACCCACTCGGTGTTCCAGGTCGTATGAACGTCGGTCAGGTTCTTGAAACTCACCTTGGTTGGGTTGCACGCGCCGGATGGAAACTCGAAGGTGATGAACCTTGGCAAGCAAACTTGCGCGCTATAGGCGCAACAGAAGCCCCACCGTTCACAAAGGTTGCAACACCTGTGTTTGACGGAACTAAGGAAGAAGAACTTATTGGTCTTCTTGGTTCAACAAATCCAAACAAGGATGGCCTACGTTTAATTGGTTCAAGCGGAAAAGCTAATTTGTTCGACGGTCGTACTGGTGAGCCATACAAGGCCCCAATCACCGTTGGTTACATGTACATCTTGAAGCTCCACCACTTGGTAGACGACAAGATCCACGCACGTTCAACTGGTCCATACTCAATGATCACGCAACAACCGTTGGGCGGAAAAGCTCAATTCGGTGGACAGCGCTTTGGTGAGATGGAAGTTTGGGCACTTGAAGCGTACGGCGCCGCCTACACACTTCAAGAGCTTCTTACCATTAAGTCAGATGACGTACTTGGTCGCGTAAAGCTTTATGAAGCAATTGTTAAGGGTGAAAATATTCCAGAACCAGGCATTCCTGAATCATTCAAGGTGCTTGTTAAGGAAATGCAGTCACTCTGTCTTAACGTCGAAGTACTTTCTTCAGAAGGTGTCGCTATTCAATTGCGCGATACAGATGAAGAAGTATTCCGCGCAGCCGAAGAGCTCGGCATCAACTTGTCACGAGTTGAGCCAAGCAGCGTAGAAGAAGTGTGAGGAGACTATAAATGTTAGATGTTAATTTCTTCGACGAACTCCGTATCGGTCTTGCATCAACGGACAATATTCGTGAGTGGTCTTTTGGCGAAGTTAAAAAGCCAGAAACCATTAACTACCGCACACTAAAGCCAGAAAAAGATGGTCTCTTCGATGAGAAGATTTTCGGACCAACTCGTGACTGGGAATGTTATTGCGGTAAGTACAAGCGTGTGCGATTCAAGGGCATCATCTGTGAGCGTTGCGGTGTGGAAGTTACACGCGCAAAGGTTCGCCGTGAGCGCATGGGTCACATCGAACTTGCAGCACCAGTAACACATATCTGGTACTTCAAGGGTGTTCCATCACGTCTTGGTTACTTGCTTGATCTTGCACCAAAAGATCTTGAGAAGGTTATTTACTTTGCTGCTTACATGATCACATCTGTTGATACTGAAGCGCGCGAAGAAGATCTCGCTTCACTTGAAAAGCGTCTGGTTGCAGATAAGAAAAAGATTGAAACTCGTCGCGATAATGATCTCGATACTCGTACAAAGAAGCTTGAAGCTGATTTGTCGGAACTTGAAGCAGCTGGTGAAAAGGCTGATATCAAGCGCAAAGTACGTGAGTCAGCAGAACGCGAACTCAAGGCAACTCGTGATCGCTCACAACGCGAACTCGATCGCCTCGATGCAGTGTGGGCACGTTTCAAGAACCTTAAGGTCCAAGACCTTGAAGGAGATGAAGGCCTTTACCGCGAGATGCGCGATCGCTACGGCGTTTACTTCGAAGGAAGCATGGGCGCTGCAGCTATTAAGGCTCGCCTTGAGACATTTGATCTCCAAGCTGAATTCGAAAAGCTCAACGAGCTTGCGCAAACTGGCAAGGGACAGAAGAAGACTCGTGCAATTAAGCGTCTGAAGGTTGTTTCTTCATTCCTTAATACAAGCAACAAGCCTGCTTCCATGGTTCTCGATGCAGTTCCAGTTATTCCACCAGATCTTCGCCCAATGGTTCAGTTGGATGGCGGACGTTTCGCGACTTCAGATCTCAACGATCTCTATCGTCGCGTTATTAACCGTAACAACCGTTTGAAGCGCTTGGCTGATCTTGGTGCACCAGAAATTATCGTCAACAACGAAAAGCGTATGTTGCAAGAAGCTGTTGACTCACTCTTTGACAACGGTCGCCGTGGTCGCCCAGTAACGGGCCCAGGAAACCGTCCCCTGAAGTCACTTTCAGATATGTTGAAGGGTAAGCAAGGACGTTTCCGTCAGAACTTGCTCGGAAAGCGCGTGGATTACTCAGGTCGTTCAGTAATCGTCGTCGGTCCTCAGCTCAAGCTTCACCAGTGCGGTCTTCCAAAGCAGATGGCACTTGAACTCTTCAAGCCATTCGTAATGAAGCGCTTGGTTGATCTAAATCATGCACAAAACATCAAGTCCGCAAAACGTATGGTCGAGCGTGCTCGTCCAGTCGTGTGGGATGTTTTGGAAGAAGTGATTTCAGAACACCCAGTACTTCTAAACCGCGCACCTACTCTTCACCGTCTTGGAATCCAAGCTTTCGAACCACAATTGGTCGAAGGTAAGGCAATCCAGATTCACCCACTCGTATGTACGGCTTTCAACGCTGACTTCGATGGTGACCAGATGGCTGTTCACTTGCCTTTGTCTGCAGAAGCACAAGCTGAAGCTCGTGTTCTCATGCTTTCAAGCAACAACATTTTGTCGCCTGCTTCAGGTCGCCCAATTACATCTCCTACACAGGACATGGTTCTTGGTCTTTACTTCCTGACCAGCTTGCGCGAAAACCAGACCGGCGAAGGCCGCGCATTTGGTTCAGTTGCTGAAGCGTTGATGGCATTCGAACAAGGTTCGCTATCTCTACAAGCAAAAATCAAGATTCGTTTGGCAGAAGGCGTTGTTCTTGAAACAACACTTGGCCGTGCGCTATTTAATGAAGTTCTCCCTGCGGAGATTAACTTCGTTGATTACGATGTAACAAAGAAGGAACTCGCAAAGCTTGTTAATGAACTTGCTGAACGTTGCCCTAAGGTCGTCGTTGCGCAAACTCTTGATGCGCTTAAGTCACTTGGTTTCTATTGGGCAACACGCGCCGGTGTAACAATCGGTATCGAAGATGTTGTCACACCTGGACGTAAGCTTGAAATTCTTGAAGGCTATGAAACAAAGGCTGACAAGGTTCAATCACAATACGAAAAGGGTCTGATCACTGATGACGAGCGTCGTCAAGAACTCATCGAGATCTGGACGCAAGCAACTGCAGAAGTCGGTAAGGAGATGGAAGAAAACTTCCCTAAGACAAATCCAGTTTGGATGATGGTCTTCTCCGGTGCACGTGGAAACATGATGCAGATCCGTCAGATCGCAGGTATGCGTGGTCTTGTGGCTAACCCGAAGGGCGAAATTATCCCTCGTCCAATCAAGTCGAACTTCCGTGAAGGTCTTTCAGTACTTGAGTACTTCATTTCAACACACGGTGCGCGTAAGGGTCTTGCAGATACCGCGCTTCGTACCGCTGACTCTGGTTACTTGACTCGTCGTCTTTGCGACGTTGCTCAGGATGTCATCATTCGTGAAGAAGATTGTGGAACCGATCGCGGTCTCACACTTCGTATCGCCGCAGTAAGTGCGACAGGCGAACTCGTCAAGGATGATCACGTTGAGACAGGCATCTTTGGTCGTAACTTGGCCGATGATGTTGTTGTGGACGGAAAAGTAATTCTTGCAGCAGGCACAGATCTTGGCGATAAGAACATTGATGCAGTTGTTGCAGCCGGTGTTTCTGAAGTTAAGGTCCGCTCCGTTCTCACTTGCGATAGCAAAGTTGGACAATGTGCAATGTGTTACGGCCGCTCAATGGCTTCAGGCAAGTTAGTAGATGTCGGCGAAGCTGTCGGTATCATTGCTGCTCAGTCCATTGGTGAGCCTGGAACTCAGCTCACAATGCGTACCTTCCACACCGGCGGTGTGGCTGGTGACGACATCACTCACGGTCTCCCACGTATCGTTGAATTGTTCGAAGCGCGCACACCTAAGGGTGTTGCACCAATCGCTGAGGCAGCAGGCGTCGTGAGCTTCCTTGAAGATGCAAAGGGTAAGAAGATCATCGTTACTCCAGAAGATGGAAGCGAAGCGGTTGCTTATCCAATTACTCGTCGTCAGAAGCTTCTTGTTGAAGATGGCACAAAGGTTGGAGTCGGTCAGAAGCTTGTTGTGGGTGCAATTGACCCTAAGCAGGTTCTCCGTATTCTCGGACCTCGCCAAACTCAGATTCACCTTGTAAACGAAATCCAAGAGGTTTACCGTTCACAGGGCGTATCAATTCACGATAAGCACATTGAAATCATTGTTCGCCAGATGCTCAAGCGCATCACAATTCTTGAACCTGGTGATACAGACATCCTTCCTGGTGCACTTGTTGAACGTGGCCTCTTTGAAACAGAGAACCGTCGCGTTGTATCAAGTGGCGGAAAGGCTGCCTCAGGTCGCCCAGAACTTATGGGTATTACCAAGGCATCTCTCGCAACCGAGTCATGGCTATCAGCTGCTTCATTCCAAGAGACAACTCGCGTCCTAACAGATGCTGCTCTCTCAGAGAAGAGCGATCCACTTCTTGGTCTCAAGGAGAACGTCATCATCGGTAAGTTGATTCCAGCTGGAACAGGTCTTGGTCGTTATCGCAACGTCAAGGTTGAGCCAACAGAGGAAGCAAAGGCTGCGGTCTACGCTGCTTACGATGAATACGAATTCACACCATTTGAGTCAACAGGCACAAGTGATGCAGTTCGTTTGGATGATCTCGAAGTTCGTTAAAACAAACTTCACTAAAAAGGGCCTCGTCTTCGGACGGGGTCCTTTTTTATTACTTAACTCGAAGCGACCAAATACCTAAAACCACAACAAGAAGACCAATGAATGCGCAAAGAAAACCATATGAAAATAGACCGATAATCAAACCGCTAGCAGCGCCACCCAGCGCTCCCATTAAATTCATGACTAAATCACTCGCACCTTGAGATGAAGGCTTCATGTCAACAGAGACAGATTCAGATAGAAGAGTTGAACCGGCAATCAAGGTGCATGACCAACCTAATCCGAGAAGAAAAAGTCCGATTCCCAGCGTTATAGCGTTCATTGCAGGAGAAAGACCTGCGACAACTACTGAGGAGATAAGGATGGCGACACCAATTTGGATAACTTTTATTCGACCTAATTTGTCACTTAAAGCGCCAACAAGTGGAGAGAATGCATACATCCCAAGGACGTGAACGCTGATTACTAATCCGATTACCGAAAGCGTTACATCAACATGTGACATGTGCACTGGAGTCATCACCATGATGGAAACCATTGCCAGATGGCCCAAACCAACTGCTGTAATTGCAAAAAGTGCTCGTGGAATTTCACGAATGTGTTTGAGGGCAGCGCGTGTTGTTTCGTGCTTTTTCTGAGTTACTCCATCGGCGGACAAGTTTGCCGTTAAATAAGGATCGGGCTTTAGGAAAAAGAAAATTACAATTGTTGCCAATGAAAGTGTTACGCCAGCTATGAAGTATGGGCCAACTAGGCGTGGCAATCTTAAGAAATGAGCAAAATCTCCGGCTGGTTGCATCAAGTTTGGTCCAGTGACTGCGCCTACAGTGGATCCCCACACAACAAAAGAAAGATTTCGAGATCGATTCTCAGTAGTAGCTAAGTCAATTGCTGCAAAGCGGGCTTGATATGCGGAGGCAGAAGCAGCTCCTACAAAGAAGGCTCCTGTCAACATTAAGAAGAGAATTTTGTGAGTTCCCCCGATAATTGCAAGAACTGCACCTAGGACACCGATTGAATAACCACTCATCAGAGACAGGCGCCGCCCACCTCGCTGAGTTAGCTTTGCAAGCGGCAAAGCCATAACGGCAGCTCCAAGAACAGTAGTTGTCTGAGCAAGTCCTGCGAGAGATTCAGATTTTGAAATAGAAGTAACAAGTAACGATCCAGCCGCTACTGTTCCAGATGTTCCTACCCCGGTTAAAATCTGCGCAACACTTAATGTACGAATTACTTTCTTTTGATGAGCAAGAATCTCCAAGAAGCTATTTCCTATTCTTCATTGTTAAAAATCATTAGAGGGGTTTTCCAAAGCGAGGCGCTTACAACTTCCTTGCCAGCCTTCTTGTGTGCATTCTCAATAGATTTGCGAACCGTTAGTCGGCTGAATCGAAAGAGAAGATAGGCTGCAGGAAGTTCAACAAACACCGCAGAGGCGGTTGCTACCTTTTGATCCCAGCCTGGATTTGAAGTTATGACATCAAACCAAGAGTCAATCAATAAAAATGTTGCTGAAACCATAGCTCCTGGAATCGCAACTTGACGCTGCTTCCAAAGTGCCCAACTCGTTGTTAGTAGAGTTGCCGTCATTGCTATGTCGTAACCAACCCATGCGACATTCCAGTGCGTAGCGCGATAAGAGTTAGGTAGCGCCTGCAATAAATACACGATCCAGCCGATTAATACGAAGGCCGCAGTAACAAGGAGGAGGCTATGGATTTTGAAGGGATTCTTCTTCATTAGTTGCAAAGCATACCCCAGGGGGTATACCCTCTGGGGTATCCGACCAATGGAGGTTTTAAGTGGCAAAAGTGCTCATTCTTGGCGCTGGAGTTGCAGGGCACACAGCTGCTTTGCACGCCAAGAGAATGCTTGGCAAAGGCAACGAAATCATCGTTATTTCGCCAAATTCTAAATACAACTGGATTCCATCCAATATTTGGGTGGGCGTAGGAAAGATGAGCGCTGATCAGGTGACATTCCCGCTGGCTCCCGTCTACAAGAAAAAAGGGATTACCTTTCATCAGGCCCTTGCTCAAGAAATTTATCCAGAGGGCGATGAAACAACTGATTCTGGATTCGTAAAAGTTACGTACACGGATTCAGCTAAAAATGGGGAAGTTGCCAAAATCGAGTACGACTTCTTGGTAAATGCAACAGGCCCAAAATTGAATTTCGCCGCTACGCCTGGTCTTGGACCTGATGGTCATACGGTTTCTGTTTGCACATTTGGCCATGCAGTTGAAGCAGCAAAGTCACTCGAGGAAGTTATCGCAGTCATGAAGACTGGCAAGAAACAAGCGATTGCTGTTGGAGTCGGACACGGAACTTGCACCTGTGAAGGAGCAGCTTTCGAATACACATTCAATGTTGAACATGAGATACGAGCAGCCGGGGTCCGAGACCTTGCTGAGATCACATACATTACTAATGAATATGAACTTGGTGACTTTGGTGTTGGCGGTCTGGTTTTCTCGCAACAAGGGTTCCAAACATCAAGCAAGATGTGGACAGAATCTCTATTTCGCGAGAGAAATATTAAGGCAATACTCGGTGCACACGTTGAAAAAATTGAACCAAATGAAGTCCATTACGAACTTGTGGATGGCACTAAAGACGTCCTGCGGTTTGATTTTGCCATGCTATTACCACCATTCCGCGGTGTAGATCTCAAAGCGTTCGATAAATCAGGAGTAGATATCTCAGAGAAAATTTTCGTGCCTTCTGGTTTTATGAAGGTAGATGCAGACTATTCAGGCAAGCCTTACGAGGAATGGTTGGCTTCTGATTGGCCAAAGACTTATCGCAATCCTTTGTATCCAAATATCTTCGCTGTTGGAATTGCATTTGCTCCTCCACATCAAATCTCAAAGCCACGAAAGTCTCCTAACGGCACTCTCATTGCTCCTTCACCTCCACGAACAGGAATGCCTTCGGGCATCATGGGCAAGACTGCCATTTTGAGCATTCGTGAACTTATTAAGAACGGGGCTACAGCATCCCTCGCCTCCGCTTCCATGTCAGATATGGGAGCGGCCTGTGTGGCTTCTGCCGGATCAGGCTTGAAGCGGGGATCGGCAGCTTCAATGACTATGTATCCAGTTGTCCCAGATTATGTGAAGTACCCAAATACCGGACGCAGTGTTGAGGACACATTTGGCGAAATCGGGCTTGCTGGGCACTGGATCAAGCTGGCACTTCATTACATGTTTATTTATAAGGCAAAGGGCCGCTTCGGCTGGTTCTTGATTCCGGAATAAAGAGAGGCAATAAAAGTGGAAAATCCAAATGAAAGTATTGCTCGCGCCCCGCTTCCAACCGCCAAAACGCTAAAACAACGGAGCAATGTACTAATGCAGCTCATGCGCTTTTGCTCAATAAATTTCAAAATGATCAAAATGATTCGCAAGGGCCATCACCCGATGGAAAAGAAAGGGAAGTAATCAATGGCAACGAAAGCAACCCCAACCCATATCCTTCAAAACGAAAAGACTGTATTGGCAATCGTTGCGCGAATAAAAAGAGCACAGGGTCAACTTGGTGCAGTAGCGCGAATGCTGGAAGAAGGTCGCAATTGTGACGAAGTTGTACATCAAATGTCTGCTGTAGCGAAAGCCGTAAACACAGCAGCCTTCACTTTGATTTCCGCCAGTCTTGAAGAATGCATCCTTGAGGGAAAGAGTGATCAAAAGCAAGTGTCCGATAAATTACAAAAACTATTCTTAAGTTTGGCGTAAAAATGAAAAAGATAAAATTAATCAGTGTTTTGCTCGTATCTGTCGTCGCACTAACCGCCTGTGGCGGATCAGGAGGAAAAGTGACCAATTTAAATGTAAGTGAATTTGCAACAAAGATTTCAGATTCATCTGTGACACTTGTTGATGTCCGCACACCTGGTGAATTTATGTCAGGCCATATAACAGGAGCCACAAATATTGATTTCGAATCAGGGACTTTTGAAGCTGATATTCAGAAACTTGATAAAGCAAAGGTTTACGCAGTTTATTGCCGAAGTGGAAATCGTTCGGGTCAAGCTACGGCGCTTATGGTCAAAGATGGCTTTAAGGCTGTTTTTAATCTAAATGGTGGTGTCATCGATTGGACAGGCGCAGGCCAAGCTTTGGTTACAAACTAAATGAGACGAATAGTTGTAATTGGTGGAGTAGCGGGGGGTATGTCCTTCGCTGCTCGCATGAGACGTCTGGATGAAACCGCAGAGATCATTGTTTTAGAGAAGAGTGGTTTCGTTTCCTACGCCAACTGCGGACTTCCTTACTACCTGGGTGGAGTAATCGAGAAAGAAGAATCGCTTCTACTCCAAACTCCCCAAAGTCTTTGGAAGCGTTTCAGACTTGAAGTTCGCACTGGTTCGGAAGTACTGAGAATTGATCCGGCTGCAAAACAGGTTGACGTAGTCAACCGTGCCGATGGTCAGGAATATTCACTTCCATATGATTATCTTGTCTATAGCCCTGGGGCGGCCCCTATTCGTCCTAACCTTCCAGGAATCGAACGTTCACTTTCCTTGCGCAATGTTGAAGATGTAAAGAAGCTTTTCGATGTAGTTACTCATCGCCCGAAAAGTGCTGTTGTGATTGGTGGAGGATTTATTGGAGTTGAGGTTGCAGAGAATCTTATTCATCGAGGAATTCCTACCTCACTTGTAGAGGCGCTTGATCAAGTTCTTATGCCACTTGATCCAGAGATGGTT
>Ga0208496_1000247_pt1 | contig 19115 bp, 14 predicted proteins | sample CryBogmetaGMA2M_FD_184552 | JGI IMG/M metagenome (GOLD analysis project Ga0208496, IMG submission 184552) | Freshwater microbial communities from Crystal Bog, Wisconsin, USA - MA2M (SPAdes) | ecosystem: Environmental > Aquatic > Freshwater > Lake | place: Crystal Bog, Wisconsin, USA | collected... | reverse complement strand
GATACCCAATCGCAGTACAGCATCGCACGCACCGCACCGTTGGCTATGGGCAGAAGGATGAATCTTTTCACTCCTGGAAAAAGCACGGTATAGCCCTCGGGCAGGGACTCGGGTTTTAGTTTCGCCACATCGGCAATCGACACATCAATATTGTTTTTGATGACTGCGTGAAATGGCGTGGGCTTGAAGTCGGCAGGTATCTTGAACTTGTCCATGAGTTCGTCCATGCCGACGCCAAAGCCGCCGCGTACCCGGAAGGACCCGGACTGCGTCATCATGAGCAAGAGACAGTGCGTGGTATCCAAGGCCTGGGCCATTGGTGGCAACATGGCGTTGACCAAACCATCAAACGTTTCATGGGTCCGCACGCTCAGGTCAGTAAACAGCTTCCAAAGCTCCTGTTCCGCAGAGGTCGACTGCGTGGCGGTGGTCAGACTGGAAATTTCCTCGATCTTGCGGCTTACCACTCCGCTCAAGCGGGACTTGTCCACTCCGGGTAACTGCAAATTGCGCAGCAGTTCCTGGGCCTCGTCATTGCGGCCTTCATGGATCAGCGATGAGGCGGTGCTTGCAAACTCAGCAATGCCAACCAGCGTCGAATCGCCGGTGCCATCGATGATGGACAGCAGGAAATTCGGCAGGTTCCAGCGTGCTGCCAATTCCACCCCCAGCTCTTGGTAGGTCACACCCAATACGGCGGACTCGACCGCTTGCGGGTCGGAGCCGGAGGCCACCATTCTTGCGATCGTCGCAGTCTCCACGGGGAGGTACTTGCCTGTCATCAAGCGGCCGATCTCGTACATCAGCGTGGCGATGGATACGTCCTCGGCGCGATCAGCGCAAGCGGCACGCGCCAGTTCGGATGCAAATAGGGTTCTGGAAAGGTTGGCGTCTGCCTGCAGCGCTTCTTCGGACACCATTTCGGCGCCCAGCACAATGTGCATCAGCGCATCTGCGCCCAGTACCTTCATGGCCGATGTGACAGTCCCTGTGCGCCTTCCAAAGGACGCGTACATGGGCGAATTGGCAAGGGTGAGTACTTTTTGCGTCAGCGCAAAGTCTTCGACAATGAAGTCAGCAACTTCGTGCTTGCCTGCATCGGAACCGTCGAGCGCCCCTAGAACCGATGCCACGGTGCGTTCCCGCGCGGGCACACCATTGAATTCCTCCATGGCATCGAGCAACTTCTCCAGCGTGCCTATGCTCATGCGACCATTGACATTTGCCGTACCAGCTGTTGCCGGATAGCTTGCGCCGACATGGGCTTGCCCAGCAGATAGCCCTGTATCAGGTTGCAGCCTGCAGCCTTGAGAAATTCAAACTGGGTCTCGTTTTCTACGCCCTCGGCGACCACATGCAAGTCAATGCTCTGTCCCAGATGAATAATGGCGCTGATCAGCCGTTTGTCGGACGTGGCCTCGGTATGTTCCGGCGCAATGGCCCAGACAAAGGCCTTGTCAATCTTGATACTCGATACCGGCAGGCGCGTGAGGTACGACAGGCTCGAAAACCCGGTGCCAAAGTCGTCTATGGAAAAGCGGATGCCCTTTTCGCGCAGATGGGCCAGCGCGCGCTCCGTCTTTTCCTGGCTGTGCATCAAGGTCGATTCGGTGATCTCCAGCACCAGTCTGCAGGGGTCTATACCGGTTTCTTCAATGACGTCCAGCACCTGCTTGTCAAAGTGGTCACTGTCAAACTGGATGGGCGAGACGTTGACCGACATGACAAAGTCCGGAGCCAAGGTATGAAACAGCTTCAACTGGTGGCAGGCACTGCGCAGGGCCCAGTTACCCAGGAAGGGCATGAGCCCGGCGGTTTCGGCAATGGGGATGAAGACCTCTGGGCCGACCGGCCCCCATTTGCGGTTGGTCCAGCGCATCAGTGCTTCCGCACCCACCAGATTCCGGCCCATATCGAACTGCGGTTGATACTCCAGGAAGAACTCACCGGCCTGGATCCCCTTGTGCATGGCGGAGGTGATCGAGAAGTCCAGGCTGGCCTCGCTGGCGGAGAATACGGTGACACGGTTCTTGCCCGCATTTTTGGACTTGTACATGGCGGTGTCTGCATTTTTAAGCATCACCGAGTAATCTTCGCCATGGGCTGGGTATTCGGCTAAGCCGACACTAACGCCCAGATATGCATTGTAGGGAGCCGTTTCGTAGGGTCTGGCAACGGCCAGCAGCACATTTTTCAGCACCTGTTTTGCGGCCAGAACGTTCTTGTTCGGAAACAGCATGACAAACTCATCCCCACCCAGCCGGGCCAGCATGTCTGTCGGGCCCAGCACTTTCAGCAAGCGCCGGGTTGTTTCCACCAGCACAGCGTCTCCCGTGTGGTGCCCAAAGGTGTCGTTGACGCGTTTGAAACCGTCGAGGCCCAGCAAGGCAACCGTGAACCCGCTCTTGTTGTTCTGGATGCATTGGGCTACAGCGCGCTTGAGAGTGGCCCGGTTCGGAAGGCCCGTCAGTTCGTCGTGATCAGCGGCATGGCGCAGGCTTGAGGCTTCTGTTTTCCACGATGAAATGTCCACAATGGACAGCACGTAGTCGCCGGCCGCCGAGAGCCTGTGGCTTCTGAAGTTGACCCAGCATTGGGACCCTGCCGCGCCAACGCGCACGTCACATGAAAAGGACTCCGGTAAGCCTTCCATGGCTTTCTGGACGGTTGCCTTGTCTTCTGTGTGCAGAAAGTCAAGAAAGGACGTGGGGAGCTGGGTGGACTTGAAGAACGGAGTCAGCCAGCGCTTGCCGGTTTCCGAGACAAATTGAATGTCGAAATCAGCCGCAATGCGAAGCACGGCATCCACTGCACGGTCCAGAGGCAGGCTTGTCATGAGATAGTCACTAGGGATTACCCCCTCCAACGAGCCCGCAAATAGCTGTGGCCAGGCTGTTAGCCACTTCGCACATGAATGTTTTCCTGTATGTTGCTAGTCAGTAGGATAACACTTTCATTTTCATCAAATCGGGCTGCGAAGAATCATTGATGGCCCGTCAGTAAGATTCGTGTAAAACCGGCCACTTCGACCAGATCCTGCAGCGGCAACGTCATCCGGGCCGGCATTCCTTGGGGCTTTAGGTCCGTCGAGTAATCCCCAAATCGCTTCAGGTTACTGATGGCATAGGGGCTGAGGAATGCCAAATCGGCTGGACGAATGCTGACATCCGCCATCCGCCATCCGCCATCCGCCATCCACCTTCAGCATATGAAGTGCCTGGGTCTGATTCACCACCTTTTGCAGTGCCACCGCATTGGTCACGAGTTCGTTATAGACAATGGCTTTTTCTTGATCTTCCGGATTGTTTGAGCGGAGGTGCCCACCAGAACCAAAGGCGAGGTGCTTGGCAAATTTGTGATGCCGCTCGACCTTGGTTGTTCCCTTATGCACCGTGCGACGCAAGGACTCGTCCATGATCCAGTGCAGAAGATACGTTGTGCGAACTGCATTACCAAGCTCTTTCAAAGCCAGAGCAAATCGATTTTTGGTGCTGTCGCTGTTGACCTTCGCCAAGACTGCAGAAGGCGCGATGGTGCCGCTCTGGATTGTCAGTGCTAGGTGCATGAACTGAGGATAGTGTTCATGGATCAGCACCCAGTTGACCGTGCCGAAAAACAAGGAGTTGATTTTTGCGTACCTGTTGGCATCATCAGACCGATATAAATTCAACGTATGCCAACGCCGGATGCGCGGCATCAATTCAATACCCAGCAGGTGTGCGAAACACGCGGCAGTGATTTCGCAGTTTTGCCTCCGATGTGCGCCAAGCGTCGCAAATTCCTGCAGACGCAAGCCTTAACTTCACCTAACTTTGCAGCCAAATGAGACCGCTGTTCATACACCTCGCATACCCTGCAGGCCTCACAACTTCGATGAAGACGGATCGTGCGAAAAATCCTGACGGCTTCCCTACTGGTAGTGCCTCTGGCTTGCATGGCGCAGGCTCAAAGCATAGTCAAGCCAGGCCCCACAAACTATTCGGTTCAGCCCGCACTTGGCGCCGCCATTCCAGGCGATGGTGGCAATCGCGAGAAGTTGATGGACCGCCGGCAGCTTACGCTTCCGACACGGCACCAAGGCAATTCGCGCGCCTGACCGACAGCTTTCAAAACCGGCTTGCAGCGCTGGAAGAAATCGAGGAAGCGGCCAAGGATCTGTATGCCGTGCTCAATGCGGACCAGCAGAAAATTGCAAGCCAATCTCTTCTTTCGACGGTACCAACATTTGTTTCAGCGGCCAATTGCGTGCCTACTGACAGCAAGGCCCGCACCGACAAACGCGACGCCCCGCAACGCAGCCGCCGTGGCGGTGCCACGGGCAGTGGACTGGGTGGACCCGGTTAGCGCCAGCGGCGGTGGTCCCAGTTACCGAATCCCAAACCAATACTTAGCGGTGGGTGGTAGGGCTGGGCGTAATAACCGGGCTGAGGAGGTGGAGCGACAGCGTAAGCCGGTGCTTGGGCATACTCTACCGGTGCGGGTGCCGCCGACATCGGGTTTTGCGTCATCGCGCCCACCGGGGTCACCTGCAACCGCGTGGCGGAGTGCGCTTGCTGCTGCGGCTTGCCAAAAGCCGCCGCCATTTTGATTTGAAGGTCAAGCTGGGCCACTGGGACTCATGCTTGGCTGCCGGTCTTGAAGTCCTTCTGGAAACGTTCCAGGCTGTTGAAGGACCCGCAGACAAACAGTTCGTCATTGGCCTGCACGGTGAAGTCGGTGTCGAACTCCACGATGATGTCGCCGTCGCGTTCCACGGCCACGATCTTGGCGCCGGTGCGGTCCAGATCTTCACTGCGCCAGGGATGCTTGCCGACCACGGCACCGGCATGCTGGCGGATGAACTTGATGCGGTTTTCCACCTGCACCATTTGCTCGCCCAGCAGTTGGAAGGCCAGAATTTGCCCAGCCACCTGACCCACCGAAATTGCGAAGTCGGCACCGGCGCGGTACAGGCGGGCGGTATTGCGGGTGCGTTGCACCCGAACGATCAGGGGCACCTCGGGCGCATAGGCGCGCACCACGGCGGTGGCAAACACCGATTCGCTATCGTCACTCAGCGCCAGCACCACGGCACTGGCCTCGCGCACTTTAGCCCGGTCCAGCATATTGCGCTCCAGCACGCTGCCTACCAGGTCCACGCCGGGCGCCGTCAAGCGGTCGATCACGATGCAGGTTTCGCCCGCGTCCATCAGCATCTCCACCACCTTTTGGCCGACCGCGCCGAAACCGGCCAGCACGATGGGGCCGGCGCGGCGTATTGGCATGGCCATGCGCTCCACCACTTCCAGATTGGCGTGCGCGCCCACGGCCACCAAAATGGCGCCGGCCTCGACGACGGTTTGCGGCCCCTTGGTGGTAGTGAACACGCCGCCCAGCCACTGGCCGATCAGCGACACGCCATGGCGCTCGCGCAGGCGCAGCTCACCCAGGGTCTTGCCGGCCAGCGGGCTTTCGGCGCGCACCCTGAACTCCGCCATGCCGATCTTGGTGCCCAGCAAATGCATACCTTCGGCCGGTGGGCTGATGCGTATGCTGGCCTGCGAAGCCAGCGCCGCGCCCAGCACATGGGCCGGGGTAAACACCTCGGTGGCGCCGATCTGAAGCATGGGATAGCGATACAGCGGGTCGTCGGCCAGTGCATAAATCGGGCCGGTGTAAGCGCTCTCGCGCACCACCATGGTGAAGGTGGCATTGGCATGGTCATCGGCATTGGCTACCACCGCCTGGGCACTGGCCACATGGGATAGCACGGCCGGGTCGTCTGCCATCTTGCCAAACACCACGCTGTAGCCGCGGTCGCGCAGATTGCGCGCCAGCTCCATGTCTTCCTCCAAAATGACAAAGGGCGTGCCCTTGTTCTTGAATTCCACCAGCAGCGAATCGATGGTCGGGCCGTAGCGGTAAAACAGCACCTTGCCGGCCATGGGTGGCAGCTGGTGCGGCAGGCGCACCTCGAAGCGCTCTTCAAAGTAGGGCAGGATCACCAGCGGAAAGATCAGGAAAATCAGGAACTGACCGGCAAACTGGATCAGGATGACGTACAGCGCCATGACCGGATGACGCCAGGCGTTGTCGGCGCCGTAGCCGGTGGTGGTCATGGTCTCGGCCGCCCATTGCAGGCTTTGTAAAAAGCTCCGTGGCCGCCCCTCCAGCCAATCCATGCCTCCCATGTAGATGAGGGCCAGCAGCATCACGATTAAAGGCAGGAGGGCCGCGACGCTTAATAAGCGCTTGCTGGAACGTTTGAGCTGAAAGGGCATCGTAAAAAGTAGTTATCGGTGGGCTTTATCGCTGCAGCAACAGCCGTACATTTCCATCCTGCTCCGCGCCCTGCATGTGTTGTGCGTCAGCCCCGCGCCGCGCAAGGTCTAGATGCAGCGCCGCCAGGCTGCCCGCCGGGGCCTGGTGGTCCAGCAGGGTGCAGACAATTTCGACGCTGCCGTCGGTATGGCGCAGGATTTCAACGGAGCGGGTTTGCGAGGGCCAGTCGATGAGGGATGCGGTGCCGATTTCCCAGAAGCCGCCGCCGCGGCCCGAAGGATGTGGATGGGCGCTCACCCGGTGGCTATGGCTGTGGCCCACCAGCCAGGCCACCATACAGGTATGGCGGTGGGCCACAGCCAACAGGGCTTGGGCCAGGCAGTCTAAGCCACGGTGACTGGCCAGCAGCGCCAGGCGACCGGGTTGCTGTTCCACCTCGGCCAGGCGCGCCTCCAGCCAGTCGCATTGCGCCGCAGCGATGGTGTCCTGGCCCACATCGGCCACCTGCGTGGTGTCGAGCAGGATGATGCGCACATGCTCGGTGTCGATCACGGTATCGGCCCGACCCGAGCGCAGCTGCGCCTGGCCGTAGCCCAGTGCGCCGTGCTGCATGTGGGCCGCCATCCATTCCCGCAGATCCACCGCGCGGCGTTGCGGCGACGCCGATATCTGACGGGAAACACCGCTGAAAAATAACTCGGGCTGGTCCAAATAAATGGCTTGCGAGGCTGTTGGGCTAAAGCCCGGGGGGCCGGCCAGCGCCTTGCGGTCGCCCAGGGCAATGGCTTCCAGCGCCGGCTTGGACAGCACCCGGCCCTGGCGCAACACATCATGGGTGCCGGGCAGGCTGGCCCAGGCAAAGCCCAGGCCCTTGGAATACAGTTCCGCGCTGGCACGCGCCACATAGCCGGGCACCACCGGATAGCCCAGGGGCTTCCACAGATCCGGAACATCGGCATCCGGGCACCAGAACGGCCAGGCGCCCGTCCCCAGTTCGTGACCGGCCTCATGCACGCCGCCAAAGGCCGACAGCGCCGCGCGTCCACCAGCCATGATCTGCAAAAAGGCCTGAAGCTCGTTGCTCTGGGCGTTGTCGATGTTGTCGCCGGTGCTAAGGGCCAGGTCAAATACCTGTTCGCTCCAGGGCGCCAGGGGCTGGCTGTGCAACTGCTCGACATGCGCGGCCAATGCCCAATGACTGAGCGCCTCTTGGGGCCGGTGCATGGGCCCCTTCCAGCGCGGGTCGTCGGCCAGCAGCTCCATCCACTCGCTGCGCGCCGGCGACACGCTGTCCATCACATGGGCATCGCTGAGGTGCAACAAGGCCAGCAGGGGCTGGCCCGGCGCCACAGGAGTAGCTCCGCCCAGTTCGGTTCGCAGGCAATAGTTCAATGCGTTCATGGTCTTTTTAGGGTGGATTTGCGGTTAACCTTGCACGCTAATTGCTTGAAGCACACCTTCCCTTATAAACCCAGGAAACCCCATGCCCTCTCTTAATTTTATCGGCGGCGAAAAAGGCGGCGTCGGAAAATCAGTGGCCGCGCGCCTGCTGGCCCAGTACTTTATCGACAAGGGTCAGCCCTTCACCGGTTTTGATACCGACCGCTCGCACACTTCCTTCACCCGCTTTTATGCCGACTATGCCTCGCCCGTGGTGGTGGACAGCTATGAAGGCCTGGACCTGATTGCCGGTGAGTTCGAGCTGCCTACCGAAGACGGCCAGACCCGCAGCGTGATTGTCGATCTGGCAGCGCAAACCGCCGCCCCGCTGTCGCGCTGGATACGCGACTCCGAGCTGATCGGTCTGATGGCCGAGATGGGCATTACCGTCAACTTCTGGCACCTGGCCGATGCCGGCAAGGATACGGTCGATCTGCTGGGTCGCTTGCTCAGCACCTATGGCCCCGGCCCCAACTACATCATTGTGAAAAATCTGGGCCGCGGCACAGACTTCTCTCAGCTCGACGAATCGGCCGCCATGCAAAAGGCGCGGGAAATGGGCGCCAGGGTCATGACCCTGGCCCAACTGCACGAGGCCAGCATGCGCAAGATGGATAGGCAGAACGCCAGTTTCTGGGCCGCCATCAACACCAAAACCGGCGAAGATTCGCTGGGCCTGCTGGAGCGCCAAAGGGTGAAAAGCTGGCTCAAGGGAGCCTACGCATCGTTTGACAACTTGCCCCTGGACTAGGCGCTATCTGCACCGCCACTGGCATACTCTGAGCCTTGAACGCCAACACAGAATCCGACGCTGCTTTGCCGCCCCGGACCGCATCCGACATGCCAGCCTTGGCGCAAGCCTGCGCGTCTGAAGCCGGACATTTTGACGAGCTGCGGGGTTGCGTGGCCGAGCCCGACGGCAGCCACATTGACCGGGCCGGCCTGACGCGCCACTGGAAGGAATTCCTGAGCCAGTCCGAGGCGCAGAGCGCCACCGATATGGACAGGCGCTATGCCAGCCTGCAGCGCCAGATTCGCGACAACGGCGTCACCTACAACGTCTACGCCGACCAGGAAGGGCCACAGCGGCCCTGGTCGCTGGACCTGTTTCCGCTGATAGTGGATGCGCCTAGCTGGAAGCAAATCGAGGCCGGTGTACTGCAGCGAATGCGCCTGCTCGAGGCCGTACTGGGCGACGTCTATGGACCGCAGGAATTTTTGAAACAGGGCCTGTTGCCCGGCGCCCTGGTGCATGGCCACCCGGGCTATCTGCGCCAAATGCATGGCGTGGTGCCGGCCGGTGGCGTGCACCTGCATGTGGCGGCCTTCGATTTGTCACGCGGACCGGACGGCCTGTGGTGGCTGGTGGGCCAGCGCACCCAGGCGCCTTCCGGGCTGGGCTATTTGTTGGAAAACCGCCTCACCGTGTCGCGCCAGTTTCCGCAGGCCTTCCAAAGCATGCCGGTGCAGCGTTTGGCCGCCACCTACCGGGCGCTGATGGAAAGCCTGAAGTCGCTGAGCCCGGCCGGTGCAGACTCGCACATCGCCCTGATGACGCCCGGCCCCTACAACGAAACCTATTTTGAGCACGCCTATCTGGCGCGCTATCTGGGTCTGAGCCTGGTCGAAGGCAGCGATCTGACGGTGCGCGACGAGCGCCTGTTCCTCAAGACCCTGCAAGGCCTGGTACCCATTCATGGTCTGCTCAAGCGCGTGGATGACCAGTACATGGATCCGCTGGAACTGCGCGCCGATTCCACCCTGGGCGTGCCGGGCCTGCTGCAGGCGATACGCGCGGGCAATGTGCTGGTGGCCAACGCGCCGGGCTCGGCTTTTCTGGAGTCGCCCGCCCTGCTCGGCTTTTTGCCGGCGCTGGCGCGCCATGTGCTGGGCGAAGAACTGCAAATGCCGGCCCTGCCCACCTGGTGGTGCGGCGAACACAGCGCCATGGAAGAGGTGCTGCCCTACATGGCCGAGCACACCATCAAGCCGACCTATCCGGGCTCCAGCATCCACGAATCCTTTGATCCGGTGATTGCACGCCACCTCAACCAGCGCGACCGCGACGCCTGGGCCGGGCGCATTTTGCGCCAGGGTGAAGACCACACGCTGCAGGCCTACTTGCCGTTGTCGCAAATGCCGACCTGGCAGGCCGGCAGCGCCGCCCGGCCGGGCCACATGGTTACGCGCTCCACTCTGCTGCGCGTATTTGCCGTGTCTGACGGCCTGGGTGCCGACGGCAGACCGCGCTGGCGGGTGCTGCCCGGCGGCCTGGCGCGCGTGGCAGGCAGCAGCATGGACATTGCCTCGATGCAGCGCGGCGGCAGCAGTGCCGATGTATGGGCCCTGACCGATGAGGCTGTGGACACCAGCTCGCTGCTGACGGTGGCGCACCAGGCCGCACAGACCAGTAGGCGCAAACGCCTGGTCACCAGCCGTGCCGCCGAGCACCTGTACTGGCTGGGCCGCTATACCGAACGCGCAGAGAATTCCGTGCGACTGGCGCGGCTGACGCTGGACTGTCTGGGCGGCGAGCACCAGACCTCGGTGCCGCTGCAGCAGTGGCTGAGCCACATGGCCGTCAACAACACCCTGGTGCTGCCGGGCGTGCCATCGGCGGTGCAAGCGCGGCGCGTATTCGAGCGCTCGCTGATTGCCAGCCTGGGCGCCACCGACGGCGCCACCAGCGTAGGTTACAGCCTGCGTGCGCTGAAGATGGCCGCCTCCACCGTGCGCGAGCGCCTGTCGCAGGAACACTGGAGCATGATCGTGCGCTGCGAGGAGGAGCTGTTTGCCCGTTGCGCCGCACATACGGCCAAGGGTGATTTCTCAGCCGCTGCGGCGCTGCGCGTGCTCAAGACCAGCAGCGATTACCTGGCTGCCATCACCGGCGCGCAAACCGACCGCATGACGCGTGACGACGGTTGGCGCCTGCTCAGCATAGGCCGCCACGTCGAACGCCTGGCGTTTCTGGCCGGTGCCCTGGAACGCGCGCTGGAACTCGGTACGCTCGACAGCGATGGCGGCTTTGAGGCGATGCTGGAACTGTTTGACAGCACCATCACCTTTCGCGCCCAGTACCAGCAAAGCCGCGATATTTTTGCTTTGACAGACCTGCTGGTGATGGATCTGGACAACCCGCGCTCGCTGGCCTGGGTGGCCCACACCCTGCGCGGGCGACTAGCCAAGCTAGCCGGCAGCCCGGCCGGTGTGCTCAGTCCACTCTCGCTCAAGGTGCCCGCACCCGAGGACTGGGACTTTTCCAGCGACTGGGAGCGCACGGCCGCACTGCTGGAGCCAGTTACCCTGCTGGAGCTGCTGCGCACGCTGCGCGCCAGCGCGTTTCAGGTGTCGGACGAGATCAGCACCACCTATTTCACGCACTCGGCGCAAACCAACCAGAGCATGGCCACCTGATGCTGCTGCAAGTCACCCACGACACGCGTTACCGCTACATGCCCGCGGTGGAAACGGCCCAGCATCTGGCCTATATGCAACCGCGCGCGCACGCCGCGCAAACCCTGCTGGACCACGCCCTGCATATCAATCCGGCACCGGCCCTGGTGCGCAGCATGAACGATGTGTATGGCAATACGCGCTGCTTCTTTTCGCTGCAGACGCCGCACGAGCTGTTGTCGGTGGTGGCGCATAGCCTGGTCTCGACCCGGCCCAGCCCCATTATCAGCAGCCTGCTGCCCTGGGAAAAGGTACGCGAGATGTTCCGCTACCAGGCCGGCAACCGCTTTGATCCGGCCTCCGAGTTTGTCTTCCCCTCGCCCTTTGTGCCGCGCCATGCCGAGTTCGCGGCCTATGCGCGCTCCAGCTTCGCGCCGGGCTTGCCGCTGCTGAATGCCTGCATCGACCTGATGCAGCGCATCCATACCGAATTCACCTACGAGAGCCAGAGCACCCAGATCAACACCCCGGCACGGCAGGCACTGGCCGAGCGCCGGGGCGTGTGCCAGGACTTCTCGCACATCATGATTGCCTGCCTGCGCACCCTGGGCCTACCGGCGCGCTATGTCAGCGGCTACATGCTCACGCATCCGCCCGAGGGCCAGGAGCGCCTGGTCGGCAGCGATGCCTCGCACGCCTGGGTCAGCGTGTTTTTGCCCGATCTGCCAAAAGGCTTGGGCTGGGTCGACTTTGACCCCACCAACCAGCGCTGGGGTTGGCATGCGCCGGGTGAAGACTATGTGACGGTGGCCACCGGCCGCGACTTTGGCGATGTCTCGCCCCTGCGCGGAGTCATCCACGGCGGCGCCAGCCACATCCTCACGGTGGGCGTGACGGTGACACCGGTCGGTGAGCCTGCCGTGCCCGGCCCCTCGGTGCGGCACATCCAGACGCAGTCTGGGTCTCAAGATGCCTCGCAGTCGCAAAGCCAGTCACAGAACTTTGGCCCCTCGCAGAGCTTTCGCACATCGCAATACCAATAATTGGCAATCGCCACTATCCATCCCATCCAAGGAAACTCCATGAGCGTTTACAACAAGCTGGCCGAACTCGGCATTACCCTGCCCCCGGTGGCCATTCCCGCAGCGGCCTATGTGCCCTTTGTGCAGACCGGCAAGCTGGTCTTTTTAAGCGGCCATGTGGCCAAGAAGGACGGCAAACCCTGGGTCGGCCAACTCGGCAAAAACATGACGACCGATGAGGCCAAGCTGGCCGCACGCGGCATTGCCATCGATCTGCTGGGCACGTTGCACGCAGCCGTGGGAGACCTGAACCGCATCACGCGCATCGTCAAACTGATGTCCCTGGTCAACTCCACCGGCGACTTCACCGAGCAACACCTGGTCACCAACGGTGCCAGCGAACTGATGGGTGAAGTGTTTGGCGCCACCAAGGGTGCCCATGCACGCAGCGCCTTTGGCGTGGCGCAAATTCCCATGGGCTGCTGCGTCGAAATCGAGCTGATTGCCGAAGTCGGCTGAAGGCGCTTAAAAAGTTTCCCATTCGTCATCGCCCGCGGGCTTGGGCGCGACGAAGGCCTTGGGCGCGGCCGCCGGTTGGGCCGGTGCCGCCAAGGATTTGGCCTTAACCGGGGCCGTCGGCTTTTTGGCCTGTGCCAGGGCTGTACGCTTGGGCGCTGCGGCCAATGCGGCCGGGCGCAGTTGGGGCTTCGAGCGCGGCGCATGGCTAGGAGCAACTTCGTCACCGGGTGCCAGCTTGAACTGTGCCACCACCTGAACCAGATCCTGGGCCTGGCCCTTGAGGCTGCTGGCAGCGGCCGCCATTTCTTCGACCAGCGCCGCATTTTGCTGCGTGGCGTTGTCCATGTTGCGCACCGCCTCGCCCACCTGGGCCACACCGCCGGCCTGTTCGCTGCTGGCGGCGCTGATCTCGGCCATGATATCGGTCACGCGCTTGATGGATCCAACCACCTCGGTCATGGTGACGCCAGCCTTGTCGACCAGGGAAGTGCCCATTTCCACGCGCTCCACACTGGCGCCAATCAGGCTCTTGATTTCCTTGGCGGCCTCGGCCGAGCGGCCGGCCAGCGAACGCACTTCAGACGCCACCACGGCAAAGCCACGACCCTGCTCACCAGCACGCGCCGCTTCCACCGCGGCGTTAAGCGCCAGGATATTGGTCTGAAAGGCAATGCCATCGATGACGCCAATGATGTCGGCAATTCTGCGTGAGGACTCGTTGATGCCCTTCATGGTTTGCACCACCTGGCCTACCACCTCACCGCCCTGTATGGCCACGGTGGAGGCGTTCCTGGCCAGTTGATTGGCCTGCTGCGCGCTGCCCGCATTTTGTTTGACGGTGGCGCCCAGTTCCTCCATGCTGGCTGCGGTTTGCTCCAGCGCGCTGGCCTGTTGCTCGGTGCGCGCCGACAGGTCGTTATTGCCCTGGGCAATTTCAGCCGATGCGGTGGCCACGCCTTCGGAGCCCTGGCGCACATTGGCCACCAACTTCACCAGATTGCCTTGCATCAGGCCCAGCGCGTTCAGCATCACACCGACCTCATCACTACCGCCGCGCTCAATACGAGCAGAAAGATCGCCACTGGCAATGCGCTCGGCCACCTCGGCCGCATGCGTTATCGGGCCGACAATGCCGCGGGAGATGCGAAGCGCAATTACCAGTCCCAACACGATGCCCACGGCCAGCACACTCCAGTTCAGCGTCACGGCCCAGTTCAGGGCGGCCTGCAACTGGCCGCTGTCGGCAATTTGCAACGCCACCAAGTTGGCCGCCAGTTTATCCACGGCCTGCATGTGCGCTTCTGGCGCTTCGGCATGGGATGCCATGGCGGCACCCAAGGCCTGCTTTTCAGCATCGGCCTGAACCAGGCTGCCCAGTTTTTTGACCGGCTCGATATCCAGCGCGGGGACTGCTGCCTTGGTAGCCACGGCCAGCTTGACCTGCATGGCCCAGTCAGACGCCAGCGCGAGGCGGTAGGCCCGGCTATCCAACTCGGTGTTGAAGTGCTGAATCTTGGCCAGCTGCATTTGTCCCACACCGGCTACCACGGCCAATAGCAGCAACATCACAGCAAAGCCCCACATCAGCCGGTTGCGAATCGTCGATAGCATGGACTGCCCCTTTGTTTTGGAAATTGCATTATGGGGCCGGACTGTGAACAAAATGCGTAGCCTGAAAGGCCCACAGCTTGAGCACCCACGGCAGTGGTGTGAATGTTGCTTGACCTCGGTCATTCATGGCAACAGGGATTTCACGATGGCAAAAGTTCCCCCGGGCGTTGGCCCGCAGTTTCCGCAGGTGGTGGTTTTGTTTGGTGCCACCGGCGATCTGGCCAAGCGCAAGCTGCTGCCGGGCCTGTTCCACCTGGCCAGCGCCGGCTTCATTCCGGGCTGCCGCATCATCGGCGTCTCGCTGGAAGACATCGACGCCGACGGCTTCCGGGAAGCCGCCCGCAGCGCGCTGGACGCCTTCTTCAACCGCAAGGTCAACGCCAGCGACTGGGAGGCCTTTGCCGCTTGCCTGGACTATGTGCCCCAGTCGGCCGGGCCCGCTGCCCTCAAAAGCGCGGTGGACGCGGCGCGCGCCAGCCTTGGAGTGGAAAGCCGCCTGCTGCATTACCTGAGCGTGCCGCCCAGCGCGGCGCTGTCAGCGGTGCGCATGCTGGGCGAGGCGCAGCTGGTGGAGCAGGCCCGCATCGTGATGGAGAAGCCCTTTGGCGTGGACCTGGCCAGCGCGGTCGCGCTCAACAGCAAACTGCACGAGGTATTTGACGAGGAGCAGATCTTCCGCATCGACCATTTCCTGGGCAAGGAGCCGGCGCAAAACATTCTGGCCTTCCGCTTTGCCAACGGCCTGTTCGAGCCGATCTGGAACCGCAACTTCATCGACCACATCCAGATCGACGTGCCCGAGACCCTGGGCCTGGGCAAGCGCGTCGGCTTCTACGAGCAGACCGGTGCCTACCGCGACATGGTGGTCACCCACCTGTTCCAGATCCTGGCCTTCATCGCCATGGAGCCGCCCACCGCGCTGGAGCCCGCGCCCATCAGCGAGGAGAAGAACAAGGTGTTTCGCAGCATGCTGCCGATACAGCCCGCTGATGTGGTGCGCGGCCAGTACAGCGGCTACCGCAGCGAGGAGGGCGTGGACCCGCAGTCCGAGACCGAAACCTTTATTGCGCTGAAGTGCTTCATCGACAACTGGCGCTGGGCCGGCGTGCCCTTTTTCCTGCGCACCGGCAAGCGCCTGGCCGAGGGCCAGCGCATCATTAGCATCGCCTTTCGCGAGCCGCCCAAGAGCATGTTCCCGGTGGGTTCGGGCGTGGGCGCGCAGGGGCCCAACCACCTGACCTTCGATCTGGCCGATGCCTCGAAGATGTCGCTGTCGTTCTACGGCAAGCGTCCCGGCCCCGGCATGCGCCTCGACAAGCTCAGCCTGCAGTTCGCCATGCACGACACCGGCCTGATGGGCGAGGTGCTGGAGGCCTATGAGCGGCTCATCCTGGACGCCATGCGCGGCGACCGCACCCTGTTCACCACGGCCGACGGCATCGAGCGGCTGTGGCAGGTGTCCACCCAGCTACTGGAGTCGCCGCCGCCGGTACGCCTGTACGAGCAGGGCTCCTGGGGCCCGAAGTCGATCCACCAGCTGATTGCGCCGCACGCCTGGCGCCTGCCCTTTGAGCGGGCCTGGCGCGCACCCAACCAGAGCGGCGCTTGAGGCCACAGGGCGGCGATACGTGCCGCAACGGCCTGCGTCCAAGCGCGAAGGTGGCCGCCACTCCCGTGCATGGCCGACAATACATGCTTTAGGTCCTAGAGCCCCGCTTCCTGGACCCCGAAGGGAACCGTCACCGTGGTTAACACAACATCCAGCGCAGCTGTGCGCTCGCCATTTGAGGGCCACGCCACTGGCAATCGACCCAACGCGACAGGACAAATTGGCGTGCAACTCACCGTCGGCGTGCTGCCCAGCTTCACGCGGGTCAATACCTGGGTTAACGGCCTGCCCGGCCTGCTATGCGCATTGACCGCCGTGTTTGGCGACACCGTGCCCCAGCGCATCGGCAAGACCACGCGCACCGAGTTTGGCCTGCTGGCGCGCAGCGGCCCGCAAGAGTTCTTGCTGGTCGGTGATGACGCCACAGACCGCAGCAAGCTGCTGCGCATCACCGTGGACACAGACACCGGCTCGGTCACCGACCTGAGCAATGCGCGCTGCCGCATTCGCATCGAAGGCACGCAGTGCAGCAGGGTGTTGAACAAGCTGTTTGCGCTGGACCTGCACGAATCGGCCCTTGGCACCTGTGACATCGCCATAACCGGAAGCCAACATGCGCCCAGCACCTTGCACCGGCTAGGCGCACATGCGTTTGACCTCTATGTGTTCAGCAGCCACGCCCATGAGCAGTTGGGCACGGTGCTGGAGGCGGCGCAAGAATATGGGGTGGCGCTGCAACCGGGCTGAGGTTTGGCGAATGGCTTATCTGCGATGACCAAGCCGATGGCAAGGGTAATCGGAGTAGCTGCCTGTGTGCGTTCACGCCGTCCTATATTCAATGCTCTGATTCCGCTGCACAAAAACACTTAGAGAGAAAGCCATGAACCCATCCCACTTTTGCAAGTCCCTGGCGAGCATCAAGCTCATGCAGCCCGGCGTGCCAGACCGGTCCCCTGCCAGCGTCCGGCGATACGCCATGGCATTCGCACTATGGGGCGCCGTGGCCTGCGCGCAGGCGGCCTTGCCGGTAGGTGCGGTGGCACCCGACTTCAACGCCCAGGCCGCACTGGCGGGCAAGGAATTCACCTTCAAGCTCAAGCAAGCGCTTGGCCATGGTCCGGTGGTGTTGTACTTTTATCCCAAATCGTTTACAGCCGGTTGCACGGTAGAGGCACACGCATTCGCCGAGGCCAGCCCGCGTTTCGAAGCATTGGGCGCAACCCTGATCGGTATGTCCCACGACGACATTGCCACCCAGAAGGACTTTTCACGGCGGGAATGCCGGGACCAGTTTGCCGTGGCGGCCGATGCCGATGCCAAGGTGCTCAAACAATACGACGTGGCCCTCATGGTCATGCCCAATACCGCCGCACGCGTCTCCTTCGTGATTTCGCCGCAGGGCAAAATCCTGTATGTCTACGACAGCATGAACCCCGATCAACATGTCAGCAACACATTGAAGGCACTGCAGGACTGGCGCGATCAGGCCAAGGCGCACTAAGCTGGCAGGCGTTTAGTGCCCCTGCGTCACAAGACCCAGACCAACTGATCGGCCACCGCCTGCAGTTGCTGTGCGCTGACCAGCGCGGAAGCAATCTCGGCCAGCGGGCGCAACACAAAGGCACGCTGTTCCATGCGGGGGTGTGGAATCACCAGATCGACGTCATTGAGTTCCAACTGGTCGTAGAGCAAGATGTCCAGATCCAGGGTGCGCGGCGCATTGCGATAAGGCCTGGCACGCCCGGCGGCGTTTTCAATAGTCTGCAATGCGGCCAGCAGCGCGTGAGGGCTCAAGGGGGTCTGCACCTCGACCACCGCGTTGACATAGTCGTCGCCACCCGCATCTAACGGCGCACTGCCATAGAGCGAGGATCGGCGCGTCAGGCTGATCTGAGGCAGCGCGGCAATCACCTGGATCGCCTGCCTGACTGCGGTGCACGGATCACCCAGATTGGCCCCGAGGCCAATATAGGCAAACACACCACCAAGCGCAGACATGACCGTGTCAGCCCTCAGAGCCGCCTGCTTGCGCCCCTTCACCACCGGGACGGCGGCGACGGCGGCGCTTGCGCGGAGCCTCGCTGCCCGCGTCGGCAGGCCTTGGTACAGCACTGGCCGGACCGTTGTCGGCTGGAGCAGAGGCATCGCGCGCGGGCTTGTCACGCACCGGTGCCGGGGCGCGGTGCACACGCGCAGCCTTGGGGCGGGCCTGTTGCTCGGCGCGCACCTGGTCAATCATGTCCTGGCGCAGGTTGTCGTCGGCCAGGCTGAATTCCTGCCACCAGTCGGCCAACACTTCTTCAATTTCGCCGGCGTCGGCGCGCAGGCGCATGAAGTCAAAGGCGGCGCGAAAGCGCGGATGGTCCACCATGCCAAACGGCGTGCTGCCCACGCGCTTGTCAAAGCGCGGCTGCATCAGCCAGATCTCGCGCATGTCACCGGCCAGGCGGCCACGGCCCGAGACGTCGCCAATGCGGGCGTTGAACACGTCTTCAATCGCGTCCTGCAGGGCCGGGTGGCCATGCTGGTTTTGTGCCATGCGGCGGGCCCAGCCGTCGCGCACATCAGCCCACAGCACGCAGGCCAGCAGGAAGCTGGGCGCCACCGGCTTGCCTTCACCCACGCGGCGATCCGTGTCCTTGAGTGCCGCATTGACAAATGGCGCTTCAGCGCGCTCCACCACCACATCCAGCAGCGGGTAGATGCCGGTGCTCATGCCCAGGGTCTTGAGTTGCGCGATCGAAGCCAGCGCATGGCCGGTCTGCAGCAGCTTGAGCATCTCATCAAACAATCGGCTTTGCGGCACGTCATTCAAGAGCGACTGCGACTTGATCAGCGGCGCCGAGGTCTTGGCGTCCATCGTGAAGCCCAGGGCATTGAGCTTGGCGGCAAAGCGCACGGCGCGGATGATGCGCACCGGGTCTTCCCGGTAGCGCGTGGCGGCGTCGCCAATCATGCGCAGGGTGTGGTTCTTGGCGTCCTTCAGGCCATGGTGGTAATCGACCACGATTTGTGTCTCGGGGTCGTAATACATGGCGTTGATGGTGAAGTCGCGGCGCACTGCGTCTTCTTCCATTGGGCCCCAGACGTTGTCACGTAACACGCGCCCGCTGGAGTCCACCGCATGCTTTAAGTTTGCCAACTCGCTCTTGCTGGTTTTCTCATTGCCCGCAACCTGCTCGGCGGCGGCATTGTCCAGGTAGGCGCGGAAGGTGGAAACCTCGATCACTTCGTTTTCGCGGCCACGCCCGAGCAGG
>Ga0208496_1000244_pt1 | contig 19206 bp, 18 predicted proteins | sample CryBogmetaGMA2M_FD_184552 | JGI IMG/M metagenome (GOLD analysis project Ga0208496, IMG submission 184552) | Freshwater microbial communities from Crystal Bog, Wisconsin, USA - MA2M (SPAdes) | ecosystem: Environmental > Aquatic > Freshwater > Lake | place: Crystal Bog, Wisconsin, USA | collected... | reverse complement strand
ATATTTGTATCCGGCGTAGGGACCGGTGGCACTATCACGGGCGTTTCGCGTTATATCAAACTCACCCAAGGCAAGCCCATTATTTCCGTGGCCGTCGAACCGTCGGCCAGCCCGATCCTGGCTCAGTACCGGGCGGGAGAGCCGCTTCAACCCGGCCCTCATAAGATACAGGGGATTGGGGCGGGGTTCGTGCCGGATGTCCTTGACCTGTCCTTAGTCGACGCAATTGAACAGGTTAGCAATGATGAGGCGATTCTGTTTGCCCGCCGCTTGGCACATGAGGAAGGGATACTTTCCGGCATTTCTTGCGGTGCGGCGACGGCAGTGGCAGTGCGCCTTGCCAAACGGCCGGAGAATGCGGGTAAAACTATTGTCGTCGTGTTGCCTGACTCCGGCGAGCGGTATTTGAGTTCGATTTTGTTCGAGGGCGTGTTTGACGCCAACGGGTTGGCATCATGAGCGCCAATGTCAGAGAGATAAGCAGGCATCTTCATCACAAGCAATTGCACTTTGAGATTGACTCGATTGTGTCAGAATTGGGTGACTTAAGAGTAAACTCCCTAGAAGAACGGCAACGTAAGGACAAACCACCTTGGCTGCCGTCGCGTAAGGGTTTGGCGAGCATTCTTGATGGATTCAGTGCCGTACTTTTCCCTAATCGATTAGGCTTGCCAGCGTTCACGGAAGGTGGAACCAATTATTTTGTCGGTCACACCTTGGATGTGACGCTGAGCAAATTATTTGAACAAGTGCGGTTGGAAATTCAATTTGTCTCCGGGCAAGACGGCTTGAGCAAACCGGAATATGACTTGGCCAAAGAAATCACGCAAAAATTCGCATCGCGTCTGCCCAAGGTACGGGCATTGCTGGACAGCGACATTCGCTCGGCCTATGAGGGCGACCCGGCGGCGACCAGCGTGGACGAGGTGTTAGTGTGCTATCCCGGCATAACCGCCATCATTCATTACCGGATAGCGCACGAGCTTTTCCAACTCGGCGTGCCATTGATTGCGCGTATGATCTCTGAGCTTGCACACTCAACCACAGGCATTGATATTCATCCGGGTGCGCAAATTGGCGGTAGTTTTTTCATCGATCACGGCACCGGGGTTGTGATTGGCGAAACGGCGGTCATCGGTCAGCGTGTGCGCTTGTATCAGGCCGTTACTCTGGGTGCCAAACGATTTCCAACGGATGAAAATGGTGTATTGATTAAAGGCAATGCACGGCATCCCATTGTAGAGGATGATGTGGTGATCTATGCTGGGGCTACTATTCTTGGACGCATCACCATCGGGGCCGGTTCGACCGTCGGCGGAAATGTCTGGCTTACACGCAGTGTGCCTCCCGGCAGTAACATCACCCAAGCTCAAGTGCGTAACGAAGTTTACGAGGCGGGCGGGGGAATCTGATGTCACTGTCAATCTTCCCATTGCCATATCACCAGTGAATTGCTGCCCACCAACGCGCGTACTTCAACTGCTAACGCAGACAACGCCTTGCAAAGGGGGGTTGGGGAGATTAAGCACTGGAATTGTCAGGGGTTATGTGGAAGTTGCAAGACCAAGTAAAGCAAGGCTTGATCATGGTTGGGATTGATATAGGTGTGGGCTTTATTGGCTTGGAATTCAAGCACATCCCCTTTAACTAATAGGTGGCGTAGCCCGTGCAGTGCCACCACCAGCGAACCCTCGTTGACAGCCAAGGTGGCTTTTGAACCAGGCGGATGGGAAGAAACTTTCTCTATGGCCCCGCCCAACAGGGTTACTTCATAGAATTCGGTTTTTAGTCCCGGTTTATTCTGCATTAAAGAGCGCCAAACACATTTCCCGTCGGATGAAACCCGTAAGGGTGTTTCGTCTGCACTTAACCGGACAGGGCGGGCAATTACCTCTGGCCCCAAAAATGCCGTCATTGGCACATCAAAGGTTCGGGCTATTTTGCATAGTACAATGACGGATGGGACGCTACGCCCGATTTCAATCTGGCTTAACATAGACCGGCTGACCCCAGACAAGCGGGCCAGATCGTTCAATGAAAGATTTCTTTGCTTGCGTAAATCGTGCAGAACATGACCAACTGTCAGTGCAATCGACCCTTCTTCATTAACATTGTAATCTTCGGTTTCAGCCACTGATCTTAAACAACTGCCCAAGGTTTCAAAACTCATGTCCGTTCCTGCCGTGTCAAAAAGCGTCCTTGTTCATCGTTCAGCCCGTTGGGTGAGTTTGTGGAGTCCGGCGACTCGTCGACGCATGGTTCGGAAAGCGGCGACGAGTCGCAGCACTCCACATTGGATGGGCTGAACGATGACCAAGGCTAAAAAAAGTGATAATTCCTACAGCGAGGTTTTGGTACTTTAGCATGTTTTATATAAATATTATTTATTATATATTCACATGCATATTCCAAAATTGAATAAATGTTTGACTGTGGTTGGTTGTTCTTTATTCCATATTGGAATAAGCTTCTATAGTAATATTCCTTCTTTCCGTTAATCATCTCGGTTATAGTGAGAGACATAAAGTCAAACCAATTGAGAATGCATATGAAATCGTTTTTAAGTATCTTTGCCAAATCCCTGTTGGGGACTGTAATAATAGGTTTGGCGACAGCCCAAGCAGCCAATCTGAAGCTACTCAACGTGTCCTACGATCCGACCCGAGAGTTGTACCAAGATTACAATGCCGTCTTTGCCAAACATTGGAAAGAACAAACCGGTCAAAACATAGAAATACAGCAATCCCATGGCGGTAGCGGCAAACAGGCGCGTGCGGTCATCGACGGGTTGGATGCGGACGTGGTCACTTTGGCCTTGGCCTACGATGTGGACCAGCTTTACCAAAAGGCCAGACTGATCCCGGAAGACTGGCAGTCCCGATTGCCAAACAACAGTGCACCCTATACCTCCACAGTGGTATTCCTAGTGCGGGCGGGTAATCCGAAGGGCATCAAGGACTGGGACGATCTGGTCAAACCCGGTGTTTCCGTTATCACGCCCAACCCGAAGACATCGGGCGGTGCTCGTTGGAATTACCTGGCGGCTTATGGCTATGCGTTAAAAAAGTTTGGCAACGATGACTCCGCCAAGGAATATTTAAAAAAGCTGTACAAGAACGTTGCCGTTTTGGACACGGGTGCCAGAGGGGCTACCGTAACTTTTGTAGATAGGGAAATAGGCGATGTGTTGATCGCCTGGGAAAACGAAGCATATTTAAGCCTTAAGGAATACGGCCCGTCCAAATACGAAGTCGTTGTGCCTTCGGTGAGCATCTTAGCCGAGCCTACAGTTGCCGTAGTCGATAAGGTGGCCAGCAAACATGGAACCCTAACGGCGGCCAAGGAATATCTCGAATTTTTGTACAGCAGGGAAGGGCAGGAGATCGCAACTAAGAATTTCTACCGTCCCCGCAATCCCGAAGTATTGGCGAAATACGGCAAGCAGTTCAAAACCTTGAGTCTGTTCACCATTGATGATGTTTTTGGTGGCTGGAACAAGGCGCACAATCTCCACTTTGCCGACGGTGGGGTGTTCGACCAGATTTATTCACAGTAATGCTTGCTGGAGTTTATGGGCATGCCCCTTCGTGATTTAGCCGAATATTTCAATCAGCGCATTAGTGAGGAACAGGGTCTTGCAGAGCCTCCTTTGTTGGTAAGGGCAGGACAGGTGGAGAGTCGCATCGGCGGGTTACGTCTAGCCACAGAATTTCACCCCATACGCTGGGCAAACGAACCTTCTAAAATTTTGGGCCACGATGCCACGTTGCGCGCCTTTCCACCGGAGACCAGCCAGTCTTTGGCAGTAAAAGTGTTTCATCAGCCGGAGGCTGGTGATATAGTCAACCTCGACAGGCTGTGTCGGACCATCCATATGCTGAATTACCTACCTGTTTCCCATGAAAACGGCTACCTATTCCTGCATGTCCATCCACGCCATGTACTGGGCGTCAAATACAACCATGGAGCCTATTTTGAGGAAGTGATCTTCCGTTGCGGCTTAGTGCCTCGGCGAGTGGTCATTTCGGTGGCGGTCAGCCCACTTTATGACAGGCAGTTTGTCCGTCTTCAGCAAGGATTGAAGAATTATCAGAATCGCGGTTATAGCACAGCGATAAAATTCGACGACCAGGCGAATGAGGGTTTTCTAGAAGATTATTGCATTGAATTCCTTTATCGTATTACACCAGATTTTGTCCGTCTAGACAGTGGTTTCTTTTCCAAGCTACGTCATAGCGAGGAAGATGGCGAACACAGGGATTCGCTATTGTCAGTCATCCATCGTTTGGACACTGAACTTCTAGTGGAGGGTATTAAAGATGAAAGCGATGCGCAACTGGCCGATAGATTGCGTCCGGCCTATGTCAAAGGCGATTACTATGAGAGATCGCAGCAAAGCCCGTTCAATTATGTGGAAAAAATGAAAGCTTTGGCATGATATTAAAACAATGAATCTTTCACGAAAGCATAGTGTTCTGCCTGGGTTCAATCTGGCGATGGGTTTTACCCTGCTCTATTTGAGCCTAATCGTATTGATTCCGCTGTCGGCCACGTTCATCAAGTCGGCCAGTTTGGGTTGGGGCGGGTTCTGGCAAGTGATTACGACACCGCGTGTGTTGGCTTCCTATAAATTGACGTTCTCCGCCGCATTGATAGGTGCCGGAATAAATACGGTGTTTGGGCTTTTGATTGCATGGGTTTTGGTGCGCTACGAATTTTTTGGCAAGAAAGTCATTGATGCAATTGTGGACTTGCCGTTTGCGTTGCCTACCGCAGTGGCCGGCATCTCCCTTGCCACTATCTATTCGACTAAAGGCTGGATCGGGCAATTGTTCGTGCCATTGGGAATCAAAATAGCCTACACGCCCTTAGGCGTAGTGGTGGCGTTGACTTTTATCGGTTTACCCTTTGTCGTCCGCACTGTACAACCGGTGTTGGAAGAGTTTGAAGTGGAATTGGAAGAGGCTGCGGCAAGTTTGGGCGCAACCCGATTGCAAACATTCTCACGGGTGATTTTCCCCACGGTCTGGCCTGCTTTATTGACCGGTTTTGCTTTGGCCTTTGCGCGGGCGGTGGGGGAATACGGCTCGGTGATCTTCATCGCCGGCAACATCCCCATGGTATCGGAGATCACTCCGCTATTGATCATAACTAAGCTGGAACAATACGACTATGCCGGAGCGACTGCATTGGCTTCTTCAATGCTCATTGTTTCCTTTGTCTTATTATTGACCATTAATTTATTGCAGTGGTGGGGACAACATCGCCACGCCAAACGTTAAATCGAATCAGGAACGTCCCAACATGTCATTTGCCGTCGCCGTCGCACAATCCCCCCATGGGCAGGTCAATAGCCGCCTCGCCAACCGTGAGCCGGTTTGGGTTCGCTGGACCCTGATCACATTAGCCTTGTTATTTCTCACCGGCTTTTTGGTTATGCCTCTGGCGGTGGTGTTTAGCCAAGCTTTTAGCAAAGGCTGGTCGGTTTACGTTTCCGCACTGATCGAGCCTAACGCGCTGGCCGCCATCCGTCTGACGCTATTGGTGGCAGCCATTACTGTGCCGCTAAACCTAGTGTTTGGACTCTCCGCAGCTTGGTCCATTGCTAAATTTAATTTCAGCGGCAAGAGCCTGTTAATTACCCTCATCGACTTGCCGTTTTCGGTTTCGCCTGTGGTATCCGGGCTGATTTATGTGTTGATGTTTGGCCTGCAAGGTTGGTTTGGGGGTTGGCTGGCGGAACATGATATCAAGCTGATTTTCGCCGTTCCGGGCATCGTCATGGCCACTATTTTTGTGACTTTCCCTTTTGTAGCCCGCGAGTTAATTCCATTGATGCAAGCACAGGGGACGGATGAGGAAGAAGCCGCGATAGTATTGGGTGCTTCCGGTTGGCAAACCTTTTGGCGGGTTACACTGCCGAATATCAAATGGGGTCTGCTCTATGGCGTGATCCTTAGCAACGCCCGTGCCATGGGCGAATTTGGCGCGGTGTCGGTTGTGTCAGGGCACATTCGTGGTCTGACTAACACGATTCCGTTGCATGTGGAAATCCTCTACAACGAATACAATTCAGCGGCTGCCTTCGCGGTGGCATCACTGCTGGCCCTTCTTGCTTTAGTGACCTTGGCCCTGAAAAGTTTCTTGGAGTGGCGTCTCCACTCGTCGGTTGCCGAGCAAGAGTGATTTAAACCCGTATCGAGAAATGCCCTATGAGTATCCAAATTCGTAATATCACCAAAACTTTCGGCAACTTCCGCGCACTCAAGGGGATAAATTTTGACATAGAACCCGGCGAACTTGTCGCCCTGCTCGGTCCCTCCGGTTGCGGAAAAACCACGCTTTTGCGTATCATCGCCGGTCTGGACTGGCCGGATTCCGGGCAAATATTATTTCATGGCGTGGATGCCACTTCCCGGCATGTGCGCGAACGCGAAGTCGGCTTTGTGTTCCAACATTACGCGCTATTCCGGCACATGACGGTATTTGAGAACATCGCTTTTGGCTTGCGCGTCCGCCCCAAGGCAAACCGGCCAACCGATAAGGAAATCAAGGAAAAGGTTGCCAGCTTGCTAAAACTGGTGCAGTTGGACTGGCTGTCGGACCGTTACCCGCCACAACTGTCTGGGGGCCAGCGCCAGCGCATCGCCTTGGCTCGCGCTTTAGCGGTGGAGCCGAAAGTTTTGCTGCTTGACGAACCCTTCGGCGCATTGGATGCCAAGGTACGAAAAGATTTGCGCCGCTGGCTGCGCAACCTACATGACGAATTGCATGTCACCAGTGTGTTTGTCACCCACGACCAAGAGGAGGCGCTGGAAGTCGCGGATCGCATTGTCGTGATGAACGAGGGTCAAGTGGAGCAGATCGGTGCTCCCGATGATGTCTACGAACATCCCGCCACGCCTTTTGTTTACCAGTTTTTAGGCGATGTCAACCTGTTCCACGGACGGGTCGATCAAGGTTGGGCGAAGATTGGCGAAGCCGACATTCATCTTCCAGAGCAAGCGCCGGACCAATCATCCGAAAGTGCCTTGTTCTTTGTCCGTCCTCATGAAATCGAAGTGACCCGAACTAATGGCAACGGGGTTAAGGGCATCGGTGCCTATGTACGCGACATTCGCCGTTACGGTGCCGTAGTTCGGCTGGAATTGGAACGTATTGATGGCGATGGCTACGTTGAGGCCGTGCTGAGCCGCGAAGAGTTCAAGGCCAATGATGTGCGCAAGGGCGACGAGGTGGTCCTGCAACCCAAGCGCATCAAAGTGTTCCCGCAAGCCGCCGAATCTTTGCCGATGGATTATGTGATTTAAGCAGCCAGATGGGATTTATAATCCCGTCCGTGACGCTTACATAACGTTTTGTAGTTTGGGCGGCCTTTAAGGCTTGCTTGGCCTGTATCTATAGTTTTTTATAAACTCTAATGGTATTGTTGAGTAGGGTTATTGAGGCATATCTGGTAACTTCCGGTCAATAAGGTGGTAATCTCCTGAACACTCCACGGCATAACCAAAACCGCAGTCACCGTTTTGGTCTATGCGAATTTTTTCATCTTTGGATAAATCAAACAGCATTTCGCAGGTATCATCGTAACCTTGCTCTTTAGCGGCTACAAACTTAGCAATGCCTTTGGGTTTGAGTCTAACAACATCTTGTAACTCACCGCTGTTAAAAGACGGTGATCCTCGATTACAATCAAGCGCAAACTCTGTTTGTCCGTTGGGTAATTCTTTAAGACGCAATCGTCCGCCACCTAAGCCGAATGCACCAAAACACTGCGTATGGTATGTTCCCGTCAGTTTGCCTTTTGCGTTAGACAATTTTAATGGCTGGGCAATGGCATTGTTGATTTCACTAATACGTTCTGTGTAAACCCTCGTTAGGCAAGGGGCATCTAAGCACTTATTTCTAACCTCTTTGAGCCATTTATTCTGATCATCTTTTATATAGGGAATTTGATAATCATTACATAGTGGCGCATTCACTATTTTGCTATAAATCTGGCTTAAGGAACTGTCTAGCATTGATAATTTTCTAGAAGAGCAAATGGTTTTTTCAATATGGGTACTGGCTTTTGCGCAATCAAAACCAGCCGCATACGAATGAGAAGCTACAAAAACTGTAACTACAGTAAGCAGGAATTTATTCAATATATCAATCCTTAGGCTTATACCCTTCCGGTGTCGAAGCCCCTGGGCCAAACAGGAATTTCTCCCGCTCGTTGGCAAGAAACTGCTTGTCTTTGGCTTGAAACGGGGTCAGCCGGTGTTCGTTGATTAACATGGTTTGCAAATTTAGCCATTCCTGCCAAGCTTGGGCCGAAATATTTTCGAAAATGCGCTGCCCTTGTTCCCCTGGAAAAGGCGGTTTCTCCAAGCCATCCGTTGCTATGCCTAATTTGATGCAATTTACTTTTCTACCCATCTGGTTGTTCCTCATTTTTTGTCACTTATCTTATTGTACCCCCCTTTGGCAAATGGGGGGACTGGTATAATCATCATCACTTGCGCTTTTACGTTGCGTCGTCGCGTGAGACCTGCATTTAATCTTTTCACAATGCGGTATGTCATTCAATGGGCGAAGATTTTTTATCTCACGCAACGACGCAATGTTAAGAGCAAAGCAGAATCTACAAGGCCCACCACAAACCGAAGTTTGACATCCCCTTTAACAATCCCCAATCAGCATGATTGATGCCTAGAGGGAATTGCTACCTCCAATTCATCGGTTGATAAATTGACCAATTTCCAACATCAATCGCCTAACAGGGGTCGGCAGTGGACTATTATCCTCCGGTTTTAGCCACTCTAAATTACTTTCCGCAATTTTCAGTGGCTGCGCGGCCCGCCCTACCATGGGTATGTAATCCAGATGGTAATGGCTAAAAGTGTGTCTTCGTTCTGGCAGTGCATTCAATGCCACGTTGACATTCCGCATTTGACACCAAGCGGCCAATTCTTCATGGCTATCGAACTGAGGAAAACTCCAAAGCCCTCCCCAGATTCCCACTGGTGGCCGCTTTTCAAGATAAAACCACCCATTCCCGTCGCACAAAACTAACATCAAGCAACGCTTTTCTGGCATGTTTTTCTTGGGTCGGGGTGATGGCAGTTCCTTGGTGAGCTTGAGCCGAAATGCAAGGCAAGCGTCTTGCAGTGGGCAGCGGGTGCAGTTTGGGCTGCTGCGGGTGCAAAGGGTTGCCCCCAAGTCCATCATTGCCTGTGTGTAATCCGCGACCCGTTTCAAAGGCGTAAAATTTTCGCTGATGCGCCAGAGTTCGCGTGAGATTTTAGCCTCCCCCGGCCAGCCTTGGACTGCGGCAAAACGGCTGATGACACGTTTGACATTGCCGTCCAGTATGGGTGCGCGTAGTCCTAGGGCTAAACTGGCAATCGCCCCGGCGGTGGAACGGCCTATGCCCGGAAACCTGGCCAGCGTATCGACATTGGCGGGCAATTCACCTCCGTGGCATTCAAGCAAAATCAAGGCCGTCTTGCGCAGATTACGGGCGCGGGCGTAATAGCCCAAGCCCGCCCAATGGCCTAGTACCTCTTCTTCGGGGGCCAAGGCTAATGACCGCAGGTTAGGAAAACGTTCCATGAAACGGAGAAAATAAGGTATCACTGAACTGACCTGGGTTTGCTGAAGCATGATCTCCGACACCCATACTCGGTAAGGAGTGGGATCGGTTTGCCAAGGCAGGTTTTTTCGGCCTTCCCGGTCAAACCAGTTTAATACGGCGGATTGGAATTCTTGAACTTGCATTGGGCAAACAAATGGTTTTGCTTTAGAATGGCAGTGAGGGATGTGATCCGTACTTTCATAGCAACCCGACCTACGCCATTGCTAAAATTAGAATTTCTGCCCACCACTGTACTAGAAAATGAGCCTTAACGACAAGCCCATGATTTCAGCAACCCGTTTTATTGCCTTGTGCCAAGTCTTGTTTTTTTTGTCAGGCTGCGGACTCAAGGGCCCTTTGTACCTTCCCCCGCCAGAGCCAATTGCAATCCAGCCGGCTAGTTCCGATTCGGCAAGCAAACCTAAGCCGGTTTCAACGAATGGCCAGCCACAGAAACCTCGGCAGGCGACCCCAGATGCCCCCGCTCAAACGCCGCCCGCGCCTACCGATTCTGGCCTATCTGGGCAAAACCAATCCCCGTTCAAATAGAAGGAGTGGCAAGCAATGGATTATTTTAATTACCGGGATGGTGTCCTTGCTGCCGAATCCGTGTCCTTGGAGGCTATCGCAGGGCAATTCGGAACACCTTGTTATGTTTATTCCCGCGCCACTTTGGAACGGCACTGGTACGCCTTTGACAATTCCCTTGCCGGACGGCCACATTTAGTTTGTTATGCGGCCAAGGCTAATTCCAACCTTGCCGTGCTTAATGTGCTGGCCCGTTTGGGCTCGGGTTTCGACATCGTTTCTCTGGGCGAGTTAGAGCGGGTATTGGCAGCGGGCGGGGTTGCCGGCAAGATTGTATTTTCCGGCGTCGGCAAGCGCGAAGATGAAATGCGCAGAGCATTGGAAGTCGGCATCCGTTGTTTTAATGTAGAAGTGCCAGGAGAATTGGACCGGTTGAACCGGGTCGCCGGGGTATTGGGTGTGAAGGCGCCGGTCTCGCTGCGTGTCAACCCGGACGTGGACGCACAAACCCATCCTTACATCTCCACCGGGCTGAAGCAGAACAAATTCGGCATCGATATTGGGCTGGCTTTGTCCGAATACGAACGCGCCGCCGCGCTTACCCATCTGGAGGTTGTTGGTGTCGATTGTCACATCGGTTCCCAGCTTACCAGCACTGGGCCGTTCCTAGATGCCCTTGATCGTGTGCTGGAATTGACGGGTGCTTTGCACCAATGCGGCATCCATTTGCGTCACTTGGATTTAGGAGGTGGTTTGGGGATACGTTATCGTGACGAGGAGCCGCCGGAACCCTCCGAATTGGCTGCGGCTGTTAATTTGAAGCTCAAGGATGCGCCTTACGAAATCTTGATCGAACCGGGTAGGGCGATTGTTGGCAATGCTGGCTTATTATTGACGCGGGTGGAGTATTTAAAATCCAACAGCGTGAAAAATTTCGCCATCGTCGATGCGGCCATGAACGACCTGCTGAGACCTTCGCTTTATAATGCGTGGCAGGCGATTTTGCCAGTGCGCGAAGGCGGGAATGGCGAGGCTAAAGTCTGGGACATCGTAGGCCCTATCTGTGAGACGGGTGATTTCCTCGGCAAAGACCGCTCATTGGCAATCAGGGAGGGCGATTTGCTGGCGGTGCGATCTTCCGGTGCTTACGGCTTTAGCATGAGTTCAAATTACAATTCCCGTCCGCGTCCGGCTGAAGTGATGGTGGACGGCGACAAAGTGCATTTGGTGAGGGCAAGGGAGACTGTGGCATCCTTGTTTGCGGGTGAGAGGCTTATAGAGGACGCTGCAACGGAATTCCTAATCATTAACTGATGTTAGGCACGTTGGTAGGCAGAAATTCCCGTTTTGGCGTAAACCATAGGGACAAGGATACTCCGAATGTCTCCTGCGTCCAAGCTACTTGAAGCTTGTCGAAGGGGATGGCATGCTTCAGTTTACGGTGGGACTTGTAGATTCTGCTTTGCTCTTAACGTTGCGCCGTTGCGTGAGACCTTCTTTTGACTTTCTTGCAATGCGGCATGTCATTCAATAATCAATAGCTTACTCAAGAAAATTTAATGCCTGAAATTACAAGATTCTACGGAATCATCATCAAACTTTTTTTTGGAGATCATCCGCCTCCCCACTTTCATGCGGTTTATGGAGAAAGCAATGCCGTGTTTAACATTGTCACACTTGATATGATAGAGGGTGATCTACCCGAAAGGGCTATAAGCTAGTGACAGAATGGGCAGCACTTTATCAGGATGAGTTGCTGAAAATTTGGAACAGTCAAGAGTTCCATAAGCTTCCTCCACTAAAATAACCTATTATGAGTTACCCGAAAGTAAAGTCAGCCAGAGCGATTAACAACCATACTTTGTTAGTCGAATTCGATAACCAAGAAAGGAAGCTGTATGACATAGCACCGCTTTTAGACAGCGAAATGTTCGCGCCTTTGCATAACCCGGCTTTCTTCAAGAATGTCCAATTGGAAAAAAGCGGATATGCTATATATTGGAATGATGACATTGATCTTAGCGAATACGAACTTTGGAGCAATGGCGAACCCTTCGCGTCAAATAAACATCAAAACCCTTATTTGCCATCGGCGTAAAAATGAGTCGTGATACTCCATGACCCTTAAATTCACCAAAATGCACGGCTTGGGCAATGACTTCGTCGTCATCGATGCTGTGCGTCAAACCGTCAATCTCACCTCGGAACAAGTGCGCAAAATAGCCGACCGCCATTTTGGCGTGGGTTGCGACCAGTTGCTGTTAGTGGAGCCACCGGTAAACAAAGAAGCGGATTTCTGCTATCGTATATTCAATGCCGATGGTAGCGAGGTGTCGCAGTGTGGCAACGGTGCTCGATGCTTTGCGCGATTTGTTTATGAACAAGGTTTAAGTGAAAAGCAGGAAGTTCGGGTGGACACGCAAAATGGACGCTTGAGACTGCGGCGCACAGATGATGGTAACATCACTGTTGACATGGGTGTACCCCGGCATGATCCAGTGCAAATTCCGATGCGAGCCGATCATGAGTCTGAATCATACGTTGTCGATGTGGCAGGCGAATCATTTTCGTTTGGGGCCGTGTCCATCGGCAACCCCCATATTGTGCTAGTGGTGGACAACATTGATGATTCGCCGGTTTTGTCGTTAGGCCCGGTTTTAGAAAGCCATGACTTGTTTCCCGAACGTGTCAATGTTGGCTTCATGCAAATTTTGGATTCCCACCACATAAGACTGCGCGTGTACGAACGAGGCAGTGGCGAAACTTTGGCATGTGGCAGCGGAGCATGTGGTGCGGTGGTTGTCGGGATAGGGCAGGGCTTGCTCAAAAGTCCGGTGCAAGTGGATTTGCCCGGTGGTTCCTTATCCATCAGTTGGCTTGGCCGGGGAAAAGCGGTTTCCATGAGCGGACCGGCAGTCACCGTATTTGTAGGTATGATCGAATTATGAAATTGAAAAGCGCTGAGCCATCCAGTCCCGAAGAATTCACACCTAGCGAAATTGAGGATTGGCTCATACGGCATCCGGATTTTTTCCAACACCATCCCGATTGCTTGGAAGCCTTGAAGATTCCCCACGCCTGTGGCGAAGCGGTGTCTTTGATTACGCGTCAAATTGAACTGTTGCGGCAAAAAAACCGCTCATTGCAAACGCAAATAAACGATATTCTGCATATTGCACGCGAAAACGATTCTTTGCTGCGCCGTTTCCACCAACTAACCATCGCAATGCTGGATGCGGCCTCCCTGGAGGATGCGCTGGGGGCATTACGTTGGCTGCTGCATGATTGTTTTCAAGCCGACTTTGTCGCCGTCCGCTTGATCCAGCCGGTTATCGATTGTCCTATCAGTGACCTATGCGTGAGCGAGGATTGTCCACAACTTTCCCATTTTAGAAGAATACTCGAAATTGGTAAACCTGAATGCGGAAAGCCTAGCAACGAACAATCGGCATTTTTATTCGGCTCTGTCGCCCTTGAAGTCGAATCCATTGCCCTTGTGCCTCTGCAACATGCCGGGCTTAAAGGCGTGCTGGCTATCGGCAGTAGAGACCCGAAAAGGTTTGTGCCGGAAATGGGTAGCCTGTTCCTGACCCAAATGGGCGATGTGGTGGCGGCACGCTTTGTTTCATTGTTGCGATGAACCCAAGCGCACAGCAACAGATCGACCGGTATTTGGAGATGTTGCAAGTCCATAAGCGACTTTCTGCGCACACCTTGGATGCCTATGGTCGGGACCTTGTCCGACTGGCTGGTTTTTGTGAAAGGGTTGAGTTGCATGATTGGGAAGGTTTGCGCGAACATCATGTCCGTGCGCATGTTGCTGACCGCCATCGTGCGCATATTGAGAGCCGAAGCCTGCAAAGAGAGTTGTCGGCGATACGCGGCTTTTTCAATTACTTAGTCTCGGAGGGCGTGTTGAACTTGAATCCAGCCAGCGGGGTCCGAGCCCCGAAGGTATCCCGCAAGCTCCCCAAGCCATTAGACGTGGACAGCATGGCCGCAATGCTGGATGCCCAGCAGAATGACGGTCTGGAGGTTCGCGATTTGGCCATGTGGGAACTGTTTTACTCTTCTGGGCTTAGGCTGGGCGAACTCACGGGCCTCAATTGCCCCGATATTGACCTGGATTCAGGTTCGGTGTTTGTCCGCTCGGGAAAAGGCAATCGTTCCCGCTATGTTCCTGTTGGCAGTAAAGCTTGCTTGGCGATAGGCCGCTGGTTGCTGACACGGGTGTTTTACGCAGAAGAATCAGAGCCAGCCTTGTTCGTCAGTCGCCTAGGGAAGCGCATAGCTTCGCGTAGCGTCCAGCAGCGCTTGGAGCGATGGCGGTTGAAGCTTGGGGTGGATGCCCACATCCATCCGCACATGCTTCGCCACTCTTTTGCCAGCCATATGTTGGAGGGAAGCTGCGACTTGCGTGCGGTGCAAGAATTGCTCGGTCACGCGAACATTGCCACTACGCAAATATATACGCATCTTGACTTCCAGCGTCTTGCGGCAGTTTACGACCAGGCCCATCCTCGGGCACACAAAGGCGAAGAATGAATTTTATCCCGTCTGCATGACGCAATACCTATGCCAATACACTATGTGGAGTGCGACGAATTGTTGCCGCTTTCTGATCCATGCGGCGACAAGTTCGCCGCACTCCAGAAACTAACCCATCGGGCTGAGCGATGACCAAGGCCGTTCAACAGCATCGGGGTTCCAAACCCGCCCTTACATTCTTTGCCAAAATGAGAATTGCTGACAGTCTGCAAGCAGTGCTGCGTAACAACAGTGAATAAGATATAATCGTTTCGTATGGGAAAACGTCACAGGACCAACTTATGTCAGTGCCAAAGAAAACAATAAGCCCAGTAAAACCGACGAATGCCGGTGTCCTGGATATCATAAATCCGAAAAAACTCAAGGAAAAAGGTCCACTATGGACGGTGGGAGGTTCGATTGTTTTCATCGGCATCCTGTTATTTGCAATCGCTGAATACTGGGGCGATGAGGAGCCTCGTTTCAATGTACTCCAAGTCGCGATTCACGATGCCGGTGTGGAAAATCCCAAGGACATGCCCCTAGGTTATGCCTATGCTTCCGCGATAATTCACATTGCCGATATTTTATTGCACAAGCCGGGCGGGTTTTTGTCGAATGATATGTTCCCACCCGGTGTGCTAGAAGACAACATGCCGCAATGGGAATATGGCGTGTTGACCTCGTTGCGCGATGGCACCTCCGCCTTGCGCAACCACATTGCCCGCGCCCAGTCGCAGTCTAAGGAGGATGCCGATCTAGCCAAGGCGGAGCCAATGTTTTACTTTGACCACAAGTCTTGGCAATTGCCGTCTTCCGAATCCGAATATTCCAAGGGCATCGAAGCCATGGAGCGCTACCGTGACCGGTTGAGAAAAAAGGGTCCGGCTGGCAACACGACGGGTAGCGAGGCAGGCAACGAGGCTCAGTTCTACGCCCGAGCCGACAATCTGCGGCAATATTTGGAAATCCTCGAAAAGCGCCTAGGCAGCCTGTCAAACCGGCTTAGTGCCAGTGCGGGTGAGGCTAGGCAAATCAGCCAGGAAGATGGGCGCGTGGCGGTGACCAAGACTTCCTGGTGGAACATCGACGATATTTTCTTCGAAGCCCGTGGGTACTGCTGGTCGACCATCCATATTCTGCAGGCGGTGGAATTTGACTTCCGCGATATTTTGGGCAACAAGACTGCACTGGTGACATTGCAATCCATTATCCATGAGTTAGAAGACGGCCAGGCTCCGTTTCTGAGCCCGGTAATTCTAAACGGTGGCGGTTTTGGACTTTTTGCCAATTATTCGTTGACTTTAGCCAACTACATAGCACGAGCCAATGCTGCAACTCTGGATTTGCGCAACTTGCTACAACAAGGTTAAACATGAACAGCAGTAATCAGATTCCTTCAAATGCCATTGTTCGGTTGCTTTTCGTGGTGATGTTCAATGTTATCAACATGATAGTAGGCAAGTTAATTTTGATTCTGGCCTTTTATCAATTTATCTGCCATCTTTTCACCGGTAGCGTATCCGAGCGCAGTGTGCGCTGGGGCGAAGCGATGTCCAATTGGACGTGGCGCATATTTTTGTTTATGACCTACAAAACCGAACACATGCCTTTTCCGTTTCATAAATTGGGCCCTGATCCCGACCAAGGCTGACCGGCAAGGGGTGACGTTCACAACCGCTTTTTCCTGGGAGAGTGCATGGCTTGCCTTGCTTGAGCCATGCCTGCAAGGCCAGCCTTGCTCTCCCCGCGCAACTCATCACCGCCATTAACTTAAGCCCCATAGGGGGGGTTCATGGCGTATCGTCAGTGAATAGTCTGTAAAATCAGTTGATTAGCTTGCTTGGCATTTGATTGGCCCAGGCGGGCTTTTTGGGTCCGGCGTTATTGCCAAATACACTGCCACCGTCACCGCAGGCGGACAAGAAAAAGCCGATAATACAGATTGCCATAATTTTTTTTGACAGGGACATAAATGAGCCTTTACAATTTGAGAATAGTTGTACGACTAGTTGTCGAGGGTGGGGTAAAATCGCCGCCAAGGGAGATTGTGCCACTAGCATGAGCCATAAATAGCTCTTTGGCAATTAAAACAGCATTTTAGATTGTACTTTGTACTGAAGAAAATTTACAATGTATGCGGTTATCATTTTGAACACTCCGAATAAAGTGCAATTATTCCCGAGGTGCACATTGTCGGAGAATTTTATAGCATTACGGACGAAATTATTGAGGCCATTACTATGCTTATAATCACACGGAATAGTACGCGCTATTTTCGGCTGGCCCAGATGGGTGTTGGCTTAATTTGCCTTGCTTTCGGGTCGGCTGTCTTGGCAGACCTTCAAGTTCCCAATCGCCCCCCCGATGCCGGTGCTATCATGCGCAACCAACCCACCCCGTTGATGAACGCTCCTTCTCAAATGAATCCGCTGCAGGTTCCAACACCCCCTGCTGCCAAGTCGGGTTCGGGTGCTAAAATCATTCCTAGGGATTGGGAAATCATTGGCAACACTCTAATATCCACACCAGAATTGCTTGAAGGTAGTGGCATCCGGGACCACCTTAACCAGCCACAGGATGTCAACGGTTTGGCCGAGGCTGCCCAAAAGGTGGCTATGTATTACCGTCTAAAAGGGTTTCTGGTGCGTGCTTGGCTTCCCGAGCAAACTATCAATTCTGACGGCAAGGTGACAATCCGTGTGGTCGAAGGGCGGATGGGTGAAGTCAACGTCGCCCCCACTCAGCGCGTCCTTTCAAACGAGAGGGTTACGTCAACCCTGTTTACAGCCCAGCCGCAAGGCGAAATTCTGGGTATGGATCAGTTGGAGCGAGGACTTTTGATATTAAACGATTTGCCAGGAGTGGTCGTGACACCCACGCTTAAACAAGGGAGCAAGCCGGGAACCACCGATCTAGAATTGAAAGTAGATACCCAGCCGTGCAAAATGTGCGAATTCCTTCCTATAGATGGCAAGACGGCGACGGTGAACGGCATCCTCGACTACGCAAACACCGGTGTCAACTCGGTAGGTGCGAACCAGTTTGGCGGTTCCTTGTTCATCAACAACCCCTTTGGCATCGGCGACCAAGGCACATTCCGCTTACAAGGCGGTTCGGGCAACGTCTACGGACGCATCACCTATTCAGTGCCGGTGGGATATTCCGGCCTACGCGTTGGCGTGGCCGGTTCAGGCATGTATTATAAGCTGGGCGATGTGCCCGGCACCCAGTTCAGCAAATTGAACGCGGACGGCGATGCCTGGGTCGGTGGCATCTTCGCTAGCTATCCCATCGTGCGCAGTAGCGCCCGCAACTTATACGCGATGTCGGGGTTTGACACCCGGCGCTACCACAACGTGTCCGACCCGGCCGGAGCCCCGGTGGCCAATGTCTTGAGTGATAAGACTATCAATGTCGGCTATATCGGCCTACAGGGCGACTCTCGCGATCAACTGCTGGGTGGCGGGTTCAACAACGCTAGCATTTACATGAGCGCGGGTTATTTGGACTTGTCCGCTAATCAAGCCTACCGGGCGACGGACTTGGTCACTGCGCAGAGTGCCGGCAATTACCAGAAGATCACCCTTACCTTTTCCCGTTTGCAGTATGTTTCTGACCGTTTCAACTTCTGGGCCAATTTTGCCGGTCAGATAGCCAGCACAAACCTTGACTCTTCGGAAAAATTCAGCTTAGGTGGGCCTTACGGTGTGCGTGCTTACCCGGTAAACGAGGCACTGGCAGACGAAGGCTATTTGATGAATTTCGAGATGCGTTACGATGTGTGCAAATTTAGGCTGTGTGACACCTCTTACGGCAACATCTTTGAAAATGTGCAATTGGTCGGCTTCATCGACCACGGCGGCGTGACCTTGCACAGCACCACATGGACCAATTCTAATATCACCTACAGTTCAACGGGACAGGTAGGGACAGCACCGAACAACTATACCTTGAGCGGCGGGGGATTTGGCATCAATTGGATTTCACCTGGAGACTTTGCGCTAAAGTTCAGTGTCGCACAGCGTATTGGTACCAATCCGTATCGCTCGGCGAACGGTGGGGATGTGGACGGCACCCACAACACCCCGCAATTCTGGGCGCAATTGAGCAAGTATTTCTAAGTTTGTTCTTTCCCAAGCTGGAGCTTGGGAACAAGGCAAGTATTCTGCGGGAGTTCGGCACTTGAGTGCTTAAACCCGAATTCCCACGCTGGAGCGCGGGAAATGAGAAATCAATCAACTTTATAGCATTTGGAGAGAGCCGACATGGCGACCAACCGCAACACCGAGTTTAGCTACCGTCTTCATCCTATAGTTTTAGGCTTGCAACTGGCCCTAACCGGTGCAGCCATGGCAGGGCCAGCGCCGACCGCGCTGCCTACCGGTGGGCAGGTCGTGTCCGGCCAGGCGACGATCTCGCAACCAGGTGGTGCGCAACTGCAAATCAACCAGGCCACCCAGCAGGCCACGTTGAACTGGCAGACCTTCAACATCGGCTCGGCGGCGCAGGTCAACTTCCAGCAGCCCAAC
>Ga0208496_1000241_pt1 | contig 19323 bp, 16 predicted proteins | sample CryBogmetaGMA2M_FD_184552 | JGI IMG/M metagenome (GOLD analysis project Ga0208496, IMG submission 184552) | Freshwater microbial communities from Crystal Bog, Wisconsin, USA - MA2M (SPAdes) | ecosystem: Environmental > Aquatic > Freshwater > Lake | place: Crystal Bog, Wisconsin, USA | collected... | reverse complement strand
GTTTTAACTCTAGTCATGCGCCCTACCTTTACCGGTACTATGAGCGATCTATTTATCCTAACTAAGCCTGTTTCATTCAAAATTAGTCTTACTCGAAGCTACAGTTAGCTCTTAAAGTCTCACATATAAACATGCTTATTTCGTTAATTACACCAACTCATAACCCTTCACACCTGCTTAGACTGTATGAATCGCTAAAGGTACAGACGTGTAAGGATTTCGAATGGGTTATTGTAGCCAATAATGGAGCAGATACATCATTTCTACCCCAAGAAGACTGGATAATAAGTGTAATAGATACATCAAGTAACAAAAACATTGGTGCTATTAAAAATTTCGCCTTCAAACAAGGTAAAGGCGATTGGCTAGCAGAGGTAGATCATGACGATACGCTCATGCCAAACTGCATAGAGGAGTTAATCAAGGTAGCACGTGAAGACATCTGTGACTTCATATATTCAGACACGATCGATCTACTGCCTAATAATACATCGATGCTATTCTCGAGCAAACACGGATGGTCTCACTACCCATTTCAAAACGATACTGCAGAGTATACGATAAATAAGACATTCCTACCTACACCTCAATCTGTAGCACGCATTTGGTATGCACCTAATCATATTCGTGTGTGGAAGAGGTCTTTCTACCTAGCTGTAGGGGGGCATGACACTACCCTAATTGCACTCGATGATGAAGACTTGCTGTGCAGAACCTATATTCATGGCAGAATGCATAAAATCGATAAGGTTTTATACATCTACTACTACCATGAAAATAACACCTTTTCTCATGCAGAAACCAATCAATGGATCAGGGATAATTCAGATGTCATTTATGAGAAATATATACACAGTATGATGCGAAAGTGGTGCCAGCTTAATAATCTTTTAATAGTAGACATAGGTAAACGAGGCACGCTTAAGCCTGATGCGCAAAGAGTTGATCTAGATACAAGTAACCTCAAAGACGATTCAGTGGGACTGATTTTTGCAGATAATTGTCTTCAGCTCTACAAACACCCTGTAGAACTAATGCAGAAAATATGGAAAGCCTTAAGTCATGGAGGAATGCTCATTTCTAATACCCTATCTACAGATGGAAGAGGCGCGTTCCAAGATCCCACCTACCAGTCCTACTGGAATGCTAACTCATTTTGGTATTATACGAAATCAAACCTAGCAGCTTATCATGGCTCTCACTTACGGTTTCAGTCTACTTTCATTAAAGACTGGTTTCCTTCAGACTATCACAAGGACATGAAGCTAAATTACGTTATCGCTCACTTAACCGCTTTAAAAAAAGATAATTCATTTAGTTTAGCTGTACCAGGTATCATAGAAATTTAGTAATCCTTATGCGCAGTCTTAAGGCAAATCAGTCAAAGACTATAACTAATCTCTATTTACCTATTATAGATAAATTTATTATACTCTGCGCATAACTTGAGTAAAAACTGATCAAACGCCTTAATCGTATTATCCCGTCTAAGAGTTTTGAGTTCTATACGGTCTGCCGGATGACCAATTTTAATATCATAATTAAAGTTATTTATCTGATCCTGCTTAAATGAACAGTAATTCATGGCAATGGACTTAAGCGACTCTTCGTCTATCTTATAATCAAGTTCACGTATCCTTTTAGCCATCAAGGTAACATGAAAGCCCTCTATAGGGCTTTCTAATTTAGGTTTAATAGACTGCCTATGACTAATAAGGATAGTCTTTTGTACAATTTGCCTACTGCTTCGCACAGGGACGTGCTGAATAGACAAAGGTAGTACTACACGTTTGAAGTCAGAACCGCCCAAAAGATCATGATTACCTTCTTTGATCGCGCATGTTTTAGCAATTTCACAAGGTAAAATAAGTTTATAGTTAGGTAGTGGCTCCCTACTCCTCATCACAAAGCTTTCATACAAGGTCGAATCTAAGTCATCCCAATTAGCATTCAAAGGAACATAGGTTTGCCACGCTACTAGTCCAACTGTTTTAGCTGGATCAACTGCAGTAAGCACCTCTTCTAGATATTCTCTAGGCTTAGATATAAATTCATCAGCATCAAGAAGCACAATGAAATCATACTCATTACTTGCTGCAATTTCGTTTACTAACTGAGTCATTAATTGACCTTGAAAGTAATGAAGCCCGTTTTCTACAAGTACGGTTAGCTTATATGTTTTTTCAAGCTCCTTTAGCATTTCAAACGTTCCATCGTCTGAGGAGCCATCTACAATATACATGTGATCACATATACGTGAATTAATCTTAACAAATAATTCTATGATATCAGCTTCGTTTTTAACGATAGAGATAGCTGCAATTTTCATCATTTAATCCTAGAATGTATTTTTTAAAGTACTCAGATTTTAGCTAGTACGAATGTCATTTGGCAATGTAGCCATGAACTGATTTAGCATTTCTCATTTTTTACTAAAGTCGTAATAGCTTTACCAAAATATTCTGCCTGCTTAGACCCGCTGCAAATAATCGAATCTAGTAAAGTCTCCCTAAGTGACGTCCTAAGCTTACCTCTTAGCTCTACATCATGAGCGTACTTTTCACAAATACTTACATACTCTAAAGGCGAGTAAGCAATACAATCACTTAGCCCAAGTGACTGAAGAAGACTAAGCCCAACTCTTGAGGCATGCCTATCCCCCGCCAAGGTTATAACAGGTACACCCATAGAAATAGCCTCAAGAGTGGTTGTAGTTCCGTTATAAGGGAAAGGGTCTAATGCTATATCCACTAATGAGTACAATGAAAGATGCTCAAGATGAGTTGTTGTAGATTCCAGAAATAAGACCCTATCAAGTGGCATTCCTAATTCGTGTAGTTTAACTCTTAGACTAGTCTTAATTAAACTGCTGCACTTAAGAACCAACTTAGAATTATTAACTTTTGCTAGTACATCAGTCCAAAGCTTCAAAGTAGCCGTATTTAATTTAGAGATAGAATTAAAAGAACCAAACGTAATCCACTCATCTGGACTCTGCCTTTTTGTAGATAAAGTACTCAAACTCTTATCAGGCAAATACGACCAAGCACACTGCGAAAACCGTACTAATTTTTCAGTATAAAAGTGGTCACTTACCCCAGTAGGATCGACAGACTCATCTGTAAAGCGGCAGTCCATATTTCTGACTCCCGTAGTGTTAGGATACCCTAAATAAGCCACCTGGATTGGTGATGCTCTTAAAAAGAACAGATCCATACGGTTCATTCCTGTATGGCCTGCTAGATCAACTAAAACATCGATACAATCGCTTAAAATAACGTCCTTTAGCTTGTGCGAATCAATACCCGCTACATGCCTAAATATCTCAGCATATCCTTTAAGTCTTAAAGTAACATCATCTATTATATTATAGTCATAATAGAGAATAATTTCAAAAATAGACCGATCTAAATACTTAAGTATTGGCTCAATAAAGTAGGCAACTGAATGCCTTCTAAAGTCAGGAGAGATAAAAGCTAATCTAATTTTACTCCCCCTTTTTTTAATAGGACCGGGTTTACTCTCTGTTTTAAACTTACCTAAACAAGCCTCTAGCATAGCTGCATACTCTACGTGCTCTTCAAATAGCGCATCGTTTGAGACATTATCGAAATAATTTAGAATAAATAAACGGTTACTCTTCGCAGCATGGTTTAGTCCATCTAGCTTAATGAGGTAGTCTAAATCTGCTAATGCTTCCTTAACAAAGTGCCCACCCTGAAAAGCAATGGCTCGCGCAAGGTAAGAGCTATGATCACTTGAATCTAAACTTATTGCCTTTGTTTGACAGTTGATTGCCTCAGAAAATTTTCCATTTAAGGTAAATAAAGAGCCCAGTAATGACCAATGCTTAGCTTTATTTGGATTAAGTAAAATGGCAGTCTCTAGTGCCATCTTAGCTAGGTCAAGTGACCCCTTAAGTAAATAAATAGAACCTAAACAGGCCCAACAATCCTCATTATTCTTATTAATTTTAAGCGCTTTATTTACATGTAATAAAGCTTCATCGTGTTTAGCATGACCACTTAAAATACTAGCAATAGTGATATAGTCCTTACTTTCTACATGCTTTACGAGTAAAGCATTCCCAAAATACACAAGAGCATCATTTACTTTACCTAATTCACATTTAAGTAACCCTAGCTGAAAATTTAAATTAAAATTTTCAGGTCTTTGTCTAATCAAAGCCTCAAGTATAACTACAGCTTTAGCTAACTCACCCTTTGATTTATAATCAAGTGCAAGAGCTAACTGCTGGTTTAAAGAGAGATTGGACTGAGTCACACAGTGATAATTTTAAAAAATAATATCTTAAAATAAGATACTATGTACTTTTACTACACCACGTGATCCAAAGGTGAGTTAACGCCTCACCAAATCGCTTACTCTGCTCTTTATTTTGACATATTATACTGGATTTAAATTCACTACTTAACGTTTCTCGCATGGCCTTAGTCCTTGGCCTTGTTTGAGCAGTAAGTGCTGCACACTGTAAGTAGTCATTCACATTGTTTGCTATCCACTCAGGATGCCCAATAGCAGTGAGTAAACTTACTCCAACACGGCTAATATGTAAATCACCTGCTAGGGTAATAACAGGTACTCCCATAAGCAGTGCTTCACACGTTGTAGTCGTCCCGTTATAAGGACTTGTATCAAGTGCTATATCCACTTGGTTGTAGCCTGCCATATGGTCATTATAGGTTGCAGTCCTAGGCCATAGTTCAACCCTATCTGCCGGTATTTCACAGGTTGTTAATCGTAATTTAAAGCGCTCAAGTAAGGCGTTACTTTTAAAGCCCTCAGCCTTGAATACAATTTTAGACTCTGGAATAGCCTTAAGTAAAATACTCCAATTTAAAAGAGTACTGTCGGTTACTTTTTCAATGTTATTAAAACAGCCAAATACGATTGGCCCTGTCCTATCAGATCCTAAATCAGGTAAATCTAATTTAGGTAAGTAGTTCCAAGAGCAGCTTGAAAACCTCACAAGCTTTTCAGTAAACATTTCATCAGCTCTACCTACTGGGTCTGTGTAAGGATCGACCAAACGGTAGTCGAGTGCACTTAAGCCCGTAGTCTCAGGATAGCCGAGGTAAGCAATTTGAATAGGCGCTAGTCTTTTTGCAATTAAAGGTAATCTATTAAACCCAGTATGACCTGCTAGATCAAAAAGGATGTCTAAATTATCACCTAAAATTAATTTCTCACACACGTCATCTAATATCCCCTGAATTGTTGTAAACTTTGTAGCAATAGCCTTGTAGCGCTCAGTGACAGTATCAATCACACTATCATTATAGTATAAATAAATTGAGAACCGATCTGCTGCTAGATTCTCAAGCATTGGAATTAAAAAATAGGATACTGAGTGATTTCTAAAATCTGGAGATACAAAACCAAGCCTTAAGTGTTTACCCTTTTCTTTGGAATGACCCTCAAAACTATTTTCAGTAATCTTTTCTCTAATCTTTTCTCCAAATGTGCGGTAAGCCTCTAGTCTTTGTTTATCTTCAAATTCTGAAAACAGTTTTGAATATAAATAATTACTGTGCGCTTCGTAATTATAAGGATCCAACTGGATGGCGTGCTTATACGCGACTGAAGCATGGCTTAAGCGGTGAGCTTTTTGTAAGGCAAACCCAAGTGCAGACCACCCTTGAGCTAATTTAGGTTCAATTTCTACTGCCTTATACAGATAGCTCGCAGCTTCACTGATATTACCCTGATAGAGTACACAGATGCCTAAATTGCACAAAGCTACAGGTCTGTTAGGTTCAAGCTCCAGCGCTTTACGTGCATAGAATTCACCTTTTTTATACCCATCTAATTTTGTATATAAAGCGCCCAGCACTTCAAAACTCTCCGCATATAAAGGCTTAAGAGTTATGCCATACTCAAGCAGTTCAGCTGCCTTCTTTAATTCACCTTCCCTCCACGCCAGTTTACCTAATTCAAGCAGCGCCTCTGGATTATTGGGCTCCAACTCTAAAGACTTTTCAAACGATTGCTTAGCTTCAGTTAACTTACCCCATGCTAAATACGTTAACCCAATACTTATAAAAATAATTCTAGACTTAGGATTAACTTCCTTAGCTTTATTTAGTTCATCTATAGACTTCTGAAATGCTCCTAGCCTCATATTTGCTAGTCCACACAAATGCAGTAATTCAAAATTCCTAGGTACATGTTTACACAGTCTTGAATAGATTTTTTCAGCCTCTAGCCATTTGCCTTCATTTTGAAGAGCAATGCCCCGGTTTAACTCTAAGCTTATGGCTTTAGGATTCATTAATTAGCTATTATTCTCCTGATCTGCACCACGTTTGCCACACCTCTTGTACAGATTGACCAAAATTTGCTCCTTGAGTGCTGTAATTGCATAAAAGACTTTGCCTAACCTTATCTCGTAGCTGTTTACGTTTATCCAAGCTTCTATCTAGTCCACGAGCAACTTCAGCAGCAAGTGCTACATAGTCCTGCGGAGTTTTAGCAACCCACACAGGATGTCCAACTGCAGTTAATAAACTCTGCCCCACTCGGTTAATATGCCTATCACCAGCCAGTGTAATTACAGGTACTCCCATCCAAAGTGTATCGCACGTTGTGGTAGTTCCATTGTAAGGAAAGGTATCTAGTGCTATATCAATCTTAGAAAACGATTCAAAGTACTCTTCAAAACCAACTGTTCTATCCCAGGTATCTACACGCTCTACAGGAATTTTTAGTTTTATAAGTCTCTCAGTGAGTCTATTTTTAATCAGCGGATCTGAAAAGTGCTCTCCCTTAATGACAAGCCGAGATTCAGGCACTACTTCAAGTAAAAGTGCCCAAAGACTAAGCATAAAATCAGTCACCTTAGAATAATTGTTTATGCACGCAAAGGTAATAGGCCCCTGGGTCTGAACTTTTAGTTCACCCGCAGCTTTGGGTGGCAGATAACTCCATGCACAGGTTGAAAACCTGACTCGTTTTTCTGAATAAAAGTTTAAGGTATCTTCTTGTGGATCCGTAATACAATCCACAAAGCGGTAATCCATAGCAGCTAACCCTGTTGTATCCGGATAGCCTAAATAAGAAATCTGAACAGGCGCTACTCTTTTAGCAAACATAGGCAGTCTATTATAGCCCGTGTGTCCTGCTAAATCGACTAGGACATCAATTTCATCCTCCTTAATCTTTTTTATAACAAAGTCATTTTGAAGCCCTGTAAAATTAGTATACTTATCTGCTAAGTGCTTTAGCCTTTCAGTAGTCTCATCCACAATTACTAAATCGTGATATAAAAAGATCTCAAATTTAGCCTTATCTAAAGACTGCAGGATTGGCTCCATGAAAACCGAAACTGCGTGTGTTCTAAAATCAGGAGAAATAAAAGCTAACTTAATTTTACGATTAATATCTCGGCTATAATTAAACTTAACCTTAAGCGCTTCCTCTGGATTAAATAGACTCCCAAATTCACGGTGTGCTAGATCTAGCTCACTTCTAGGTCTACCTAGGTACTGCATAAGTAGAAGCATCGAACTTCTTACTTCTGTATTTGTAGGCTGCAGTTGAATCGCTGTTAAATATGCTTCGTAGGCATGATTAAGCCTAAAACATTTCTCAAGCGCTAAACCAAACGCCGCATGAGCCTGTGCAAATTTACCATCTAAATTAATCGAATTCGCTAAGTGAGTAAGCGCTTCCCCAATATAACCCATGTAGTAGCGGCAAACCCCTAAGTAAAACCAACTCCTTGAGCGATTGGGATCTAGTTTTACGGCTTCCCTAAAATAAACTTCTGAAGGTCCATAGCCTTGTTTAACTGTAATTAAGGCTCCTAAGGTTTCATACGCTTCAGCAAGCGGCTTATTAACAGTAGTTGCCTGAATTAATATTTTTTCAGCTTCGTCTAGTTTTCCTAGTTTCCATAGCACTTTCCCTAATTCGATAAGTGTTGGCGAAAAAATAGGATCCACCGTAAGAGTAGCCCTAAGCACTGCCTCAGCTTCGTGTAAGTTACCTGCATTATTATAAGCTACTCCAAGGCGAACCCCACATAGAGTTGATTTCTGATTTAAACTGTAAGCGCGTGCTAGCTTTTCAATAGCCTCTTTATAATGACCAAGTTTTAAAGAGGCAGTACCGCACAAATGAAAGATATCGAAGTGATAAGGCGCTAATTCACAGAGTTTCACATAAGCTGCCTCAGCTTTAGCCCACTGGCCCGACTCCTGAAGAGCAACCGCTTTCCTGAAATCTAGTTCCCACCTTTTAGATATCATACAGTCACAGCTAATTGATCTTAATTTAACACGGCTTCAACAAACAAAGCCAATTTTAAGCATTATAAGCGATCATGGCAAAAAGACCTAGGAGCACTTAACTACCTTTTTAGTTATAACCTTAGTATAGCGACCATAATTCTTAAATCTTAAGTAAAATATTGCACTAAAAAAGCCCTTTATGCGTTCATTAATATTTAAATGGTACGATTACTAAGTGTTGTAAGACTGCCAGTTACAAAGCTAGCACGAATTATTATCAAAAGCTGTATTTAACCTGTTAAGATTGTTCAAAAAAACACGTTAATAGTATACTTCAGCTGTTATTTAATGACTGTACCACACACTCAATTTATTAGAGGACTTAAGGCTTGGAAATTACCAAGTCGTAAGCTGTGCAGTGCCTTAGTCACAGTGGTTACTCTTTCAAGCGGTAGTGTATTTGGTAAATTCTCACTCCCAACCTTTCGTAAAGACGAAGTACTTCCCTATCTCGAGGCAGTTGCGGCCGAGCCAATGCGCTTTGAAGAACCGGAATTGACTCACTACTTCACTGGTAAACCAAGTGCATCTAATTCGAGTTCAGAAGATGCTAAGTCTGAATCTAAGCTATCTAACCACGCCTATGGCCAGTCGATGTCGCCTGAGGCTCAAAAATTAAGCCGCCAGACTGAAAAAATATCGAGCTCTACTACCGAATACAGTGCACATAGCTCACAAATTAAATCTTCAGAGCAAAGTGCTACTGCAGTATCTACCCCTGGTTCTATTTTAGCGGTACCTGTTTACGTTTCCCCAATTCTTACTGATGATTGTGCTCCTAAAGCAAAACCAGAAGATTTAATGCCTTTCTTTCAGTACCCAACTCCGCCTCAAGTCATTATTGAAACGACTGTAGGAGCACCCCTGCAAAATGGTTCTATCGCGGTACCTCCAAGTTCAGCAACCTACAAGCTACAATGAGGGGTATGAGAAAACTAGTCCTTTTTACATTCACTCTGCTAAGTCTTACTGCGCTTAATATTAAAGCTGAAGAGAAAGAGCCAATCAGTAAGCAAGTAGAGCCTACCAGTAAGAAAGAAGCGGGAGAAGTTAAGCGTGCGCCGCTTCACTTAGATAAGCCCAATGTAATCATCACACTGGCTGATAAGCTTGTTAAAAAAGATCAATTTGTAGAGGCAGAAAATGCATACTGGGCAATACTGCATTCTGAGGAGCTTTCTATTGAAGATGAAAAAACAGCTCTTTTAGGGGTAGCTCATTTATACCGTAAGGAAGCATCCCAAAAAGCAGAGGACTCCATTGCACTCACTAAAGCTGTAGCTATTTATGAAAAATTCTTAAAGGAATTTCCTGATGATGAACGCTTGCCTGATGTACTGCTAGACCTAGGAAGAACACAGCGCCAAATGGGAGCCTACGCGATTGCAATTAACCGCTTCTACAGCGTCATTAATTCGACACTCAAATTCCCTAAGCAAGACTTTGATCACTATCAATCCCTAGCAAAAACAGCCCAATTTGAAATTGCTCAAACGTACTTCGAATCAGGGGACTACACCGAAGCTGCACGCTTTTTTAAGCGTGTAGAAATGCTTGAACTCTCACAAACCGATGCAGCACATGCCTCCTTCATGGTTGCCTATGCTGATCAGCAAATCGGTGACCTAGAGGCAGCTGTTGCAGCTCTAAAGACCTATATTCATAAGTTTCCTAATGACGGCAATGTCCCTCAAGCTCGCTACTTACTAGCTACAACACTTAAGAAACTAAATAAAGATGACGAAGCACTAGGAGCTACCCTTCTTCTATTAGACGAAATCAATAAGCAAAGTACCGCTAACCCAAAACTCTGGTCTTACTGGAAGAGAAAAGCGGGTAATGCCTTAGCTAATAACTTCTTCCAAGGCGGTAATTTTAACGATGCGTTAAAGATTTATCAAAGTTTAAACAAAATTGACCCAGATTCTATCTGGCAAAATCCCGTCAGCTATCAACTTGGCTTGTGCTACTTACGCCTCGGTAAAAAGGATCAAGCAAAAGCTGAATTTTCTAAAATAATTGAGGCCTCAAAGAAAAGTACTGCCAGTGGAAAGACAGATCCTGAACTCACTCAATTAGTTACCCTATGCAACTGGCATTTATCTAATATTAATTGGAATAAAGATACCACTTATCAAATTGACTCTTATTTTAGCCGTCCTGATCCTGTAGTTCAACAAGCAGCCCAAGCTGCGCAAACTGAAGCTCAAGCTCCAAAACAGTCAGAACTACCGCAGCCGCTTAATCCATGAGGTTTAAAGATATAATTCTTCAGCACCAAGTCATTTGCGATGAATTATATGCTCTGTACCTTGAAGAAAATAAGCTCCTTCAGAAAAATCAGCAAATAGCTGATCCGGTTATCTTAGAGAGAAAAAAAGCACTGTTAGTGCAGTTAGATGAAAATCTAACTTTAATCCAAACCACAGATAAAGTTGATAAGCGTGATCCCTCTTCTCGCGAGGTGCTAGATAAGACGCGCTCACGTATTTTACAGATTCTTCAATTAGATAGGGAAAACGAACAACTGATTCTTAAATTGAGTATTACCAAAGGTCCTGAAAAACCCGAGGAGCAGATTAATACGACCCTACTAAAGCGTATTTATTCAAGGCAAAGTTAAAGCTTATCTTTTTAACTTTTTTTATAGAGAAACGACTGCACCTTCACGGGCAGCATCTACTTCTAAGGTAGATTTTAATTCCACAACATCTGCCTTAGCTCTTAGTACAAAGTTATCCATAAACGTATCATCATGCATAGGATCATGGTGAAAGAGGTACAGACGCTTTACATTGGCTTTAACTGCCATACTAACAACTGTATCTACACAGCCGTGGCCCCATCCCTTACGAGACGCCATTTCGGTTGCATCATACTGGGAATCAGCAACCACAACATCAGCATCTTTTATAAATTGATAGATATTGATATCATGGTCACCACCCGTTTCGTGATCAGAAAGATAAACAACAGATTTACCCGCATACTCTAAGCGGTATGCCGTACACCCACCCGGGTGACTTGTAGTACTTGTCGTAATAGTTACATCTCCAACCTTAAAGCCAGTATCCTCGTACGTGTTAAACGTAGGTTTACTGCCCATCATAGAGAGTTTAATAGGGAAATATTGCCCACCGTCCATTTGACCCTCGAGTGCCTCTTTAAGGCCAGGTCTTCCATAAAAAGCGATCTTGTTACCCGGAATAAAAGCTGGAGCAAAAAAAGGAAACCCCTGAATATGATCCCAGTGGGTATGACTAATCAGTATAGTAAGATCTAAGGACGTCTTCCCAAATTCACGTAACAGGGCTCCTCCTAATCCACGAATACCTGAGCCACAATCGATAATAAAATGCTTACCACCTAGGCGTATTTCAACACACGAAGTATTACCCCCGTACCGTAAGGTACTAGGCCCAGGTGAAGGGATAGATCCCCTTACACCCCAAAACTTAAGAGTCGAAGATAACTCGACGTTAGGTGTGGCGTGCATGATCAATTTAACAGAAACACTTCTGCCTAAAAGACTATGCAGTCTTGCCCCATGAGCTCCAGAATAAACTTAAGGGTTTTTACCGTTTACAAAGTATGTCTTAACTGGCCCAAGACCCTTACATTCTACCATACCTCTTTCTTCTAAAATGAAGTGATCGCCTAGAAGGACTTTGGTTTGCTCGGATATATTAATACGTCCTGGTTGTCCTGAAGATTCCATACGACTAGCTACATTGACTGTATCACCCCACAGGTCATACGTGAACTTAATCTTACCAATAACGCCTGCAACGACTGGTCCTGAATGCATACCCATACGCATCTTAAGATCAGTTCCATTTCTTTCATTAAGTTTTGCTAGAGCGTCCATCATCTCTAAAGCAGAATTAACCACAGCTTGAGCGTGGTCATCACGATGAGTGGGTAGTCCGCCTACAAGCATGTAGCAGTCACCAATAGTCTTAATTTTTTCAACTTTGTTTTTCTCTACAATTAAATCAAAGGCTGTGAAAATACCGTTTAAAATAGCAACAAGATCAGCTGGATCTGTCTTGCGTGACATAGCTGTGAAGCCCACTAAGTCAGCAAACATAACAGTCACAACACTGTGTCCATTAGCGATTGTCTTTTCTCCGCTCTTTAAGCGGCCTGCAATAGCCCCAGGTAAAATATTAAGTAAAAGTCTCTCGGACTTTTCTTTTTCAAGTTCTACTAATTCTTTTTCAGCCTTTAATTGAGCAAATCGAATACGGTCTAAATCCCTGAAACGCTTCTTTTCTAAGGAGGTAGTAACACGTGCTCTTAAAAGTGTTGGATTTGGCGGCTTAGGTAAATAATCCTCCGCTCCTGCTTCAATACACTGCACTACTTTTTCAATTTGATCAGCGCCTGAAATTACAATGACTGGTACTTGGCTTGTCTTTGGGCTAAGCCGCATTGCTGTTAAGACTTCAATGCCATTTAAAATCGGCAGCTCCATTGACATAAGCATTAAGTCAAAGTCCTGCTCAAGCAGCATGGTCATTGCCGCTTTACCATCACCAGCTTCAGAAATATGTGTAAAGCCAAGTTCATTGAGTGAGCGTGTCAGTGCAGCACGCATCATACGACTTCCATCAACCACAAGAACACGCGCTGATTTAAGTGAGTTAGACACCTCTTCAGGTTTCAACTCTGCGATGGCTGCTATTTCTACAGGTGAGAGTTCGCTCATAAGGTCAAAAGGTGTTACGTGTTATACTATCTAAAAATTAGGCAGCAGGAGGTGCAGCTGGACGTGGCACGAGCTGTACTGTGCGACCAATCTTAGCAATCAAATCAGCGTCCTTGAAAGGTTTGGTAATGTAGTCCTTAACACCTAGACGAGCTACTGTAGCAATAATCTGAGGATTAGCATCTGCTGTGAGCATGATTACGGGAATAGACTTAGTGCTCTCATTTTCTCTCATTTTAGTGAGCATGGTGACTCCGTCCATCACAGGCATATTGTAATCCAAAATGATAACGTTAGGGAGCTTCTCTGTAGCGATAGCTAGGCCTATTTCTCCATTTTCAGCTTCGAGGAGCTCGACCTCAAAAGGCTTTAGTAGACGTGAAATAACACTGCGTACCATTCTGCTATCATCGACACTCAATATTTTAGCACTCATGAGGTTATTAGCTTTTTCTGAACAGTTAGTGAAATTAAGTTACCATCACAAAGCCAGTAAGTCTGAGATAGTTCGGCTGAATCTTTGGCTTCGTGCTTAACACGTGTGACTATAGATTTATCTGGGGGTACAAGTGTACAAGTAAGTCCTTCTGCGAGTAACTCTGCTGCAACCCTTCCACCAATCATGTTAGAGAGCTCTCCAACAACGTCTTTTAAGTCAGCATCTTGAACATCAGCAGGATTTTCGAATCCGAAGATTTGCTGCGCTGCTGAGCGAACAAAAGGAACAGGAATCTCAAGGAAAATATCGCCCGTGAATTGAGGGCCGTGCATAGCAACATGCCCCTTTACGCACAAAGTATCGTGATCAGCCAAGGAGTACTTCTCTGTCTCTACACCAGGTAAATGAAGCTGGGTATCAAGCACTTCAGCCATCGCTAAAGCAGCCATCTTATGTAGTTTTAATCTTTCTTGATCTGAAGACATGAATTGAAAATTGGATTGGTAAATAACGACACAGTCGTCGTGGGTATTTAAAGCTAAAAGTGGTGATAAAGTTATTAAATAGGTTTTAAAAGTTCCTCCATGATGGCAGCAGGCATAGCTTCAAGAGATTCAATACGTTCCACTGCACCTATCTCAATTGCAGCTTTAGGCATACCATACACAACACAGCTCTCTTCGTTTTGAGCTAACGTCCTAGCCCCTGCATTTCTCATTTCTAATAAGCCACGTGCCCCATCTTGGCCCATACCTGTAAGCATTACACCTAAAGCCTTCCTCTTTGCATTACGAGCAACCGAAAGCATCATAACTTCAACAGAGGGTCTACAATGATGTACGGGAGGTGACTGATTAAGTCGTATGGAATACCCCATCCCCTTGGGAATTAAGCTTAGATGGTAATCACCAGGGGCTATGTAGCAGGTATTAGGCTTAAGTTCCTCACCGTCTATTGCTTCATGAACTTCAAACTGGCAAATTTTATCTAGATTTTCAGACATCAGCCTAGAAAAATTAGGTGGAATATGTTGTACGACTACAATAGGTGGAAGCCCTGCAGGTAATCGAGGAAGTAGGTAGCGCAAGGCTTCTACTCCACCCGTTGATGAGCCAATAGCGATGATACGACCAAGCCCCAAATTAAGCTGATTGAAGTCTTTTGGTTTAACAACTACAGGCTCTTTAGCAATAGGCTTAAACTGCTTTTTAGAGGTTGCTGCTGCCTTGATTTGTCTAATGAGCAACCTACCCACTTCAGCCATGGTTCTATTCCCATCTGGCTTACCTATCGCATCGATCGCTCCTTCTGATAACGATTCCAAGGCTTTGGAAGAACCTGCCTGAGTAAGGGAACTTACGACGATAACAGGTGCAGAATGATGCTTTTTTAAGAGTTTTAGAAAGGTAAGCCCATCCATTCTAGGCATTTCTAAATCAAGCGTGATAACATCAGGTTCTAGCTCCAAAATCTTATCTCTACCATCATAGGCATCAACTCCAAAGCCGACCACTTCAATATGAGGGTCCTTAGTAATAGCGTCAGCAATAGCTCTGCGCGCGAGAGCAGAATCATCTATGACGACAACTCGAATCTTTTTAACTTCGTTAGTAATAAGAACCTCCTTTCAGTTGAAAAATGCGTATGCGTTGCTTAAGGTAAGCCTCAGTCTTGAGGCTTACTGCTAAGCACCGAGTTGATACACCCCTTGCTGTATTGAGTTTAGCCCATGATCCATACCTAGTAAACTCTCTGTGTGACCTACAATAAGATAACCACCAACTGCAAGGTGCCGTGATAAATGTCTCACTAATTCCAATCGTGATTTTTCGTTGAAGTAAATCATCACATTTCGGCAGAAGATGATGTTCTGTTTGTTAGGAATTGGAAATGCCGTTTCAAACAGGTTAATTCGGTCGTACACAACATGGGATTGAATCTCAGGAGAGATCCGCACATAGCCTTCATTATCATCAACACCTTTTTCGATATAAGGCTTGATCATATCTTGAGGGATATGCTGCAAGATCTGATCTCGGTATATACCACGGCGCGCAGTTTCCAGTACGCGCTTAGATATATCGGATGCCGTGACCTTCCACTTGACCATAGGATATGGCCTTAAAGCACGGGCTAAAGTAAGCGCAATGGAGTAAGGCTCTTCACCCGTCGAACAAGCAGATGACCAAATATTAATCGGAATACCTGAAGTTGCTACTTTAGGTAGTACCTCTGGAATAAACGTATTTTCAAGGAACGAGAAATGACTTTCCTCACGGAAAAATCGGGTATGATTTGTTGAAACCATATCCAAGAGTTCTTCGATTTCCGACTCTCCGTCATGGGACTCAAGTATAGTCAGATAATCTTCAAAACTCTCAATACCGAGATAAAATATACGTTTTCTAAGACGATTAGAAAAGAGTACTCTTTTATCGTCTCCGAATTGGATACGACTGTGCTGGTAGACAATGTCTACCAGCCTGTGAAATGTAGAAGTACTTAGATTTAGGTCTCTATAGGTACGTTTTAAATCTGAGAACGATGGCTCATCCACATTAGAACTTTTTGAAACTATCAGACTTTGCTAATGCAGTACTTGATGAATCATCAGGCATAGGAATAGCAGCTGCTTTACGCTTTGGCGCTGATAAAGCTGAGCCAGAGTGACTTTTCTTGTGACTCTGCGCTGAAGCTCGAGCACGTGGACGCTCAGTATGATGAGTTCCTTCACTTGCAGTTGCTTTACCTGTGACTAACATCACTAGGCGGCTGACCAATTCATTGAGGTTGGAAGCTTGAGCATCCAATTGTTCAGCTGCTGCTGCACTTTCTTCTGCGTTAGAAGAATTGCTTTGTGAAATCTTATCCATGTTGGCAAGAGCAGTGTTGATTTGCTCAATACCTTGAGCTTGTTCACGTGCTGCAGTTGCGATTTCAGCAACAATGCCATCCGTAGCTGTAACTTTTTGAGTGATTTGAGTAAGTGCGACATTAACGCGCTCACTGCATTGTGAACCCTTCTTACTATTAGTGATAGCTGCTTCAATCTTTTCTGCCGTTTCTTTAGCAGCAGCAGCACTACGTTGAGCAAGTGAGCGAACTTCGTCAGCAACAACTGCGAATCCAGCACCAGCTTCACCAGCACGAGCAGCTTCAACCGCTGCATTAAGAGCAAGAATGTTAGTTTGGAATGCGATTTCGTCGATGTTCTTAACGATCTTTGCAACTTCACCACTGGAGGAATCAATTAAGTGCATAGCCTGACTCATTTCAGACATAGCTGATGAACCACTTTCCGCAACAGAACGAGCTTCAGAGGCAAGAGACTTTGCTTTTTGAGCATTTTCTGCAGTTGTACGAATCATCGTAGAGATTTCTTCTAAAGCGGTGCTTGTTTCTTCAATCGAAGCAGCTTGCTCGCTTGAGCCTGTAGATAGGCTTTGGCTTGAGCTAGAAATTTGACCTGCAGCAGATGCGGTTTGTTGTGCACCGTCATCAAGGCTTGTTGAAATATCGCCAAGTGCCTTGTTAACAGCTCTGATGATTTGGAATGCAAGTAAGCTACCAATAATTACAGCTGCACCTACGCCAATTGAAATGAGTGTTAAGCTCATCGTAGCAGTAGATTTACCATTAGTTCCAGAAGCATTACCTAATTGCTCATTGTAATCGATATCAGACTGAATTGATTCAGCTTCTTTTTGATAAGCAGGAAATACCTGGTCTACAAAGAGCTTGTTTTCATCATCAAATTTACCGGCCTTAAATAAATCTATTGCTTGAGTGCGAAGAGCAGTGAGCGCATCGCGATTACGCACCATCTCACTCCAGATACCTCTGTCTTTTTCATCTGAAATAAGACCTTCGTACTTTTTGATGCCTTCATCTGCTTTAGCTTGTAATTCAGCAACGTTCTTTAATATTTTTTCGCGGTCATCTGCAGATGTTTTTGCTGTGATCGACTCAAAGGACACCATTGCATCACGTGTTGCATTACCAACATTGAATAAACACGTGAAGCTAGGGATTGTATTGTCAACGATATCGATGATATTCGTTTTCATTGTGCTTACACGTAAGAGCGCGAAGCCACCAATACCTACAGTCAATACAACTATTGAGATAAAGCCGACAAGAATTCGGCGTGAGATAGTCCAGTTATTCATAATGATTAATTAAGCAGTTTGTGTTTATTTATCTAATTTGGGATTCGAAGAAATCGCAATAGTGCCTTCTTCGAGGAAAATTTTCTGAATATCGAGGAGTGTTTTAACACCACCACGGATTGTTGCTACACCAAGTATGTATTGTGTATCTGTTCCAGATCCGAAATCAGGTGTAGCTTCGAGTTCGGCTTGAGTTAATTGAACAACTTCTTCTACGGCATCTACCATAGCGCCCATCATAGTAGAGTTACTTCCTGGAATGTTTACTTGGACAATGATAATGCATGTCCTTTCACCCATCTCAGCGTGATCTAGTCTAAATTTTGCACGTAAATCAAGGACAGCCATCACCGTTCCACGCAAATTGATTACTCCCTTAATATGGGATGGCATGCGTGGTACTGGCGTGATTGGGCAAAGCCTGATGATTTCACGCACACTTGCTAATTGCACACCGTAAGATTCAGTCCCTAGACGGAATGTCAGGTACCTGCCTGCTGTTGCAGTGGCTGTATGTTCTATAGTTTGTGCCATAAGATTATAATTTAATTAAGCTGCAGCTACTGTTTTTATTGGAGGAGGTGTAAGACGTACAAGAGTATCTACATCCAAAATAAGACCGACCCAACCGTCACCAAGTACGGCTGATCCAGCAAGCAAGTTTTGGTGTTCAAAGGTCTTACCAAGACTCTTGATAACAACTTCTTGTTTACCGATTAGTTCGTCTACCAAAATACCACGAGCTGCGTCTCCAGATTCAACAACGATAATAATTCCTTCTTCTGGGTTAACTGCACGCACTGGACGTCCGAGGTGATTACCCAATCGTAAGATTGGAGTTTGCTTACCACGCACATTAACCACTTCTTGGCGTTGTTGCACAGTGTAAATTGTACCTGCACGAGGACGGAACGATTCACGAATTGCAAGAGTTGGAATAATATATCGGTCTGTACCTATTCCAACAATTAAGCCTTCGATAATCGCAAGGGTGAGTGGAAGCACGATTGTAAATGTAGTTCCTTTACCTGGGGTTGAAGTAATCTCAACCTTACCGCGTAAACTGTCGATATTACGCTGTACTACGTCCATACCTACACCACGACCAGAAAGATCTGTGATTACATCTGCTGTAGAAAAGCCTGGTAAAAATACCAAGGAGTGAATTTCAGAATCAGATAGCACGGCTCCTGGTTTAACAAGACCGCGTTCTGTGGCTTTAGCCAAAATCTTTTCAGTATTAAGTCCCTTACCGTCATCTTGTACACGGATAACAATACCGCCGCGTTGATGCGCAGCTGATAAGTGAATCACGCCTACGGGTGGCTTTCCTGAAGCTGCACGGTCAGTAGGATTTTCGATACCATGATCACATGAATTGCGTATCATATGAATCAAGCAGTCGCCTAATTTCTCTACGATATTACGATCTAGTTCAGTATCTTCACCATCTAAAATTAAAGTAAGTTGCTTTTGAGTAGATGACCCTAGGTCGCGAACCAAACGGCTCATTTTATGGAATACGCCCCGAATAGGCACCATTCTAAGAGACATGGCATTGCGCTGTAATTCTGTGGTGATACGGCTAAGTTGGCGTAAGCAGCGTGCAAGCTGTAAACTGTTAATTTTTTGCACATCAGGGTTTTGCACAACCATGGATTGCGCAATGACGAGCTCACCAACTAAGTCTAC
>Ga0208496_1000240_pt1 | contig 19396 bp, 19 predicted proteins | sample CryBogmetaGMA2M_FD_184552 | JGI IMG/M metagenome (GOLD analysis project Ga0208496, IMG submission 184552) | Freshwater microbial communities from Crystal Bog, Wisconsin, USA - MA2M (SPAdes) | ecosystem: Environmental > Aquatic > Freshwater > Lake | place: Crystal Bog, Wisconsin, USA | collected... | reverse complement strand
TTCTTCCTCGGCATGGGAGCTGTTCACTGGGCAAAAACCCTTATGCCAGACACTGAAGTTGTTGCAGAGCGCCACGAATTTCGTTCCGAAGAATCCGACCGTGAAGATTTTGTTGCCACCGTTAAAGAACAAGGTGGGTCAGCAGGGCTTGGTCGTCGCACGCTTATTAAGCGTTCACTTGGTTTAGCTGGCGGACTTGCTGCGCTGACCCCAATCGTCATGCTTCGCGATCTTGGCCCACAGCCAAAGAAGCAACTTGAGACCACAAGTTGGGAAGCTGGCACACGACTTGTAACAGACCCAGGTGATCGTCCGATCAAACCTTCAGACTTAGAAGTTGGAGCCGTGGCACAAGTTCTGCCTGCACTCAAAGATGGCGAAGAGCGCACATTAGAAAACATTGGCAAAGACGCGGTTCTCTTGATTCGCTTAAATCCAAGTGAGTTCAATCTTGATTCAGAACGCCTCTCGTGGACGCACGATGGCATCATTGCATTTTCAAAGATTTGTTCCCACATGGGATGCGCAGTTGCCCTCTACGAGCAACAGACAAAACATCTTCTTTGCCCTTGCCACCAATCAACATTCGACGTGACCCGCGCAGCAAAAGTTATTTTTGGACCTGCTGCCCGTCCTTTGCCACAACTTGCCATCACACTAGATAGCGAAGGCTATTTAGTAGCTAAACAACCGTTTACTGAACCTGTCGGACCTAGCTTCTGGGAGCGTAATACCAAATGAGCCAAAAAGAACGAATCATTGGCGGCGTAGCAAACTACGTTGACGAACGCACCGGAGCGGCCAAGTGGCTGAACAAGAACCTTAAAAAGGTTTTCCCTGACCATTGGTCATTTATGTTGGGCGAAGTTGCTTTGTACTCGTTCATCATTTTGCTCTTGTCTGGAACATTCCTAACATTCTGGTTTGATCCTTCACAACGAGATGTCATTTACAACGGTTCTTACATGCCACTTCAACATGTTCAGATGTCTGCTGCATATGCTTCCACGTTACACATCTCCTTTGATGTTCGTGGTGGACTTCTTATGCGCCAGATTCACCACTGGGCAGCGCTTCTATTTATGGCTTCAATCATCGCCCATCTTCTTCGCGTTTTCTTCACTGGGGCATTTCGCAAGCCACGTGAAGCCAACTGGTTAATCGGAGTTGGCCTAGTAACTCTCGGAATCGTTGAAGGATTCCTTGGTTATTCACTACCTGATGATCTTCTATCTGGAACTGGAATCCGTATCGCAGAAGCAATTCTTCAAGCTATTCCAGTAGTTGGCTCATACATCGCATTCTTTGCATTCGGCGGAGCTTTCCCCGGCCATGTATTTATTCCACGTATTTATACAGTGCACGTACTTCTGCTACCCGGTGCTTTCTTGGCACTCATCACCATTCACTTAATGCTTGTTTGGTATCAGAAGCACACGCAATATCCTGGTCCTGGACGCACAGAGAAGAACGTTGTGGGTTACCCATTAATGCCTGTCTATATGGCAAAAGCGGGCGGATTCTTTGGCATCGTATTTGGTGTCACAGCATTCCTTGGAGCAGTTGCGTCTATCAACCCAATCTGGCTCTATGGTCCTTATACACCTGGTCAAATTTCTGCCGGATCCCAACCTGACTTCTACATGGGTTGGCTTGATGGGTTAGTTCGTATGTCTCCCCCAATTGAAACGCATGCATTTGGGCATACGATTTCATGGAATATTTTAATACCGGGCTTAATTGTTCCTGGAATTCTTTTCACCGGAATGGCTCTTTATCCATTCATTGAGAGTTATATTTCTGGAGACAAGCGCGAGCATCACCTATTAGATCGTCCTCGCAACGTCCCTAATCGCACAGCGCTCGGTGTTATGTCGCTGACATTCATCATGGTTGTTCTCATTAACGGTGGAAACGATCTCATCGCAACACATTTCCACATGTCAATCAACCAGATTATGTGGATGTCTCGCATCGGGGTCTTCATACTTCCGCCTCTCTCTTTTGTTATTACAAAGCGAATCTGTCTGTCGCTCCAACGCGCTGACCGAGATCTTGTTCTTCATGGACGCGAGACCGGCCGTCTTGTAATGCTCCCTCATGGTGAGTTTGTTGAAGTTCACGAACCGATTTCAGCTGAGAAGGCATGGACTCTTACTTCACACGAGCAACCAAAAGCTATTCCACACGTATCTGAGGATGCCAATGGTGTGGCAAAGCCAAAGTCTTTGGTCAACAAACTTCGTTCACGCATGAGTACAGCAAACGCTGAACAAAGGCCCGCTGCTACAGCCACAGAAGCTAAAGAGCTTGAAGGCGGACACCACTAATTCATGATTAGGTCTGCGAAACCTGACGACTTGCCTGAAATAATCTCGCTCATAAAGGAGCTTGCTGATTACGAGCGAGCTCCCGATGAAGCTAAAGCAACCCCTGAAGATCTTGCAGTCGCGCTATTTGGCAGTTCACCTAAGGTTTTTTGTGAGATTGTTGAAGTGGATAATGAAATTCTTGGCTTTGCCATCTGGTTCCTAAATTTCTCAACGTGGCAAGGAAAACACGGAATCTATCTAGAGGATCTCTACATTCGCCCTCAATATCGCGGCCTAGGCTGGGGTAAGAAACTTCTACAACATCTTGCAGCAAAGTGCGTCAAAAACGACTGGGGTCGCTTCCAGTGGTGGGTACTGGACTGGAATGAACCCGCAATCGAGTTCTACAAGTCTCTAGGAGCAACAGCCATGGATGAATGGACTGTCTACAGAGTCAGCGAAGGTGCGCTCGATGATCTTGGAAAAGATTAAAAAAACTTAAAAAAGCTCCTTGAAATAAAAGGTTGTCGGACGTAGCTCGCCATTTGGCGAAGCAGAGTGCGAAGGCATTTCACCTAAACGCGTCCATTGCAAACTCTGATAGAGGCTATCGGCAACGGAATCGGTTTCTGTGTCCAAAATTAATAGCGACTTCTCGCTCATTCTTGCTTCCATTTCCAAAAGTGAAAGCAGCTTTTTCCCAACCCCAAGACCTTGCTTTTCGCGGGCGACAATGAGTTTCTTTACCTCTGCGCGATGTTTTGCATTTGGATTTTTTTCAAAGGCCAATACAACTACACCGATAGTGACCCGCTCCTCTTCCGCATAAATAATTTTTGCATTGCCATGTGAAACATCTGAAAGGATTGAGGACCAGAAAGCCTCAAGTTCACTTAACGGCGTTTCAAGTAGGTAACCCATTGATGCTCCACTTTGCACTGCCTCATAGAGAAGTTTGGCAAAGGGCAAAGAAAAGTCCTCAAGCTCTTCGTGAGAAGAGTTGAGGACGTGAAAATCAATCATTAATTAGTGGAGATCAACGTGGTTTGGATTCGGCTTTTCGTACTCAAGAACAAACCCAAAGATGCTGATAACAAGTGCTCCGATAGCAATAATCGTTAACCACCAACCGATAAGTAGACCCATACCAGCTGCGCAAGCAGAGAGCGCGAGTGGAAGTGGCCACCATGAATGTGGTGAATAGAATCCAAGCTCTCCAGCAGAATCCGCGATTTCACCTTCGAAGTTATCTTCTGGAAGCACTCCATTTGTTCGCTTAGAAATGAACCACAAGTAAAAGCCAATAAGGCTCGCTAGGCCACCGCTGAGCATGATGGCAGTGATTCCAAGCGCTTCGCCACCAACCTGCCAGTAAATGACAGTAATGAGGAAGTAGAAGACTGCAAGCCCTGCGAATAAACGCCAACCAGCTTTCATATGTGCTACCTAATCCGTTTCTTTTTGATTCGCTACGAAGCGTTAGTGGAGCTTCTCGGTATGGATATCTGGGTGATGCAAGTCGAATGCCGGACGCTCTGAGCGGATACGAGGCATCGACAAGAAATTATGCCGTGGTGGTGGGCACGATGTAGCCCATTCCAAAGATGCGCCGTAACCCCAAGGATCATCCACTGTCACCTTTGGACTGTTTCGAGAGATCCAGACGTTAATAAAGAAAGGAGCCATGGAAAGGGCGAGAAGAACAGAGCCCACGGTTGAGACTTCGTTCATCCATGTAAATCCATCAGTAGGCAAGTAGTCCGCGTAACGACGTGGGAAACCCTTAATTCCCAGCCAATGCTGGACAAGGAAGGTCATGTGGAAACCAAAGAAAAGCGTCCAGAAGTGGATCTTTCCGAGGCGATCATTCAACATGTGACCGGTGAATTTAGGCCACCAGAAATAGAAGCCTCCGAACATTGCAAATACAACGGTTCCAAAGAGTACGTAATGGAAGTGCGCCACGACAAAGTATGAAGCCGATACAGCAAAATCCATTGGCGGTGAAGCCAAAATAATTCCAGTTAATCCACCGAACAAGAAGGTAATCAGGAATCCGATAATGAAAAGCATCGGTGTTTCAAAGGTGAGAGCGCCTCTCCACATAGTTCCGATCCAGTTGAAGAACTTAACTCCTGTAGGCACTCCGATAAGGAATGTCATAAATGAAAAGAAAGGAAGCAGCACTTGTCCGCTGGCAAACATATGGTGAGCCCAAACAGAAACTGAAAGTGCGGAGATCGCAATTGTTGCTGCAATCAAGCCCTTGTAACCAAAAACTGGCTTGCGGGAGAAAACAGGAAGAATTTCTGTGGCGATTCCAAAAAATGGAAGAGCCAAAATGTAAACCTCTGGATGTCCAAAGAACCAGAAGAGATGTTGCCAGAGCATGGCTCCACCGTTTGCCGGATCAAAGAGATGCGAACCAAAGAGTCGATCCGATTCCAGTCCAAGGAAGGCTGCTGCAAGAGGTGGGAAGGCAAGCAGAACAAGAATTGAAGTGAGAAGCACATTCCAGGTAAAGATAGACATACGAAACATCGTCATTCCAGGCGCGCGCATTGTGAAGATAGTCGTAATGAAGTTAACGCCGGAAAGAATTGTTCCGATACCACCCATAGCTAAACCGATAATCCAAAGGTCACCGCCTATGCCTGGTGAATATTGCGAATTAGCAAGTGGTGCGTATGCAGTCCAACCGAAGGATGCAGCTCCCCCGGGACTTAGGAATCCTGCGAATGCCATCAAACCACCGAAGAGATACATCCAGTAGGAGAACATGTTCAAGCGAGGGAATGATACGTCGGCTGCGCCAATTTGCAGCGGCATGATGACGTTAGCAAATCCTACAAAAAGTGGTGTCGCGAACATAAGCAGCATGATTGTTCCGTGCATAGTGAAAATTTGGTTGTACTGCTCCATGCTGAAGAATTGAAGACCAGGCGCTGCCAACTCACCTCGCAGCGCTAAAGCAAGAATTCCACCAATGATGAACCATGAAAACGACGTGATCAGGTACATGTAACCAATCGTCTTGTGGTCTGTTGAGGTTACCCACTTAACGAAAAGGCGGCCTTTGCTCTCTTTAGGCGTTGCGCCAGATGAATAGCTTGAGGCGAGGGTAGGCGCTGTTGGCTCTACAAACGTTGTCATCTTTATGCCACCTTCACTGAGTTGATGTAATTCTGATAGTCAGCAGGTGAAACTACTTTCACCTTGAAAAGCATTTGTGAATGAGCGCGTCCACACAAGATGTTGCATCGACCCGGGAATTCACCAATCTTGTTGGCAGTAAATTCAAGATGATTTTCAACGCCCGGAAGTGTTTGCATTTGAATCATAAATTCTGGAATCCAGAATCCATGAACAACGTCATTTGAGGTCAACGTGAAACGAACTTTCTCGCCTTGAGGCAAGACTAAAACTGGAGTTTGATCCGGGGTACCGGTGACCGTTGGTTTGTTTGCAGCATCGTCATAGGTGAACTGCCACGACCATTGGATTGCATTCACATGGATGCTGTGCTGCGCTGGAGATTTATCAATATGAGTAATCTTTGTTTCAGCCTTCGCTGTGTAAAAGAAAAGAACTGCAACAATGATGAATGGGATAACTGTGTAAGCGATTTCAACGGGAACGTTGTATTGCGTCTGTCGTGGAAAGTCTTCGTTCTTCTTGCGGTGGAAAAACACTGGCCACAGAATCAGAATCGCTGTGAGCACTCCGACTACGCCAGCTGTAATCCATGCACCAATCCACAGTGAGTGAGAATTTTCGTTCACTGAAGATGCATCAGGTGAGTATCCACCGGAGGCAAAAGCTGAACCCTGTGAGGCGAGAACCGCCACCAAGAGTGAGCCTAGGGCGAGCGTGGATTTAAAGGCTTTTCGCATTGGCCAAGGATACTTGCCAGCCTCCCCTGTATTCGCCCACCGCCACTTTCAGGGGTACCGTAGTGAGCGTGGTTCCCATCACAAGTTCATTCCAATCAGAGTCGCCCCTCCATCCGAAGGCAGCCGAGCTGCTGAGTGAGGTATTTGGGCGCGGCTGGGCTGACCCTGCAAAGATTCATGAACCGTCTAGGCAACTTGGGCGCCTTCTCCAAGAAGCAAAGGAAACTTTTTCCGCAGCCTTTGGGGTGAGATCTGATGAAATCTACTTTCTCGGTGAACCTCCTTTGGGCTTCCATTTAGGAATTAGTGGTCTGCTGACGCCAGAGTCGTGTCTCTACTTCTCAGGAACCGATCGCGCGCCAGTGCATGCACTTGTGAGCCATCGCCGAGGGCAGAATTTGAGCGCCCTCGAATCAGTGAGCGAGAAGGGAACCTCACGCGATGTTCTTGTCTACCAACCGATCAATCCTGAAACCGGCATTTTCTCCCCGCATCCAGAGAATTTCTTAGGTCAGGTTTTTGTTGATAACACTGCGTATGGGGTGCACGCAAAGCTCCAAGAGAATTGGGCCACTTCCATGTGGCAATCGCGCTCGTGGCAAGGACCAGCAGGCTTAGGTGTCATTGCGATAAAGAATGAAACGAGTTGGCGCAATCCTCTACCTCATACAGATGCTTCAAAGGTTCCTCAATCTTTTTCCATTCCTCTTGCACTTGCAAGCGCAGTCGCCCTTGAAGGTTTCACGGCTGATTACAATGAAGCGCGCACGCGAACAAATGAATTTCGTGAAAGAATTTCACGTTATCTAATTCAAAAAATTGGTGATGTAACCGTTGTCGGCGAAGATTTGCAAACATCCCCATATTTACTTTCAGCAATAATTGCAGGCATTGATTCCGAAAAGCTTGTCAGCGATTTGAACGCGCGCGGTATCGCAATTGATACGGGGTCAGCCTGTATGAGCGGCAGTCTGGCGCCGAGCCATGTTCTGGCTGCAATGGGCTTGCCAGTAACAGGCAATATTAGAATCACCTTGCACCCACAAATAAATAATTCTGATATCGAGAATTTACTTTATCATCTGCGCGAATCGATTTTGCAACAGCGAAATTAGCGCTATCCAATCAACCTTGGATGTAAGTGGGGTTCCACTTCTGCTGCGGATAAATTGCCGTATGCCTCAGTAAAACGTTCCAAGAATTCATCTTTATTGAATCGATATTCCTGAGTTCCCTTGTTCTCCAAGCAATACGTCGCTAGTAACGAACCTATCTGCGCGCAACGCTCGTGAGACAAGCCCCAGGAAAGACCAGCTAGAAAACCTGACCTAAAGTTATCGCCAACACCTGTGGGGTCAACCTTTGCTCGCTCCTTTGGGGTGGCGACATTGATTGTCTCTTTCCCGTGTTCCTCAATACGAGCCCCCTGCGAACCCAAAGTGGTGACTCGAATTTCAACTTGATCGAAAAGTTCGGAATCACTCCAGCCGGTTTTTTGAAGAGTAAGTGCAAGTTCATATTCATTTAAAAATAGGTATTTGGCGCCTTGGATGAGCAACTTAATTTCGCGGCCATCCATACGCGCTAACTGTTGTGAAGGGTCGGCGGCGAATGCAATACCAAACTGTCGAGCAGTTTCTGAATATCTAATCATTGCTTGCGGATCGTCTGGGGAGATGATCAATAAATCTAAATTTCCAACTTTTTCGATGATGGGAGTTAATTCAATTTCCCGAGCTTCACTCATTGCGCCTGGGAAAAATGAAGCGATTTGATTGTGCTCAAGATCTGTCGTCACCATAAAGGTGGCCGTATAAAGCGTCTGCGAAATCTTTACATGCGAGGTGTCCACGCCGTGACGCTTTAGCCATGCGTCGTAGTCCGGCCAATCTTTTCCAACGGCTGCAATCAAAATAGGCGTAAGGCCAAGTGCCCCCATGCCGAATGAGATATTTGCAGCACATCCCCCGCGACGAATCTCAAGAGAATCGACGAGAAAGGAAAGGGAAACGTTTGTAAGTGCGCCATCGACAAGTGAGTCTTTGAATTTGCCTTCAAAAGTCATCAAGTGATCGTTTCCGACCGACCCGGCCACACCAATTCGCATGAGCGCAGGCTACTTAAAGTTTAGAGAAAAGAAGTGGATTAGTTGAATGAATCGCCACACGCGCAAGAACCTTGCGCATTTGGATTATCAATCGTGAAACCCTGCTTTTCGATTGTGTCCACAAAATCTACAGAAGCACCCATCAAATAAGGGGTACTCATCTTGTCGGTCACAACTTTGACTGCGCCAAATTCAGTAACTGTGTCCCCATCGAGTGCACGGTCATCAAAATAGAGTTGGTAGCGCAAGCCTGAACATCCGCCAGGTTGGACTGCAACACGCAAACTCAGATCGTCGCGACCTTCTTGAGCCAAGAGAGCAGCCACTTTTACCGCAGCGGTGTCAGTCAAAAGAATGCCTGTTGCTGTGCTTGTGATATTCACTTCTGTGGTGCTCATAGCTCTCCTTGTTTTCTAACCCGATAAAACCTAAATAAAAGAATACTGTAAAAAGAGGACTCTGGTTTAGTGTAGAGCCATGGCACTCACCGACTTGCTGCTCCTTGGCCAGAATTCTGACCTATTAAGCGAGCGAGGCGTCTCATGCGATGGGGCTCTGCCCTCTCCCAGTGATCCTTCACTCCTAGAACGCGCCCTGGCTGCAAAGAATTCCCTTGGTTCTAGAGCAATGATTTTGGGTCACCACTACCAGCGCGATGAAGTCATCGCCTTTGCCGATATAACCGGTGACTCATTTAAGTTGGCTCAGGCAGCGGCCTCCAATCCAACGGCTGAATTGGTCTTCTTTTGCGGTGTTCACTTTATGGCCGAGTCTGCAGATGTATTAACCACTTCGCGCCAAAAAGTGATTCTTCCCGACTTGGCTGCCGGCTGCTCTATGGCAGATATGGCTTCACTAACAGCGGTGCAAGACTGCTGGAAAGTTCTGGAAAAACTTGGCGTGGCATCCAAAACACTTCCTATTACCTACATGAATTCAACGGCAGCCATTAAATCTTTCACTGGTGAAAACGGCGGCACAGTATGTACGTCATCCAATGCAGAACGCGCAATGTCGTGGGCTTTTGAATCAGCCGAGAAGATTCTCTTTCTTCCCGATCAACACCTCGGTCGAAATACTGCAGTTCTAAAATTGGGAATTTCACTTGAAGAATGCCAGGTTTGGAATCCGTGGAAACCAAATGGAGGATTAAGCGACCAAGAAATTAGAGACGCGAAGGTCTTGTTGTGGAGAGGTCACTGTTCAGTTCACGGGCGCTTCACGACGGAGAATATTTCCGATATCCGCTCTCGCGTACAAGGAGTTCAGGTGCTAGTTCACCCAGAATGCCAGCATGATGTTGTTTCACATTCAGATGTCGTTGGAAGCACGGAATTCATAATCAAGACAGTTGAAAATTCGCCACCAGGCAGCAAGTGGGCTATCGGGACCGAGCTCAATCTCGTACAACGACTGGCCAACGCTCACACTGACAAAGAGATTTACTTTCTCGATAAGACGGTCTGCTATTGCTCGACCATGAACCGCATTGACTTGCCTCACTTAGTTTGGGCCCTTGAATCTGCGGTCTCTGGCCGCGTGGTCAACCAAATTGTTGTAGAGGCAAACGTGGCGCACTTCGCACGAGTTGCGCTGGAGCGAATGCTGGCTCTACCGTAACCACATGAGCGAAGATAAAACCCCTAATAGCGATAGCAAGAAGAATCGTCCGACTCCAAAGCGTAAAGAGGCTGAGGCAGCACGAAAAGTGAATTCGCTGTCACCAGCCACAACCAAAGAAGGTCGTGCTCGCGAGAAGCAACTATCCCGCGAAAAGCGCGCAGAGGCGAGAGTCGCCTACATGCGCGGTGATGAGAACGCACTTCCAGCAAGAGATCGCGGCGTAGCAAAGCGTTGGGTTCGAAATTACATCGACTCACGTCGCACTATCGGTGAATACTTTATGCCCCTTATTTTCGCGGTTCTAGTTTTCACTGTAATTCCAAATAAATACGTACAACTTGCGGCTATTTTCTCAATGTACTTAGTAATGCTGTACACCTTTGTTTCGGGATTCTTTATGACCCGAAAGATTCGCAAGGAAGTCGAAGCTCGCTTCCCTGGAGAGCCAACAAAGGGTATTGGAATGTACGGCTTCCTTCGATCAACACAGATGCGCAGAATGCGTGCGCCATCCCCACAGGTAAAGCATGGAGATACTTTCTAGCAGTTTCTATCGAATCTTAAACTTTAAGCCCGAGGATTCGGGCTTTCTGTTTTTGCGGGGTCAGTCTCTGGAAGTGAACCCAAAGCGTTATCAATCTGCTTCATAACTTCGGCAGAAAGCTTTACACCCGAAGCCTTAACATTTTCTTTGACCTGTGAAGGTTTTGTTGCTCCCATAATCACAGATGAGACATTTGTATTTTGCAAAGCCCAAGCAAGAGCTAATTGCGACATAGTGAGATCCACGGAATCAGCAATTGGTTTCAGATTCTGTACGGCTTCTAACACCTCATCGCGCATCCAACGAGAAATCATATTTGCGCCACCTTTTTTGTCGCCGGCGCGAGAACCAGCAGGTGCTTTCTTGCCTGGCAAATATTTTCCGGTTAAAACTCCTTGGGCGATCGGAGACCAGACAATTTGACCGATTCCTTCGCGCTCGCAAAGAGGAACAACCTTCTTCTCAATTACTCTCCACAACGCTGAATATTGCGGCTGGCTTGAAACGAAACGGTTAAAGTTATTTTCTTTTTGAAATTTGAGTGCGAGGGCAATTTGATCGGCATCCCACTCGGAGAAGCCTATGTAATGAACTTTGCCTTGCCGAATTAAGTCTTCAAATGCTCGAAGAGTCTCTTCGATAGGTGTCTCAACATCAAAACGATGTGCCTGATATAAATCAATATGGTCGGTATTCAATCGTTTGAGAGAAGCATGAACTGATTCCATAATATGTTTGCGAGATAAGCCACGGTCGTTCTTGCCCGTACCAGTAGGCCAATAAACCTTTGTGAAAAGCTCATAGGATTCTCTGCGAACGCCTTTTAGGGCTTTTCCCAGCACGGTCTCAGCGCGGGTACCCGCATACACATCTGCAGTATCAAGGGTTGTAATTCCCACATCAAGGGCGGCACGTACGCATTTGATTGCCGCTTCCTCTTCCACCTGGGAACCGTGTGTAATCCAGTTTCCGTAAGAAATTTCCGAGACATACATTCCTGAACTTCCAAGGCGACGATATTCCATGCAAAGAAGGCTACTATCAGAACTCTAAAAGTACTACCGAGAAAGATTGAGGCAGCGGGGCATGTTGAGAATATTGGGACCAGAAAAGAAAATTATGGCATCCATGACAATCGCCGTTTTACTCTTTTCGCCTGTTACTTTATTTTCTGCGGCAGCCGATCAAATTCAAGCAAGTGAAGCAGCCACCGCCCAAACCTCAGCGGCGCAAACATCCGATGATTCACAACACGAAGAAGCTGTTCCAGCCCATCGAATAGATGAAGAGCGGGACAACCATTTTGAAAGTGCCCAACTTATATTGGTAGGAGCGGCCTTGGTTATTGCTCTTGGGCTCGCCTACCGCGCCGGTCGCCGCCGCCGCGAACACTAATTCTCCCAAAAACAAAAATACTTCCCAGCTTTCTGATAACTTTTACCCGCCCGCAAGGGTGAAATGCTTGAGAGCGAAGTCCGGTGAAATACCGGCGCTGTCCCGCAACTGTAAAGATCTTCAGTCTTGATCGAAGGTTTAAGCCAGGTCGCCTCTCCTCATTTCGATGTATCCGACCTCGGAGGAAGGTCGGGCCTCTTAGGTCTTTGGTTAACTCTCCAAGACTTTTTTAGCCCACACCTTTCTCCCTCAAAGTTTGAGGGAGTTTTTTATGTTCAAGAAGTATTTTGTCTTTATAGCTTTGCCGACAATGGCGATATCCGCCGGCCTCGCTCCGTTAGCTCATGCAACGGTTGCACCCCATAAAATCATTTCACTCTCGCCTTCTGCGACAGAAGATCTCTTTGCAATTGGCGCAGGAACCCAAGTGATTGCAGTTGATCAACTTTCCAATTTCCCATCATCGGCGCCCGCCTCAAAACTAGATGCATTCTCTCCAAATGTTGAGGCAATCGCGGCGTACAAACCTGATTTAGTGATTCTCAATTCTGGAGCAACAAAAGCCGAGTCCGTTAGATCCGCACTTAAGAAATTGAGAATTAAGGTTTATTTCGAAACCGCGCCATTGGATATGACAGGTGCGTACAAAGAGATAACAGAATTGGGCTCACTCACTGGTAAAGGACCACAGGCCCAAACGCTTATTCGTTCGATGAAATCCGCCGTTAAGAAAGCGATTGAAACCGGTCGGAAGAAATCACCGATATCGATTTATCACGAACTTGATGACACTTTGTACTCTGTAACATCAGAAACTTTCATAGGCCGGGTTTATAGAGATTTCAACCTCGTGAATGTCGCCGATGCAGCTGCAAAAGCCGATTCCTACGGCTACCCGCAGCTAACTCCTGAGTATGTCGTTCAATCCAATCCATCAATAATCTATTTATCTGATGCGCAATATGGAACTAATTTGGCGAGTGTTACCGCGCGCCCTGGGTGGTCCAGCCTGAAGGCAGTAACCAGCAATCACGTTGTGGCCCTTCCCGAAGATATTCCTTCTCGATGGGGTCCACGGCTTGTCGATTTTTATCAATTCGTAAGTAAGTCGATTGCAGGAATTAACTGACCATGAAAAAAACGAGCGCAGGAATCGGGCAGATTTGGAATTGGAAGATCACTGCCTCCTGCGCTCTAATTCTTCTAGCCATTGGAACGCTGGCGATTAGTCTTGGTCCTATTCATCTTGGTTTTTTTGACATACTGAAAACTCTCATCGGCGCGCATGGTTTAGAAGGACAAGACCGCACAGTGCTTCTTGATCTACGTCTCCCCCGCGCCCTATTGGCAGCACTTGTTGGCGCTGCTCTTGCAACAAGCGGAGCTGTATATCAAACTGTATTTAGAAATCCTCTTGCAGATCCATACTTACTTGGAGCGGCAAGCGGCGCAGGACTTGGGGCCACAATCGCGATTACAAATAGTGGAGGAAACATCTACGGGTGGCTTCCAATATTTTCATTTGTCGGAGCAACACTCGCCGTGATGACTTCATTCTTCATTTCTGGTCGATTCTTCGCAGAGCCAAATACTCTTCTTCTCTCTGGAATAGCTGTCGGCTCTTTCGCGACCGCCGTACAAACTTATTTGCAACAGCGCCACAGCAACGCGCTTAGGCCTGTGTACAACTGGATTCTAGGTGAGTTGACGGTCGCAAACTGGAGCATTGTCTCGTGGTCCTCCATCTATATCCTCTCATCGATACTTGTGCTAGTCACCGTATCTAAGAAATTAGATGGCCTTCTCCTCAGCGATGAAGAATCTTTTTCATTAGGCATAGACCCAAACAGGCTTCGAATGATTGCCGTTGCTGCTGCAACCTTAGCGACCGCAACAGCGGTCTCAGCATCGGGGCTTATCGGCTTTGTTGGAATCGTTGTCCCACACTTGGTGCGAGGAGTTACTCATCGAGTGACTAACCGCTCACTTGCAACAATCGCTTTAGTTGGAGCGAGTTTCTTGGTTCTTGCAGATCTTGGAGCAAGGACGATTCTCTCCCCTGCAGAACTTCCTATCGGCGTAATAACTGCTTTTGTCGGAGCGCCATTCTTTCTCTTCGTGCTTCGAACAAGGAGGGTTTCACATCAATGATTAAAGTTGCAGACCTCACAGTAAAAATGGGTGGCCGCTCCATTCTCAATGACATCAATCTAGAGATCCCGCATGGGCATTGGACATGCCTCGTCGGTCCAAACGGTGCTGGTAAAACTACTTTTCTAAAAGTTCTTCTAGGTGTTCGTGAATATTCGGGATCATTGCAAGATAACGGCGTTGAGGTTTACAGAAACCATAAGAGAAACGTCGCCTTCGTTCCCCAAAGTCCTGAAATCCCAACGGGCATGACTGTTGCCGAATACGTGGCTTTGGGAAGATCTAAAGTCGATGGATGGGGCAATGAAACTGCAAAAAGCCGTCAATTTATCGAAGAAGTACTTATTCAAACTCAACTTTATGGAATGCACCAACGACACGTTGCACAGCTATCTGGCGGAGAAATGCAACGAGCCCTCATAGCAAGAGCGCTAGCCCAAGAGCCACAACTTATTTTGTTGGATGAACCCACATCAGCGCTCGATTTGCATCACCAAATTTCGGTGCTCAATAACATCGAAGACTTGAAAAGCCGCGGCGTAACCGTAATCTCCACGATGCATGACATCACTCTTGCAGCAATGTATGCCGAACGCATAGTCGTGATGCACGAAGGCAAAACTTTGCTCGACGGAATTGCCTCAGATGTTATTCATTCAGCCGAACTTCGTACGGCATTTGATAATCGCATCAACGTGTACACACTTGACAGCGGACGTCCGGTAATTGTGGCTTCGAAGGATGAATCAAAAAACTAACGAACGTGGGATTCCACAAATGGCGTCTTCACCACTTCCACATTGCTCACCCGCCCGCGCACATCAATTGTCAACTCATCGCCTATGGATATATCTGTCGAAATAAGCGCCAAGGCAATTCCTTGTTTCAAAGTCGGCGAAAAAGTTCCGCTGGTTACTATTCCAACGACTTTGCCATCCCCGGTCATTACGTTCATTCCGGCACGAGGGATCCCGCGGTCCTTAGATTTGAGTCCCCTCAATCGCCTGGAAAGTCCATCTCTTTTTAAATTAATAAGCGATTCTTTTCCATTGAAGCCGCTCTTTTCTAGCGCTATAGCCCAGTTTGCACTTGCTTCCAGTGGAGTAATTTCCAATGAAAGCTCATGTCCATGAAGCGGATACGCCATCTCGGTTCGCAATGTGTCTCGTGATCCAAGTCCACATACGCGCCCACCTAGCTCAGTGATTTTTTCGACAAGCAGTTCCCAAAGCGCAAGTGTCGAGCTCCAAGCAGGAACTAATTCGTATCCGAATTCACCTGTGTAACCAGTGCGGCAAACAATGATCCGACCAAGTGCTTGGTACTCCGGCAGAGTTGCAACTGTAAATTCTGTGTAATCAAGGCTTAAGTCCAAGCCAAGGGATTCCATAACTTTTCCACTTAAAGGCCCCTGGACTGCTAATACTCCAAAGCTTTTATGGATGTTGACAACAGCAATACCTGAGGGCGCAGCCTTTGAGATTACATCAAAGACGGCTAAACAGTTTGCTGCATTTGGAATGAGGAAAAGATCTTCTTCAGATTTTCTGTAAACAATCAGATCATCAATGACTCCACCTTTTTCATTGCAGAGGAGGTTATATTGAGAGCTTCCATTTGAAATCTTGCTCAAATCATTCGTGACGATTCCATTCAAGAAATCAATCGCACCGGGCCCGGTTATGCCAATTTTTCCAAGATGCGACACATCAAAGATGCCAACTCTCTCGCGAACCGCAGCGTGCTCGGCCAGCACTCCCCCGGCTTGTTCGCCCACCATCACCTTTGGGTATTCGATTGGCATATCCCAGCCACCGAAGTCCGCCATTTTTGCTCCTGCATCGACATGCCACTTATAAAGGGGTGAGGTGTTTTCCATACTTGAAACTTATCAAATGAATGAGAGGATTCAGCAATGGCAACCCTTAAAACATCAGAAGATCAAAAGTCAGAGATTCTTGTAATTGGCCTCTCCTCAAAAGATGGAAAGCTGAGCATTGAATCTGGCTCGACACTTGTTAATACAAAAGCCTTGCAATCTGCACTGGCAGACTTGGGTGCCACAGGAAAAGCAGAAGAAGTGTTAAAAATAACTTCAGGCTCATCTCCACGTTTGATTGTGACTACGGGCTTGGGAGAAAGTCGAAGTGATTACCCTGCAGAGACCCTTCGCCGAGCAGCAGGCGCTGCAACTAGGGAAATCGCTGGGCACCAAAATGTAGATTTTGCGCTCCCTCACAAGAGCACCGAACAATTTGCCGCCATTGCAGAGGGAATTGCGCTAGGCGCTTACAACTTCACCGATTTTCGCTTTGCTTCTCTTGCCGAGCAAAAGAAGCCGTTAGTTCAAGGAACAGTCCTTTCAAAGATCGGAAATTCCAGCGAAGCAAAGAACGCACTCAAGCGTGCAAATACTCTTGCGGTTCATACCCACATGGTGAGAAATTTGGTAAATACCCCACCTAGCCACTTAACTCCGGCTTCCTTTTCAGATCAAATGAAGAAATTGGCAACAAAACTAGGCGTTAAGGCAGAAATTTTTTCGGAAGCAGCACTTAAAAGTAAGGGCTTTGGTGGAATTAGTGGAGTTGGTCAGGGTTCGGCAAATCCACCTCGCCTACTTCATCTTTCATACAAACCGGCAACCGGTAAACCAAAAGCGCGTATCGCTTTGGTTGGCAAGGGAATCACTTTTGATAGTGGCGGCCTCGCGCTAAAACCGGCGGCAGGTATGGAAGCAATGAAGTGCGATATGGCTGGCGCTGCTGCAATTGTTGCAACGATTCTTGCTGCTGCGGAATTGAAATTACCTGTGGCAGTTGATGGTTGGGCCGCGCTTGCTGAAAATATGGTGAGCGACACCGCCCAACGTCCAAGTGATGTAATCACAATTTACGGTGGCAAAACCGTTGAAGTATTGAATCCTGATGCAGAAGGTCGATTGGTATTGGCAGATGCTTTGGTTAAAGCGCAAGAAGTTGGGAAGAAGGCTGGAGGGCTCGACGCTCTCATCGACGTTGCCACACTTACTGGAGCACAGGGCATCGCGCTTGGAAATCGCACTAGCGCCGTTATGACAAACAATGATGCGTTGTCGGCAAAGTTCCTTGATGCTGCGCGTAAAAGTGGTGAGCTTTTCTGGCCAATGCCACTTCCCGATGAACTACGTTCAACTCTCGATTCGGCCGTTGCTGATCTTGGAAATATTTCAAACAAAAAGGATCGACAAGCCGGCATGCTAATCGGAGGTGTCTTCCTTCGGGAGTTCGTGGAGCCAACTGTTCCGTGGATCCACCTAGACATTGCATCGCCGGCTTATAACGAGCAGGAACCACATGGCTACACGCCGGTCGGGGGCACAGGGGTCGCCGTAAGGTCACTCCTCACACTTCTAGAGTCCTTTTAGCTCCATAGGCTGTATCGCGGAGCACATTTTCCGGGTTAAGCACGCCTAAATTCGTGGCAAGATATGGGCTTGATGCTTATCGGGTGAAGGGTGCTTGAGTGACTGAGTTTGATGTACTGATTCTTGGCGGCGGTTCTGGAGGCTATGCATGCGCACTTCGCGCATCCCAGCTCGGTCTTAGCGTTGCATTAATTGAGCAGGACAAACTTGGCGGCACTTGTCTGCATCGCGGATGTATCCCAACTAAAGCACTTCTACATGCTGGTGAAGTAGCCGACAGCACGCGTCACGCGTCAGATTTTGGCGTTAACGCCCAACTTCACGGAATCGATATGTCAGCTGTCAACGCATATAAAGACGGCGTTGTGTCGAAATTACATAAAGGACTGCAAGGTCTGGTTAAATCTAGAAGCGTCACTTACATCGAAGGCCACGGCAAGCTTGTGGCACCAAATGCGATTGAAGTGAATGGAGTTCGATACACAGGAAAAAACATTGTTTTGGGAACAGGCTCTTACCCTCGAACACTTCCTGGTCTTGAAATTGATGGCAAAAGAATTATTACAAGCGATCAGGCGCTGACTTTAGATTACGTTCCCAATTCTGTAATTGTTTTGGGTGGTGGTGTGATTGGTTGTGAATTCGCGTCAGTATGGAAATCTTTCGGAAGCGATGTAACGATTGTTGAAGGACTTCCCCGCCTCGTGGCGCTGGAAGATGAATCTTCAAGCAAGCAACTAGAGCGAGCATTCCGCAAGCGCGGTATCAATTTTGAAGTTGGAACAAAGTTTCAATCTGCAAGCGTCCATGACAATGGCGTGAGCATCACATTGGAAAACGGAACGCAGTTCACTGCCGATGTATTGCTTGTAGCCGTAGGGCGCGGGCCAGTAACCGACAACATTGGTTATCAAGAACAAGGTCTAACGATGGATCGCGGATACCTCATTGTTGATGAGAAGTGCCGCACAAACATTCCGGGAATTTTTGCCGTTGGTGACATCATCCCAACTCTTCAACTTGCGCATGTTGGCTTTGCCGAAGGCATACTTGTAGCTGAGGAGATTGCTGGTCTCAACCCTCGCCCAATTAATTACGATGGAATTCCACGCGTAACCTATTCCGAGCCAGAAGTAGCCTCCGTTGGATTGACTACAGCAACCGCAAAAGAGCGTGGTTATGACGTAGTTGAGCTTACATACGACTTGGCAGGCAACGGCAAGGCAAATATTCTCAAGACTGCAGGATCTGTAAAGCTCGTCGCCCAAAAAGATGGTCCAGTACTTGGAATTCACATGGTTGGCGCACGAGTCGGCGAATTGCTCGCTGAAGCGCAACTAATTTTCAATTGGGAAGCAGAAGCATCCGACGTTGCTCAGTTAATTCATGCACACCCAACACTTTCAGAAGCGGTTGGCGAAGCGCACCTTGCTCTTGCCGGTAAGCCACTTCATGCGCACGGTTAAAGAAAATAGGAAATAGGAGAAGACATGACATTCTCAGTAACGATGCCGGCGCTTGGTGAAAGCGTCACTGAAGGCACTGTCACGCGTTGGCTTAAGTCGGAAGGTGACACAGTTGCTGTTGATGAACCTCTCCTTGAAGTATCAACCGACAAGGTAGACACAGAGATCCCTTCACCCGTTGCAGGCGTCATAAAGAAGATTGTTGTTGCTGTTGATTCAACTGTTCCAGTCGGAGCAGAACTTGCAGTAATTGATGATGGTGCAACTTCGAGCACGCCGTCTGCAGTTGCAGCTCCTCAAGCAGAAGCGCCTATAGTCGCAGCGCCTGCTCCAGTCATTACTCCGCCAGTCATTGCTGAACCCGTGATTGCTCCACCAGTTTCCGTAACCCAGTCATCAGCCGGGGTAGTTGTTACCATGCCCGCGCTGGGTGAATCAGTCACTGAGGGAACTGTCACTCGTTGGCTAAAGAACGTTGGCGATTTAGTCGCAGTTGATG